>Ga0315907_10002478_pt1 | contig 23134 bp, 33 predicted proteins | sample LakEriMetagenome_3_FD_203525 | JGI IMG/M metagenome (GOLD analysis project Ga0315907, IMG submission 203525) | Freshwater fungal communities from buoy surface, Lake Erie, Ohio, United States - Buoy 12 MA123 | ecosystem: Environmental > Aquatic > Freshwater > Lake > Lake biofilm | place: USA...
CAACGAACTGGAGATACACTAATGCGCAATCCATCCTTTTGGGACGAGTCCGTGGAAGAAGCCATGGGCTGTGACATGCAGGTCGGTGACGACGGACGTACCAAGTCTGCTGACTCGGACACGCCCAACCCGCCGTACCGCAGCGATACCTACTACGCGCGTAGTCACATCGCGCAACTGCCGATCCACGAAAAATCAGCTGAAGAGCTCGTTTCCTCCCACGTAGTGGAGTGACTCATTTAGGAGATATACATGTTCAAGCTCAAACACAACCAAGTAAAACTGACCGCAATGCCCGACGAAGATTCCACCCGCGTTGTAAAAGCCGTAGTAACCCCGTTCGACAACGATGTACGAATGACATTCTACCTCAAGCTCGAAGCAGGTGAAAAGGACTACACCGGATATACTAAATCTCGCGGTGGCGTTCCGTATCGGTTGCACCTGGTTCGCTGCGGCTTCAACGCCGAAGGCAAACCCAACCGCGAAATCCTACTCGAGCCCCAAGACGAGAACCTCAGCTCATGCTCTGCCACAGTAGCGGAAGACTACACGCTCTTCGCAGTCGCTACTGGCTACGCCGACCTGCCCATTCACGACAAGATGGGCCACACCGTGCGTAAGTCGTTCATCCAGTTCAACTCGGCAGAAGAGCTGGCCTCCTGGGAAGACTGGATTTCCCGTAAAATCGAAGAAGATGACAACGACATCCCTTACGAAATCCACACGCTGCAGGATGGTGAATCTATCCCGCTCGACTGGCTTCGTGACCGCAGTGAAGACGAACCAGAGCTCGGAACTACCGTCGATGATGCATTCCTCGCATCGGTAAGCTCCCCGTACAAAGACTGGTTTGACGAGCAATTCGCTGAACCTCTCTCACTCAACGACCTTTAATAGGAGAATAACATGAACGCCGTACTTAACCACCACGAGATGCAACAATCCAAAGCAGGAAACAAGTACTGGAAAGTTACCTTCCAGCAACGTGGCCTGTATCTCACCATCAATCCTCGATGGAAGCAAGCAGAGCACGAAGCCAAGGCCGAAGGCATCAAGAACAAGCAACCTGTGTGGCTACTGCAATCGGAATACACCGAAAGCACCGCCAACTTCGACGGCACTGGTGCCGCATGGGCCATGATGCGCAAAGATGGCAAATGCTATCAAGGCAACTTCCTTCTGGAAGGCGTGACGTACCTCGTCGACATCAAGCGTAACAGTCCGACTTCGTTCGAGTTTGTACTTACCTCGCAAGATGAAGTTTCCATCGATGATATCTGATTCCATTTTCCTCCCCCGTAGGGGGGTGGGAAGCGGAAGCTGACCCGAACAAACCACTTAACCTCAAAGGATCTATACCATGCAAACTGTTCTCGCAAACCCGCAAGTCTCGCGCAATTCCGGTAACCGATACTTCGCCGCCCAACTGGCCGGTGACATCAACCGCGAAATCCGCGTCGTTTTCAACCCCCGCTGGAAGGCCGCACAAGACGAAGCGACCAAGACCCAAGGCCGTAACAAACAGCCGACGTTCTCCATCATCGTGACCGACATGGACCGCGCGACCGGTGACTACAACGGTACCGGCTCCGTCTGGATGCGCCGCAAAGGTCTCCACACCGGCTCGTTCCTGTGGAATGGCAAGCAATACACCGCTACCATCAAGCGTGACGACGAAGCTTCCGACTTCGTTCTCGACCTCGAAGAAGTGCAAGAAGTCGAAGTCGACGACCTGTAATTTACTCGCTGAACCATAGTAAGCGAGTGTGCGCTGACAGACCGCCCCAAATAGTCTGTCCCCTAATTTTTTTTTATTTTTCCTACGCAAAAGGGAAGCAGATGGCCATTGAAAACGACCCCGAAGAAATGTCCAACAGAGAAATGGGCATAGCCTTTGTGCAAGTACTGTGCATAGTGCTTATCTTCCTAGCAATCAGTCACTTCTCCAAAAAAGAGCAAGAGATGCATCTCAATCTCAAAGCAGACGAATGGTCTTGCGAAGAGTACGAAAATGAAGAGTGCGTAATGCTCCGCAAACTCCCACCAATCAATTAACCCAGGATACACCATGGCAACTCTAATCTTCGTCATACTGGTTAGCAGCTTCTTCTTGGCAGCTGCGATAGCCTTCACAAAAGCACGCACAGCAAAAGAACTGATAGGCAATGCCGCTGCTGCAGGATACGTCATCGGGGGCCTAGTAATGGGCGGCATCTACGAACTATACAAAATCGTAGTGATTCCATAAGAGCGCAAGGACTGCAGCGTCCTATCGAAGCTGCCGGTGTTGGGTATTCTTCGTAGAGTCAATACCACGGACCGGGGGTTACGAACCCCGGAGCTATTAACGCGGATGTGGCGGAATTGGTAGACGCCCTAGATTTAGGTTCTAGTATCGCAAGATGTGAGAGTTCGAGTCTCTCCGTCCGCACCATCTCAAGGAACACTACTCATGTACCAGTACCACTACAGCATCAACTTACCTGGAATCGAAGCAGATAGTGACAAAGAAGCAGAAGAAAAAGCAAAAGAGCTTTTAAAATACTACGCAAAACCCAACAATGCAAACCAGTTTCTAACTAACGCCCAACTCACATACAGAGGATGCAGTTATGCCAAAGGATACGACATTGAGCCCGCAATGGAAACTAGCAATTGTCGAACATGTACGTGCGGTAAACTCCCAGCCGACGTTGAACACACAATCTGTGAAGATGTCCCGTGGTGAAAAAACATTCTATGCACTACTACTAATCGGAGTACTAGGAGCATTGATTATTCTCTAAACAAATGCGTCCGTAGCTCAACTGGATAGAGCAACGGACTTCTACTCCGTTGGTTGGGGGTTCAACTCCCTCCGGGCGCGCCAATTTGCTCCGTTAGCTCAGTTGGTAGAGCAACCGCCTTGTAAGCGGTAGGTCGGGAGTTCAAGTCTCTCACGGAGCACCAAAAAAGGATCACAAATGCTGTCAAGAACTTCAGGGCCTTCCTCCCACGTAGATTTGTGGAAAGGAAGCCTATGCCTACTCGCACTCGGACCAGGAGTAGCGTTACTACTATTACTCATGAAACTAAAAAGGAAGCTACTCTAACTATGTGCATTGCAGCAATTTCTAAAACAGGCGGCTTCAAAGAACAAGAACTCTCACAATTCTTTCGAGCAAACAGACACGGCGGTGGCTTCGCTTATGCAGAAGACGGTAAAATCTTCACTCATCGACACATCATGGTCGAAAGCGATTACATCGAACAGGGCATGCGACTTGCTGACAAAGAAAACCTGGTGACACACTGCAGAATCGCCACCAGCGGCGGTATCATCCCAGATAACGCACATCCATTCATCATGGAAAACTCAGTGCTGGTACACAACGGCGTTCTGTACGGCACAAACGGAACAATGAGCGACACGCGCGACTTCGTCGAAGAGACCAAAACACTGCTCGACGATCAAGCCCTAATGGATAACCCAATCGTAATCAAACGACTAGGTGACGTCATCGGGACATACAACAAACTAATCCTGCTGTACAAAGACAAAACCTTCAAAATCGTAAACGAAAGTCAAGGATACTGGAAAGAAAACACCTGGTACTCTAACAACCACTGGAATTACGCAAAATGATAGCCACTGCCCCCATCAAAAAAGATATCCCAATCCGCGGCTACCACTCAGGTGCACGCCGTCGCATAAAATCAGTAGAAGGAGAATACTACGGCTTCGAAATGGAAGTCGACTTCCCAGGCAAACAAATGCGCGGATACGGAGCTTCTGTGCCCAATGGCAACGTCGTCCGGTCTCGCTACCAGCTTGACGCAGAAACAGACGGAAGTCTACTGAACAGTGGCATCGAACTCATCACCAAACGTCCGCTAAAGATCACCGAACTGCGCGGAAAGTGGATGAACTCCATCTTGACCAGGATGACTGACGAGATGGGCGTGCAGCGTGGCAAACAACCACACAACTACGGACTGCATGTCAACGTCAATCTAGCAGGAATGACAGTCGTAGAAACCATGGCCTTCTTTGCAACACTAAACTTTGCAATGTCGCAAGCCAGAGTCCAAAACGACATCATGGAACGTGCGGGCAGTTATATCGGGTTAGAAGGAGCAATCACCCACATGCTGCAAAGCGCACCGCCTCTCGTTGGCGAAACAGATACAGAACTAGCAGCGTTAACCAAACTGTCAGTACTGCACGCAAACCATAACCTAAGAGAAAAAGCACTTCCATTCGCCCGTCACAACTACGCAGGAATTCGTCACGCAAAGTCGCCAATTGCTGAGGTCCGTGGATTCCACATGAACACCGACATCGAAGCTTTCAAGAAAAAAGCAGAATTGGTACAAAAAGCACGCAGATTCGCAAACGACAATGCAAATACCATGCTAAACCTGTTCGTGCATAGCTTAGCAAAAAATAAAAATGTACTAACACAAATGAGCGATAGCAAGAAAAATGAACTACTAGACGCAATCCTAAATACGTCAGCAAATGCCCCTCTCGTAAAAAAAGAATTCGTGCCAGATTCAAGAGCACTCGCGCTATTCGCACAATTCACAACAGAAGAATTCAGAGAGTGGACACTACACAACCCAACTCGTACACGCAGCAGAATTCCAGCATGTGACAGCACAGGAACACTAAGGACGCACAGATGACATTCAAAATTGTCAGAAACAGAGCATCAACTGGCAGCAAAACACTAGCAAAAGCTCTGCGCTGTAAACGAAACAAACTTGGCTCCTGGCCCCCGCGACTGTTCCGGAATGATAAAATCATCATCAACTGGGGCTCGTCGCTGCCTATCGAGTCCTGGAACAATGGTCGCAGAACCCTACTAAACAAACCTTCCGCAGTCAGTTTGGCGTGCGATAAACTAAAAACCTTCAAAACACTACTACCACATGTCGGCATCAATATCCCAAAGTTCTGGACACCTGCCAACTTCCAAGAAGCTCAGCAACTACTGGACGACGGCACTACTCCTATCCTTCTGGCTCGGTCACTACTATCTGGACACTCTGGCACAGGAATCACAGTCCTACGCCGTGGCGAACGCATCCCAGAAAATGCCAAAATCGTAGTCGAGTACACCAAAAAGAAAGCAGAGTACCGTGCTCACGTAGTCGACGGCGAAGTAATCCTTCTAATCCAAAAAAGAAAACGTAGCGGTGTCGAACAGACTCCAGACCAAGCACTAATTCGCAGTCACGACAATGGATGGGTCTTTGCTTGTAACGACGTAGATAATCCACCAGAAATGCTCAAACCAATGTGCATCAAAGCAGTAGCAGCACTGGGTCTAGATTTCGGAGCAGTAGACGTCATCGTAGGCCAAGACAACTCCGTATTCATCCTAGAAGTTAACACAGCTCCAGGACTTGAAGGAGAAACCACAATCAACGCTTATCGAGACGCATTTCAACAAATGGTGGCATAATGGACACATACAAACTCGAAGGAAGAACCTTCGGAAACATCAAGTTCACCTCCATATTCGAAACAGATGACCTAGTAACTTACGGAATACAACATAAAATCCTAAACAACGCGTTCGAACTGGAAATCTGGAAGCTAATCAAAACTCCAGTAGAGTCCTCAGAACTCATGCTACAGCTCGAAAAGGGAGTACTAAGGCACGGACTAGAACTTTATGAAAAGATCTACAACGAAAAAGCTGAACCAATTGCGCGCAAAGAAGTAGTACTAGCACTACCAATGCTAACAAACAACAAAGACAACGTAGTAACACGAAAACACAAACTAGTGAGAAAAGCAGCATGAACAAAAACGTAGTAGACGGATTTGGCGACGAGTACTTCATAAACGAATACGTAGGCGGTCTGTACATTCACAACGGTCTACTATACCAGCTAAAAGGGTTCAACGTTAACGGAGTGTACATAAAAGGCGCCAAACGCTACGCAGAGGCCAGCGGACTAACCAAAGCCACATTCGGTAGCCTAGAAGCACTAAGAGAGTGGCTAAAAAGGCAAAGAGCCCACCTAGAAACCATGCAAGAGTACCCGCCCGACCAATACTACACATACGAAGACGATGACGGAGACATGGTAGAGAGCGATGAACACACCGACGAGTGGGAAGACTGGAATGAAGAAATCCGGTCAATGAAAGAACTAATCGAAAACGGTGAAAAGCTAGAAAACAGCTGGAACGTAGAAGAAAATGAAACTAATGCTAACCAAGTCTGTCTAGAATTCACGCCAATCTCCAACCCGAGAAGCAAACAACTGCTAATTAACATCAATGATTTCACCTCTCTAAAAGGTTTCAAACTGCAGCAAGGGTGGATCAACGTAAAAAACCGATTATTCTCAATAAACGGCAGACGGTGCCACAAAATCAACGACAACACAGTCAAAATGCTCCAAGAAAACCCAAAATACGCAGAACAATTCATCAACCCAACATATCCGACCCTAAAAGAAGCTCTAGAAATGCTAAAAAAGGGTGATGATCTAGACGCTGTAGCCATCTCCAGAAAGGTAAGACTGTCTAAAGAAACGCGCTACAAAGAAAACGGAGAAGTCTACAGAATCAAATGGAGACTCGAATCGCTAACTGGTGAAGAGCTGGCAGGGTGGGTAGAAGGCAACAAAACAATCTGGGCAAAAAACAATAAAGTATTTAGCTACATCAACAAAAAAGGTTAAACATGCAAACGCTAAGTCAAGCCATCGGCAAACAAGATCCTGACAAAAGCCAAAATACTGTAAAACGAAGCAATCTATCTCTAGTAGACGAAACTACTTCAGTAGGAGTAGAAATCGAGATGGAAAACCTAGCCGTAAACTACATGAGCAGGGGAGACCTACTACACTGGGAACGCAAGACAGACGGTTCTCTGCGAGGACAGTCACGCGAATTTGTGTTCAGTGCTCCTCTTAAAGGAGACACAGTCATCAAAGCTCTAGAAAGTCTGAGCGATGCCTTCGCAGACGGTATGTTCGTGCAGCACAAAACGCTACGAACGTCAATGCACGTCCACGTTAACATGCTCAATGTTAACAGACTGCAGCTAATGTCCATAATGATCGCAGCATTACTTGCGGACAAAGCGTTGTTCAACTTAACAGACAACAACAGAAAATATCTAGGATACTCTATAGAAAGCGAAGAAGCGCTTGCTGGCATTATCAGTTATCTACACGACGACGGAGAAACAGAAGACGAAATCCGACTGTACACACCAGACACGCGCTACTACTCAATGAATGCTTCGGCTCTATCAAAGTACGGAACCCTAGAATTCAGGCACTTCTCGACACCAGAAACTATCGAAGAGGCAGTAAAAAACATCAATGCGTGCCTAGCAGTAAAACAATGCGGCATGGCTGCCTGGGAAAGCGCAGGAAATGACAATGTCAGAAAAGACCTTGAGGCAATGTACCACCTAGTACGTGCACAGATCGAAGCTGCATTTGGCGCAGAGCACGAAATGCCGACAATCGAAAAGTTCCTAGAACTCATAGAAGAGGCAAAAATAATGATAACATACAAACCAGAAGACACCATCATACTAGAAACTGAACTGCAGCAGATGATGGAAGAACGACCAGCAGATCGAAACGAACAACCAGATTACTACGAAAACACAACAACTGGCACTGTAGTACCTGACGCAGCAGAACTAGAAAGACGAGTAGCAAGAATGACTGCAGGAAACTCAGTCTACCAGGAGTACGTAAGAACAGGCGTAATGCCTCCACTCTTTTAATAAGGAAACTAACTAATGTGCGGATTAACAGCAGTACTTAACAGCGAAAGTAATATTGTCTCAGGACTAGATAAGTTCATCACAGACGCTACCATCGTGACTCAGCTTCGTGGAGCAGATTCCACAGGCATGTACCAGATCAACGGCAATCTAGAACTGCAATCTTACAAGAAAGCAGTAGACGGCAGCACCTTCATCAGCATGCCAAAAGCTGCAGAACTACTAGCAGATGCAGACGTGTCTTACGTAACAGTAGTCCACAACAGAAAAGCAACGACTGGTAAAATCAACAACGCCAATGCTCATCCTTTCATCCACGAAAACAGCAACGGAGAAGACGATTTTGCTCTAGTGCACAACGGCACGATCGAAGACTGGGACAAGAAAAAGTTCAGTACTGACACCGAAGCCCTAGCCGCCCGCATCAACGATAACGGCGCTCAGGGCCTTGACGATCTATACGGTGCCTGGTCTATCATCTGGACTGATATGGAAAGTCAAATCACCCACATGGCCACCAACGGCGAACGCCCACTGCACTATGCGTTCGTAAAAGACAAGTCAGTCGTGCTCATCTGTTCAGAAGCTGGAATGCTCAGCTGGCTTGCCGAGCGTAACAAACTAGAACTAGAAGACGATGCAATTTACGAAGCAGAAACACACCAGACTTACGCTTTCCCGCTACACGACGTCAGACAGTTCACAAAAACACCTATCAAAAAGGTGATTCCTCGGCAAACGAAAACGTACAGCTACAGCAACGTCACGGACAATCGTAGACCGCGCATTATCAGCGAAGTCAAGGAGATCGAAAGACAAGCCCGTGCAAACACCCTCACGGACTTCAGCTCGCTCACGACTGTCACTCCACTAACAACGACTACTAGATGCAGCCGCTCTATCAACGGACTATCCCAAGAAGAAACTGATGCACTGTTTAACTGGACAGGAGAACACGAAGTAACTGCCAGAGCAGTGCCAATATACAAAGACACAGACAACTTCAATGTCTACCTAGACGTGATATCTAACGCCAATCCTTACGCACCAGTAGGCAATAACGACGCAATCGTAGTACGCTGCACAAGCGCCACACAAGCAGCCAATCTCATGCGTTATAACGAAATCGAAATAACAGTCAAAGGCATGCAAGAAGACGGATACTTCATCGGACTGCCCCCAACCGCGGGCCAACTAAGTAACGGAATACTAACACTAGCCCCAGCAGGATACTCACTACCTTACTAATGGCCACATCTAAACAGACAAGAACAGAGATTTTACTAGAAGCAGCTAACCTGCAATCCGGAGAAACAGTCACTGTTGTCTGTCCAGAATGCGGAGGCGGCAGTTCCGCTGAAAAGTCGTGCAGCATCACTAAAAAGGACGATGGCAGAGTCTTGTGGATCTGCTTCAGAGACAGCTGTAAGATAAAAGGGTCTAGTGCCGCTGGCAAAGGTACCGCACTACCTAAACCAGAGAAACAGCCTAAGTCACCAAAGCTGATGCGTCTTGAGACCTTCATGAAGGTACATAAAGACCCCGTCCCAGATGCGCTACAAGAGCTCGCCGCCTCCCGCTTCAACATCGATCTACGTAAAGCTTTCACACGCTACACAACGACGTACAGCCCAGAGGGCAAAGGCCGTATCGCTATTCCAATCTTTTCCAAATACCTGGACCTAGAGGGATACGACCTAAAAGACATGCTCAAAGAACAAACCCCCAAATCACTCACGATGTGTGGGGAATACGGAGGAGTGGCATGGTACATGAAAGGGTTCTGGCCGGGCAGTACACTGGTAATCACAGAAGATCTGCTCTCAGCCATTGCCACACGACAAGAAGGTCTAGATGCTGCAGCCTTACTAGGCACACACATCACAGACTCAATGGTCGAGGACATCAACAGCGTCAACTACACAACAGTCTTAATAGCCCTAGACAACGACGCTATCGGCACAGCGACAGAAATAGTAGCCAAAGGCAAGATTAAGAATGCTAAACTACTACCACTATCCAAAGACATCAAGAATATGACTATCGAAGAAAGGAGAACGCTATTTGCTGACTACATTACTAGCAGCGAGCCTAGCTAGCAGAGAGGCTTTCGAACTCGTTGACCAATATGGCTCTCCGATGTTCAAGAAAACAGACAAAATGGCCCAGTTGGTCTTTGTCGAGATTAAAAAGTTCTACTCGCGCGACGTCACTGCTCAACAATGCGACACTAGCATCGTACTCAGTTGTCTGATGGAAACAGTACGAGCAGAGAAACACCAACAAACTCTATCAGAGTACTTCAACACTGTCAAAAGCAAGCAAGTTGACGTCAGCGTGCCAAACGTAAAGCACATGTTGCTCCAGGCACAGATCAAGACGGTAAAAGATAAACTTGCAGTAGCTCTAGTCAACGGTGACCCACTAGCAGAGCAGCAACTGCTCTCAGAACTATCAGAACTGCAGACAAAAGAAGCTGTAGATGACCCTGTCGACAAGGACATGGAAATCACAACCATCGAAGACGCAGTAGACATGGTCACATCCACGTTCTCCAAAGAAAACATGATCAAACTTCGACCAAATGCCCTAAACAAGCGAGTCGGGGGCGGGGTAATCCCTGGTAATCACGTTCTATTCTTTGGCAGACCCAACTCAGCCAAATCCCTAACAGCTATTACCAACATTGCAGGGTTCCTAATGCAGGGACTCAGCGGTCTAATGGTCATCAACGAAGACCCAACCAGCTCCTACTGGCTCAGGTTCATATGTAACATGACCGAGACCTCACAAGACGTAGTCCTAGCCGACTTCGACCGGTACAAGCAGATTGCCCTAGAAAAGGGCCTAAATCGCCTTACAATCGTTTCCCTAGCTCCTGGTACCCCAAAGCAGATTGAAGCCCTTGTAGAGCGATACAGGCCCGAATTCCTGGTAGTTGACCAAATCTCTAACCTAAACATGGGCGGATACCAAGATTCCAGGACCAACGAGCTCGAAGACGCTGCCAAGTTCATGCGTAAGATGGGTAAAAAGTACAATCTGCTAGCGGTCAGCCTATGTCAGGCAGGTGACAGCGCTGAAAACAAGCAGATTCTGGACATGAACGACGTCTACAACAGCAAAACAGGCATCCAAGGTGCCCTAGACGTACAGGTAGGCATCGGTGTTGACAAGCAGCTAGACGAAGAAGGGCTACGTATTATGTCCATCGTCAAGAACAAACGCACAGGTAAACACGAAAACTTCCCCGTAAAAGTCCGTAAAGACGTAAGCAGGATGTACGACGTATGATAGATCTGCCTCCTACAGAGATACAGTGTATCGAAAAAGCAGTGCACTCTGAAACACGAGGAGTTGCTAACGGGCCGGATCTTGTAGTGGCAGTAATCCTCAACAGAAGCAATCACCCAAAGTTCCCAAATACACCATGCAAAGTGGTATACCAAAAACACCAATTCACGGGAATAAACAAAGTATCCACACCCTCTTACGCTTCCAAGAAAGCTACGCGCAAAGCACTAGAAAACGCAAGTAATCTCAACCAAGACATACTGTACTTCCACAATACCAGCGTCAAACCCTCCTGGGCACGCAAAATGAAGCTACTAATCATCCGCGGCAAACATCTATTCTACGGAGAACACAAGTGAATAACAACTTTGTCAACAAAATCCTGGACATGTGGAGAAGCCGCGCGCTTAAAGCAGAAAGCAGAATCAAGTACTTAGAAAAACTACTAAAGGAGAATAATGTCAGCTTCGAACCAGACAGTTCCTGACTTCGTCCTACGCCCAGACATATACCTAAAGCAAAACCGCAACACATTCATGGTTCTAGACTTCGAGACGACTCTCGATCAACTAGACGCCAGTGCAGTGAATGACAACAATTCAATCGTACTAGCTTGCTGGTACCTCGTACATCCTAACGGAACAGTAGAAAGAAAGCACTGCTTCGGCAACGAGTACGAGCAACACGAACTAGTCGAAGACTGCTACAAAGTGGACTTCATCGTAGCCCACAACGCCAAGTTCGAGGCAGGTTATCTAAAACGATGCGGTGTAGACCTACGCAGAATCATGGTCTACTGCACAATGCTAGCTGAGTGGGTCCTCAACGGTAACAGAAAGTTACCACTACAGCTCAACGCACTGGCTAAAAAGTACAAACTGGGTACCAAAGAAGACTTAGTCTCTACCCTAATCAAATCAGGCGTATGTCCGTCAGAGATCCCAAAAGACTGGCTACTAACCTACTGCTGGCAAGACGTAACGCTAGCCTACAAAATATTCCTCAAACAAACAGTACTACTCAAACGCAACAAGATACTGCACATCGCCCATACCAGAAACCTAGCAACGCTAGTCCTGGCTGACGTCGAGTTTGAAGGCATGACCCTAGACGCAGAAGCCGTCACCAAAGAGTACGAATCGACCAAGCGTCGTCGTAACTATCTCGCACAAGAGTTGATCAGTCTAACTAACGACATCAATCTCGCATCTCCAGTCCAAGTAGCTACCTACCTGTACGACACACTGCAGTTCAAAGAGCTGCAATTCAAAGGCAAGCCTGTCAGAACAGCAGGTGGTAGCAGACTCACAGACTCGGTAACTCTATCTAAACTGGAAGCAACTACCGAAGACCAAGCAGCTTTTCTAACACTGTACCGCGAGTTCAACAAAGCTGATTCCCTAATCAGCAAAAACCTAGAATTCTTCTATCGTACAGTACTAGAAAACGACGGTAACTTCAAAGCCAAGTTCCAACAGGGCGTTACTGTAACGCACAGACTGTCTTCAGCTGGCATTCCTACTCTCTTCAAGAACGAAAAGAAGAGCAAGTCAGTTCAGTTTCAGAATCTACCCAGAGACTACAAACGTCTATTCTGGGCAGGTGACGATGACTGGCTAATCGGAGAATGCGACGGAGCTCAACTCGAGTTCAGAGTAGCTGCTGACGTCTGTAAAGACGAGATTGCCGACAACGAGATTCGTAACGGCAGTGACATCCACTCAGTAACCGCACAGGTTCTGAGCGATGCAGGTGAGCCAACTACTCGTCAGCAAGCCAAAGCATCAACCTTCGCGCCTCTATACGGAGGCATGGGCAAGACTCCAGCCCAGAAAGCTTACGCTGCATTCTTCAAAGAAAAGTACAAAGGCATATCCAGCACGCAACGTGCCTGGTGCCTACAAGCAGCCAGCAACAAGCGTGTACGACTCCCGTGGGGTATGGTCTTCTACTGGCCTAACGCCTCTATGGACAAAAACGGATACATCAACGTATCTACCGAAGTACACAACTATCCTATCCAGTCATTCGCTACTGGAGAAATTATCCCAATCGCACTATCATACTTCTGGTACAGAAGCAAAGATCTCCCTATCCATATTCTTAATACTATCCACGACTCAATCGTAACCCGCATCAAGAAAGGCTACGAGACGGAGTTCGAGGAACTGTCCAAGCAGTGCTTGACTACTGATGTTTTCAATCATCTCAAGCAAGTCTACGGCTACTCCTTCGAAACACCGCTAGGCGTGGGCATCAAAATGTCAAGAAACTGGGGAGTTACAAAAGAAGAAACAGTCTACTCGGTGCTACCAAACGGAGAATTCACTAAAAAACAATGACTTACCACAACTACAAACCGTGGGACGACGAGGATCCTATCATTTACGAAATAAAAAAACAGTCAGCCTTACGACTGGCAAGAAAAATGTACGGACTCCCACTACTATCCAAAGAATGTGCTACCATCGAGGAACTGAATGCAGTACGCAAACAGTTGCTACTAGACTACCAATCTGGTGCCGACAAAAACGCAGTCTGGAAATTACTAAACACCAGATACAAACTAAAAGACGGTGTCGCAATCGACTTCGTACACAAACTCTCAGTAGATCTAGACAGCGCAATGCGGGCCCACAAGTTCTTCAAAAACAGATCACCTGCCGAAGACGAACTACAAGACTCGCTACTACGCAGTCTAGAAATGCTGAAAGCCGCGGATATCAATAAACTAAACGACTACGGCGTAACTACATACATCATCAAAGTATGCCGATCCGCAATCATGAACCATCTCAGAGATACCCTTCGAGAAGAAAACAGAGGTCTTGGCGAACATGACCTATGGACTAGCCAAGCAGAACTAACAGCCATCACAGACGATGAACTAATAGACAGAAGCCCAATGCAGCCAGACGAAGAGTACACAAGAGAGCTAGAGGTAGCACTACTAGAGTACCTACAAGCCCAGCTACCAGAAAGACAACAGCTAGCCCTAGAGATGAAGTTAGACGACAAGACATACAGAGAAATTGCCGAAGCAATGGAAGTTAGCGTTGGGACCGTTAAACAAACATTGCACCAGGCAAAGGCCAATCTAGCAGCCATTTACAATGCTAGTACCACCAAGGAGAAACACATTGAGTAATACTGTATCTGGCATCGTCCAGAGTATCGACGCCCGAGAGACCAAGTTCGGTCAAATGTACAGTGCCCGTGTCAACGGCACAAGCTACGGTATCGGTAAATACCCGCCCAAGTGCAAAGTCGGTGATAACGTCACATTCAACGTGACTTACAACGGCCAATACGCAAACATGGATACAAAAAGTCTGCAAGTAATCGCTGGCGGTGCTACTGCTCCATCTGCTCCACCTGCAGCTGGCGCGCCCGCACGCGGTAACTACGAAGATCCCAAACAGACTGTAATTGCAAAGCAATCAGCCCTTAACTCCGCTGTAGCTTTCATGCAAGTTCTGCAATCTGCGGACGCACTTCCTGTTTCCAAAACGGCTAAACCTGCTGACCGTCTCAAGACGCTCGAGGCCATGCTCAACCACTACCGTTCCAAGTTCTACTTCGAGTCCACTGGCTCTGAGTTCCCAGTCGTCGAGAAAGACGAACCAGCAACCAGTGACGCAGACAGTGACGCTGACGACGAAGAGGATAACAGATGGTAATAGCTCCGCAACGAGTAACACCGTGGAGCTCGGTCGGCTATCTGACCTACAAACGTACCTATGCACGACGTCTAATCGCAGACAATCCTGACAGTCCTACAGAAGAATGGAATGACACAATAACAAGAGTAATCAAAGCAGCACAAGAACAACTCAGCTGCGGATTCACTCCAGAAGAAGAAGAAAGACTCTATCATTACTTTAACAGCCTCAAGGGATCGGTCGCTGGCCGGTTCCTCTGGCAGTTAGGTACTACCACAGTAGACAAACACGGTCTAGCCTCTCTTCAAAACTGTGCCTTTACCACAATCGACAAGCCTATCAGGCCGTTCACATGGGCGTTCGACATGCTCATGCTAGGTTCAGGCGTAGGCATCAACATACAACGAGAATATGTCTATAAACTACCACCAGTACGAGAGGCTTTTGCTACGCCTTCAAGACTCGATAACGCAAGTGCAGACTTCATTGTTCCCGATACGCGGGAGGGGTGGGTCAAACTACTTGAACACACGTTGCGATCTGCTTTTGAAGACAGCAGTCAAGCTACATTCAGTTTCAGTACACAACTCATCCGAAGCAAAGGAGCTCCTATTAATGGCTTTGGCGGAGTCGCAAGTGGTCCTGAAGATCTTGTCCAGGGAATTCGAAATATTGGAGGAATCATTGAGGGAAGGCGAGGAAAGCAACTCCGCCCAATCGACTGCCTCGACATAATCAATATCGTCGGTTCCATTGTGGTTGCTGGCAACGTAAGACGCTCGGCAATCATTGCACTAGGTGACAGTGACGACATCCAGTACCTGCGTGCTAAACGCTGGGACCTGGGCAACGTGCCTAACTGGCGCGCAATGTCTAACAACTCAGTTGTATGTAATGACTTCAGTACGCTGCCGGAAGAGTTCTGGGAAGGCTACAAAAACAACGGCGAACCGTACGGCCTAATTAACCTCAAAACCGCCAGAGCCTTCGGACGCACAGGCGAGACCAAGTACAAAGACCCCAAAGTCAATGGCTTCAATCCTTGTGCTGAGCAATCGCTCGAAGACTATGAAACTTGCTGCCTAGCAGAGATCTATCTATGCAATATCGAGTCCAAAGAAGAACTCAAAGACATTGCGACGCTGCTATACCGCATCAACAAGCATAGCCTACGACTACCGTCTCACCACCCAGAAACCGAGGCTATTGTGCATAAAAACATGCGCATGGGCATCGGTGTGACAGGCGTACTCCAGGCTACAGAAGAACAACGCAGCTGGCTAGAGGAAACATACGAGCATCTACGCAAGTATGACAGAATCTACTCAGAAGTCAAAGGCTGGCCCACCAGCATCAAACTAACTACGTGTAAGCCTTCTGGAACCCTAAGCCTACTACCAGGCGTAACTCCGGGCATCCACCCTGGCTACGCACGTTACATGATTCGCCGCATTCGTATTGCTAGCAACTCACCGCTAGTGGAAGTGTGCCGCAATCACGGGTACAAGGTAGAGTACGTACGAAACTTCGACGGTACTGATGAGCGTGGTACTATGGTAGTTGAATTCCCGTTCCGCTATCCAGATAACGCAGTCCTAGCTAACGACACAACAGCTCTAGACCAACTAGAATACGTGAAGTGGCTACAGACTGTCTGGAGCGACAACGCAGTCAGCTGCACAGTGTACTACCGAGACGAAGAACTACCGGCTATTAGAGAGTACTTGACTGCGAACTACAACACAAACTTCAAATCGTTGTCGTTCCTACGTCACAGTGGTCATGGATTCGACCAAGCTCCGTACGAAGAAATCAACAAAGAGCTATACAACGAAATGGTCGCCAATTCAACGCTAATCACTTCTGTTAACGGAGATATTACTTTTGAAGCTGACGAAGAATGTGCTACTGGGGCATGTCCCATCAAATAATATGGAACCTACCAAAGAGTACAGAGATCGGAAAACTCACGACAGACGCACCAAGGAAACAGTAAAACCTCACGAAAGGGAACACCCGGTACATCAACCGTATACCCGAGAGAGGACCAACTGGACCCGCCATGTGTTTGAATATGACGAGTACGATGACACACAACCAGAGTAACACATGAAAATAAAACCCGCTCTGAAGCCTATCATCGACGGCGATATCCTAGTCTACCGACTGGGATTCGCTGCAGATGCTCAGGCCAAACGGGAGGCTCCCGAATCATGGGAAACCCAAGACTATCTCAGCTGGGCGCTGCATCTGGTAGATAACCAGATAAAAGCAATCACTGAGACAGCCTTTGGGGAAGCTACGCAGTATTGGCTCTTCCTTTCTGGAAAAGATAACTTCAGGAAGGAAGTAGCCACTATTAAAGAGTACAAAGGAAATCGCAAGGATGCAAAAAAGCCCAAGTACTACGAAGAACTGCGTGAATACATGGTCGAGATATGGGGAGCTTCCATCATAGATGGCGTCGAGGCTGACGATGCTGTCGGACAACTACAATTCAGCCACAACGACAAGTCCACGGTAATCTGCTCCATTGACAAGGATCTTAACATGATTCCTGGATATCACTTCAATTTCGTTAAAGGAGAGTTTTACGATGTTAAACTTGCTGAAGCGAATCTTACGTTTCTTCGACAGATGCTTACTGGCGATAGTACAGACAATATCCCCGGCATCCGAGGTATTGGTCCTAAAACCGCGGACAAACTCATCCCAAAAGGCTGTGAAGAAACCAAGGCTATCGAAACAATCAACAGCTACTACAAAAAGCAATACGGCGAAAGCTGGGAAGCCGCGGCAGAAGAAGTCGCTAAACTCCTCTGGATCCGTCGCATTGACCAAGAAGACTGCCCGTACATCCAAAACTTCAAAGAATTGATGAATGGCCCGGTCTCGATGGAAGAAAGTACATAAGAGCTACACACTACGCAGCGGCTTCGAGAAAAAAGTAGCCGCTTACCTAGATGAGCATCAAGTACATTACAAGTACGAAGAAGAGACCATCAGATACACAGTTCCGGAAACCAAGCATAGGTACGTCCCAGACTTCATGCTTGACAACGGCGTGTTCATAGAGGTAAAGGGTAACTTCGACGCTAAGTCACGACAAAAAATGGCTTACGTAATCGAACAAAACCCTGATCTAGACATCAGAATGCTGTTCATGAGCGATAATCGTATCAATAAGAGCAGCAAGACACGATATAGCGACTGGTGTGAGAAACGCGGGATAGATTACCACATTACCACCGCGGGGACAATTCCCCAAGAGTGGACGGTACCTAATCCAAAACGCAAAAACAAACCAATAAAAAAGGAAAAGAAAAAAGAATGTCAAAAAACACAAAAGCAGTCCCTCTCATCGAGGGCAAAGAGTACACAGCCTCTATCACAATCTCGTCGATTGGAGGAAGTGACGAACTTACCGTCCGAGTAGATAAAGTCCCAGCTGACTTCTTCGACGGAGACCCGGAAGAGTACATCGAAGTGCCGCAGAGCTTTCTGCTAATCGAAGAGCTAGCTCATCACCTGATGAGTAACATGGACGAAGTAGCTCCAGTTAAAGCAAAACCCAACCTAAAACTAGTCAACTAAGGAGGCAAGGATGCCGTCGACAATGGAAATCGCGTACGAAGCCGCTAAAGACTTCGAAACTGACTCAACCGCTGAACTAGTGACAGTCATGGCAACTCTTGAAGAGTCCTACTGCCCTGACGTTCACAACGTTTGGAAAGACCCAGAAGAAAACTAAAATGAAAATCCTACTACTGGATATTGAAACATCCCCACACAGCGCTTATGTATGGGGCCTATTCAAACAGACAATTAACCTAGCCCAAATCCAAGAAACAGGAAGAGTTCTCTGCGCCTCATACAAGTGGCTCGGAGAAAAGCATACTCACTTCGCAGGAGAGTGGGAAGATGGTGAAATGGGAATGTTGGAAGAGCTGCACCGCGTCATGGAAGACGCAGACATCATCATCACATACAACGGTAACAGATTCGATCTGCCGACACTCAACAAAGAGTTTCTGCTCAACGGATTCAAACCGCCAGCTCCGTACAAAAGTGTTGACCTTTACCCAGTAGTTAAGCGTAAGTTTCGTTTTGCTAGCAACAAGCTAGACCACGTAGCTCAACAATTAGGACTGGGTCAAAAGATCACACATGCTGGATTCCAGATGTGGATCGATGTAATGAACGGTGATCCGTCAGCTCAACACGAAATGAAGACCTACAACATCCACGACACAGTTCTTCTGGAAAGAGTCTATGACAAAATCCTCCCCTGGATACCAAATCATCCTAACCAAAGCCACCACAGCGGCTCGCACGTATGTCCTAACTGCGGCAGTTCCAAGCTGCAGCACAGAGGCTACGCAACAACAGCTGCTGGCAAATACCAACGATACCAATGCCAAGACTGCGGTAAATGGAGCAGATCTGCTAAGGTATTCACCCCCACACCGACGTCTGCACGAGTCGTCTCACTATAAAGGAACCAAGTAACATGAAAAAGAAAGCAACCAAAACCGCCCGCGTGGCAGCTGCCCTCACCCAAAAAGCCCTGACTTCGAAAGAAATCGCATCGCGCTTTGACGTCCCGAACGTCCGTGCCATGCTGTTCGATCTCAAACGTAAAGGCATGAAAGTTCTAAAACGCTCGACAACCACCACAAAAGGTCTAACCACCAGATACAGCATCTGGGCAAGGACCAAACTAACCTCGCGCTAAGTAAAAAAGCCCCGCTCAGCAATGGGCGGGGCCTACTTAAGGAAATCAAATGCAATCAGTTAAAACAATAGCAGTCAGCAAACCCGTCATTGACGATATCGCAACTCCCGGTGACTTGGTCGCTTACGCTGCCAGAGTCTCTAATCCAGCCAATCAGGCCAACACAGAGACCGCTCCGCGGCTCCTAGCTTATCTGGCTCAGAACGCCCACTGGTCGCCATTTGAGATGGCTCACATGACTCTAGAGATTGTCACTACTAGGGACATCGCACGTCAGATCCTGCGTCACCGCAGCTTCGCCTTTCAAGAATTCTCTCAGCGCTATGCTGAGGTTGTAGCCGCTGACTATATCAACCGTCAATGTCGTCTACAGCACCCGACCAATCGTCAAGCATCGCTAGAAGGCGCTAGCGACGATAACATCGCCTGGTTCAACAACGCCCAAGACGACATGCAAGACACGGCTATCGCGTTCTACGACGAGGCCATTGCACGCGGTATCGCCAAAGAACAAGCTCGAGTGTTCCTACCGGAGGGTCTAACCAAATCCACCATGTACATGGCTGGCAGCATCCGTTCCTGGATTCACTACATCCAACTACGCACAGAAGCAGGTACCCAAAAAGAACACCGTGAAATTGCTGAAATGTGCAAAATAGAACTGCTCAAGCATTTCCCAGAACTAGCAGGAGTACAAGGAGTACTATGAGAAAAAACGCAACAGTAAACGTAATCAGAGACGAAGCTAAAGCGCTACAATACAGCACAGAGCACTCTGCTGGCCTAGACCTAGTAGCCTGTGTGCCCGAAAACCTAGTGTTTATCGAGCCAAGCGACTATGCAATAGTGCCGACAGGGATTACACTAGACCTGCTACCGCACCAAGTAGCCTTCATCTTCCCAAGATCGGGCCTAGGCATCAACCACGGCATCGTTCTGCGTAATGGTACAGGCGTCATAGACGCAGATTACAAGGGAGAAATAATGGTAGCACTTAAGAATGACGGAGACAGCCCTTATCCGATAAATGCTGGAGACAGGATTGCTCAACTAGTCATCACCAACTTCGATCGATTCGAGAATGTAACAGTAAAGGAGACAGTCCGTGGCACAGGCGGATTCGGAAGCACCGGTAGCTAACGGCTACCCAGACAACAACCCAAAAACAGCTATCGGCGTTACAAAGGTGCCACTACACCTAGTGCCACCGAGTGCTAAGCATTACCTAGCAGAAGCTCTGGCTGACGGAGCACGTAAATACGGCCCCTACAACTGGCGAGAGTTCCCCATATCCATCTCGGTATACAAAGCCGCTATGGAACGCCATATGGACGCTTTCTGGGATGGAGAGGACTTAGCCTCTGACTCGGGCGTACATCACGCTGCTCACGCTATGGCGTGCCTAGCGATCATGCTGGACGCTATGAGCATCGGTAAGCTGCATGACGACAGGCCTGTTCCTGGAGCTAGTGCAGAGCTGCAAAGAAAATACAAAGCATAAGAGAAGGGGCCTTTAGGGCCCCTTTTTATTTACTTATAATCCTTCCGAAGGAGGGTATTCAGTACCACCATCACCGTCCCCGCCGCCAACAGTCGGGTCAGAGTGATAAATCACTGTGGGGCCATTGTTTGTGCAGTCAGCCCACCATTCGACAGTCCGATTGTCCTGGTCTTTAAGCGTAAACTTAAACAAAGCACGACGTACACTAGTCGAATTCTCTGCCCACCACTGGTAGGTAATTGACCCAGGGTACAAATTCAGCCAAGTATTAGTAGCACTTGACGCCTGGGCTTCCATATCCCCGTTCACCTTAGTCACGTAGATCTGGACAGTATTTCCAGACACAAACGTCTGACTAGGTATCTTCCAAGGCCCATATGTACCAGAGACAGTTGCCGTATTAGTAGAGGCGAAGCGAAGCAGATAAGCGTTCGAGCCCGCAGTGCTTGGGTAGACCACAAAGCCCCCTGCAGCTGCGTAGGTGCCCTCTGGTGGCCGTTGAATCTTCAATCCAGCCCTATCCCAGTAAGTTGTCCACGTGCCGCCTGAGTTCTTGCGCTTGCCCGTCAGAATGTCCTGCCAAACACCGCCCACGAACCGCTTATAGGTCGTGACGTCAGTAAATGTAGTCCCTTTCTTGAATTTTATCACGGCTTAGCCCCAGATCCAGATATCGCCTTCGGCGGCTAGTGCTGCTGTTGGCTCTGTAGATTGCACGAACACTCTCGGCTCCCTCATCAGGCCTGAGTTATTAGCGTAGGGCCTAAAAAAGTCCGTCTGAGTGAATCTAGCCACGTTGTGTACAGTACCGCCCACCTTCTTGTAGAAGTTGATAGCTTTGTCAGACGTGAAATATGTGCCAGCAACAGCGTCATCAGCGTTAGTCGTGTAGCCAATAAGGTTGTCCCAACCCTTCAGGCGCAGCCTGGAAGACGTCGGAGACGCGTTATTAGTGATCTGGCTACCAGAATCCTCAGCAGCATATGTGAACGTGAAGCCCGCGGTAGCGGCAACAGAGCCGTTCTTAAAGAAGTCACCACCACCAGCCGAAATAAGGCTGTTATCAATCATGTACGTAGCTTGCCACGCAGCAAACTGGGCCCACGTCATTTTACGAGTAGTGTTATCACCAATCTGGTACAGGGGTAGTAAATTTCCAGATGCGTCTGTAGTCTTAGCATCCAGTTCACTAATTAGTTTGTTTGCCATACGTTTCTATTCCTTTGTTTAATGTCTTACCACTTGACCTTATCAGCCCAGTACGCAGCAGATAGCTTACCCTTGTTAATGTTCTTAGCATGACGAGCCTTAAAGCTCTCTCTACGCTTTCTATAAGACTCAGACTCACCTTCTTTTTTAGGAGAGCCAGACACGCCCTGCTGACCAAATCTAATAAGCTTCTCAACATTGCCGTCTAGGGCAAGAACAGCATGGCTCTTGGTGGGATGGTTAGGAGTACGCTTAGGTTTATTATGCCCTGCGAATGTTTCTAATCCTTTCTTAATCATTATGGTTTCCTCGCAGTCTTAGCAGCGTCTCTGAAGTCTGAAGCAGTAGGTGCACCTTTAGCACCAGGTCTGCGCATCTTCTCGCCAGATCCTTCGGCTATACGTTCACGTTTTGCAGCAATGTTTGCATATAGGCCTTTAGGCTTACTATGCCCAGCATACATGTCTAGTCCTTTTCTAATCATAATAAGTAGCCCTATGTGTTATTTGTTGCGTTCTCTGTACACCGATGGTGCAACAGCGTCCATATCTTCAGCTTTTGTTGGGTAACTCTCAAGCTCGCTAATGTCAGTCATGATAGCGTAGCCTTCTTCAGCAACCACAGTACCTGCATCTCTGCCGTCTTTTGTCAGCACTCTGGCAATCATGCGGCCCTTGTCGTCATAGCCGTAACCGAATAGCGTAACTTGTTTATTGTTAACAAGACTGTTTAAATACTGCTGGCCTTCTTTACCAATGTCTAAGCTACCGTCTCTGAGCTTTTGCTTCAGTTCGAACGCATCAATGTTCTGAATACGTACTTTAAGTTGGCTGCCAGAATCAGTAGTGACATAAAGTGTGTCAGCGTCGTGCACACCGGTAACAGTGGCCTTTATAGGAGCCGAAGGCTTGGGAGCATTAATAATAGCTTCGTAAGAAGTCTTATTTCTAGTAGCAGAGGCTACTTCATAAGAAGAAGCATT
>Ga0315907_10002480_pt1 | contig 23119 bp, 19 predicted proteins | sample LakEriMetagenome_3_FD_203525 | JGI IMG/M metagenome (GOLD analysis project Ga0315907, IMG submission 203525) | Freshwater fungal communities from buoy surface, Lake Erie, Ohio, United States - Buoy 12 MA123 | ecosystem: Environmental > Aquatic > Freshwater > Lake > Lake biofilm | place: USA...
TGATCCTCAGACAAAACGGGAGTTAAAATGAAAACAGTTTCGTAAGAATTCATAAGGTTCTTAATTAGTTAATAAAAATTTAAGGGTGCAAAGATAGCATTATTTTTCTCTTCCCCCAAAGTATTTGCCTTGTTTTCAATTGCTTTCTTGGGATTCAATCCTTTTTAAGTAACTTTCGCCTTCAATTCGTAGGTTTATGGGGTATTTTAGTCCGGATTATCTTGATTTCTTTATCGAACTCGCTGCAAATAACCACAAAGATTGGTTTGACCTTAACCGAAAGCGGTACGAAGCGTCTGTTAAGAAACCTTTTGCCTATTTTACTCAAGCCCTAATTGATCGAATTGCGCTCGATAATCCCTCGTTTAACCATGTCCTAGCCAAAGATTGTATCTTTAGGATTAACCGTGATATTCGGTTTTCTGCCGATAAAACTCCCTACAAACTGATGTGTTCCGCTGTGGTTTCTCCAGAAGGTAAAAAAAGTACCGCCATTAATGGGATATACTTTGAACTCACCCCAGAGCATCTGCGTGTATATGGTGGGGTGTATGAAATCGATAAGGAAAATCTCCTTGAACTTCGCGAAGGAATCGCGGCAAACTCAGCCGAATTAAAGCGCTTGGTTTCAGCCCCTTCATTCAGTTCTTTTTATGGATCTATTCATGGAGAAAAGAATAAAATGCTGCCTTCACATTTGAAATCAGCCGCCGCGCAAGAACCCTTAATTTTCAACAAGCAGTTCTATTTTTATGCGACGTTTCCTGCGGAATTAATCCTTAAGGACGAGCTCTTAGATACCCTCGTTAAGGCCTACGAAATAGGCAAACCAATTGAATCTTTTTTTAATCAATTTATACATCGATCTTAGTTATGCGCTTTTTAATTATCACATCCCTTCTTTTGATTGCCTATTCAGCTAGTGCTCAAAAAAAATCCTTAACCGTTACTGAATCCGTACTGAAACAACGCGCACTTAGTCCGCAACGAACGGTTGGATTTTCATGGATTAAAAATAAATCAGAATACACGCTCTTATCAACGGATTATAAGTCCCTGCTCGCCTATACCCTGGATCAAGAATCAGAAAAGGTGCTTTGTACGGTTGATGAATTAAACAAACTGTTGCCTGATGATGCCACAATTCAGAATTTATATGGATATGAGTGGCTTTCCTCCAATGAGCTATTGTTTAATAATGGAGCCGTTATTTTTACCTACAATTTAACTGCCAAATCGTTAACCATTCTTCGCAAAGGACTGGATGCTTTTGAGGGTGTCTCCTTTCATAATGCATCGAAAAAGTGTGCATACACGTTGGCGAATAATGTCTATTTGGATGGAAAAGCGGTTACAAAAAATACCAATAAAAACATTGTTTCTGGTCAATCCATTGCGCGCAACGAATTTGGCATCGAAAAAGGCTTGTTTTGGTCGGAAAACGCGAATTATTTGGCCTTTTATCAAAAAGATGAAAGTGAAGTTGCAGACTATCCCTTATTAGACATTAATACCACCCCAGGTTCCTTGATGGCTATAAAATACCCCATGGCGGGACAAAAATCAGAGAAACCGCGTGTTGGTATCTATAATTGCAAAACCAAGAAAACGGTATTTATCAAACCAAGTGGAAATGCAGATGATTACTTAACAAACTTCACATTTACTCCGGATGAAAAGTTTTGTATCATCGCTGAGGTTAATCGAGGGCAAAATGAACTTTGGTTGAATGTGTTCGATGTTAAAACGGGTAAGAAAATAAAAACGCTTTGGCATGAAAAAAATCAAAAATGGGTAGAACCCGAACACCCGGCATATTTTATTGGCGAAGGAAATGACTTTATTTGGATGTCGGAAAAAGATGGGTTTATGAACATGTACTTGGTTGATTTTGATCATTTGGGAAAAGAAGTAATGTTTGAAGGTAAAAAAATGGAAGTCCTACCGATTGGAATTAAACAACTAACGAACCATCAATTTGTTGTCAAGGATATCCTCGAATTGGACGCATCTAAAAAATTGATTTATTATGCCGCCACCGGAGAGAATCCCTGCAATACGATGGTTTACGCAACGGATCTAAACGGGAACACGAAAGTAGTTTCAAAAAATGAAGGCGTGCATCGATTCGATCTTTCGGATGATGGGCTATATTTTTATGATGGCTATTCAAGCCTTAGTATGCCAAATCATGAAATGATTTATACCACGAACGGTAAGATGGCGAAGTTGCTAAAGGAATCTACTAATCCCATGGATGAGTATGCACTGGGGGTGAGTGAAATCAATTCGATAAAAGGTAAAGACGGTTCAGATTTATACTACCGCATGGTGAAACCTTCAAATTTCGACCCAAAAAATAAGTATCCCGTATTGGTTTATGTCTATGGTGGACCGCACGCACAAATGGTAACCAATAGTTTTAATGCGGGTGCAAACCTTTGGATGAATTGGTTAGCGGAGCAAGGATATATTGTATTTACCTTAGATAACCGTGGTTCTGCTGAACGTGGATTCGCCTTTGAATCTCAAATTCATCGCCAATTAGGAACGGTAGAGATGGAGGATCAATTATCAGGCGTTGAATTTTTGAAATCATTACCATTCGTTGACTCACAACGACTAGCGGTTCATGGTTGGTCCTTTGGAGGGTTCATGACCACCTCCTTAATGTTACGTCATGCCGGGGTATTCAATGTAGGAGTAGCTGGAGGACCAGTTACCGATTGGAAATTTTATGAAGTGATGTATGGAGAACGCTATATGGATCGTCCTGAAGAAAATAAGGAAGGATATGAGGCAAATGCACTGACAAACCATACGAAGAATCTATCAGGAAAATTACTCTTGATTCATGGTACGGTTGATGACGTGGTAGTAATGCAGCATAATTATTCTCTAATTAAGAAATTTGTTGAGGATGGTAAACAGATGGACTTCTTTCCCTATCCAATGCATAAGCACAATGTCACGGGTAAAGATCGGGCCCATTTAATGGAGAAAATTTTAACCTACGTAATTGAAAACAATCAATGATTTCCACAGAAATTAATATAATCGCCCCTTTATCTGTAGTTTTTGATGGGTGGGTGAATCCCTCTCACATTGTAAACTGGTATTTTGCTTCTGCCGATTGGTGTTGTCCCCGAGCAGAACTAGACTGTAGGGTAGGGGGAAACTTCAGCATTCGCATGGAAGCTAAGGATCAGTCCTTTGGTTTTGATTTTAATGGTACGTTCACAGCCGTTGAGAAGGACAAACATTTGCATTACATCTTGGAAGATGGTCGACACGTTGAGTTGAATCTAACACCAACAGCTGAGGGAACGCATATCCTTTGGAAGTTTGAGCCCGAAACTCAAAATCCGGAAGCCCTTCAGCAGCAAGGTTGGCAAGCAATTCTCACCAATTTTAAAGCATACCTTGAACAAACCGTGGTTGGCTAAGCTCACAAGCAGCATATTCTTTTGGATCGCCTTGTTTTTTTTGGTGCATCTCATCGGAATCTGGAATCCTCCGATTGAGGCCGCGCATAGTTGGCGACAAGCCACGGGCTTAATGGTTGCTCGAAATTATTTCGAGGGAAATACATCCTTTTGGTATCCCATGGTCGATGAAACCAGCGGGGGAACAGGAATTATTGGTATGGAATTCCCATTGATGTATTACATCCAAGGAAAGCTTGGAGTCTTATTTGGCTTTCATGCCGGTATTGGACGACTACTCAACGTACTAATTTCGACCTTGGGTTTGGTATACTTTTATGCCCTGCTGCGTCGGTTCGCCACTGAGAAAATAACGTTTTATTCGACTTTGCTTCTTATGGTTTCATGTTTTTTCATGTACAGCCGTAAAGTAATGCCAGATACTGAAGCCCTAGCCGTGTATATCATCGGAATCTACTATTTTTTTGAGGCCTTGCGGTTTGGAAGATGGAAGGATGTGGTTTTGTCTTTTATGATGCTAAGCTTGGGTTTATTGCTGAAAATATCCGTGCTTCCCTTGCTTTCTTTTGTAGTTTTTGCCTACGTAAAAACATCGAATGAACCTAAAAAGCCCGTGGTGTTTTTGATTCCATTCCTTAGTTTGATTCCTGCATGTATTTGGTATTTTATATGGAATCCCTATTTGGCCGAACATTTTGGGTCTTGGTATAACCTCGGTGGTGGGTTGATGGCCGGAGGAACGGCCTTTCTGGAGGCGCCTTTTTTACTCCTTCAACAGCTTGTTTTTCATCCCTTCGTCAGTTATTTAGCCTTTGCATTGTGCCTGTATGGGATAATTCGAATAGTAAAACATGGAGTTTCTTGGGCGTGGAAATTAAGTTTACCCTTGTTTCTATTACTTTTTACAGGGTATGCCCTAAAATCAGGGGTTATCTTTTTGACGCATGAATATTATATCTTACCCGCTGTTCCGTTGCTCGCTATATTAGGTGCATATGCTTTGTCAACCTTAGGGAAATATGCTTGGGTATTGATGCTCTGTATTTCCATAGAAGCCATCGGTAATCAACTGTATGATTTTAGATTGAATAGTTCCGAAGTATATAAATTAGGTTTAGGACCAATTGCCGATCGTTACATCCCAACGGATGCTTTGGTTGCAATCAATGGAAATAGTAACCCCCAAGAATTGTATCTTTTGGGTAGAAAAGGGTGGAATATTTCAGATCAATCATTACGTCAAAAAGTGATGTTGAATGAATTAACCGGTAAAGGCTGTTCATACCTCGTGATCAATAAACGTACCTTGCCCAGTCCTCCCGATTGTGGAAAGATAATTTATGATGGAATAGATTATCAGATAATTCAACTAAAGAAATAAAGCGTATCCAATTTCAATTTGTATCTTTCCTAAAACTATTACCTGTGAAATCACTTCTTACCACGCTTTTTCTTGCTGCACTGTGCAATGTTACAGCTCAAAAATCATATTATATTGGACAACATACTCAGGGAGGAATTGTATTTCATCTATTTCAGGATAGCCTAGGAACACAACACGGATTGGTAGTTTCTTTAACCAACTTAACCCGAGAAGCGGAGTGGGGTGACAAAGAAAAGGATATTGAAAGTTGCGAAAGTTCGTGGGACGGTCGGGCAAATACCACCGCCATTATGTTCGCCACCCGAGACACAACAAAGGCCGCAGGACTATGCGATTCCTATGTCAGTGAGGGCTTTGATGATTGGTATCTACCTGCTATTTTTGAGCTTCAAGCCATCAACACTAATTTATTCACCGTGGAACGAGCGCTGAGTGAAATCCCGAACACCGATCAGGTGGAAATGAATCTTTATTGGTCTTCAACAGAATCTAATGCTGCTTCGGCATGGTTTTTTAGTTTTTATGACTCCAAACCAACGAATTACTACGACAAAACCAGTAAGACGCTGGTTCGCGCAGTACGGTCGTTTTGATTATTTTATCCCTTTCTTTTCGCTAAGAAAAATCAAGCAAACAACACGCTATACCCTTCGAGTAAATCGAAAATCGCCAAAAGGAGCAGCGCTGGGATGGTCAGATGCTTGTTTTTGATGTAAATCAAGGTAAGTACGAATACCGTAAAAAAGGAATAATTCAACAGTTCTAGCGGTGGAATTAATGTTAAGATGTACACCGCACACAAGGCCAGTGCTGTAATTTTTTGTTGAATCCCTTTAAATCCCACGGTAAGAATGACCAAGGGGAACACGCTAAGGGTTTCTAATATGCGGAATAATGAAAGGGTGAGTCCTTCAGTGAATTCATAGTATGCCGCTTCATCCAAGAAAAAGGTGTATGTGAATGGGTTGCCAATGCAACGTAATGTAACTAAGGTAAGAAGCGGTACATAGGACTTGATATTTAATCGATCTTGAACGATACTTCCTACTACAACACCAAACAATAAGTAGCTAAACAAGGGGAATGGAACAATCCAAAAACCTGTATCAAGAAATACACTGGTAGCATACGCCAACACAATTAAAAACCCTACAAGTGCAATCTTAACTGATTTCTCCATTACAGTTTAAGGGCTTCATAGATGTAATCGAACGTGGACAAGATTTCGGCTTTTCCATTAATTACAGCAACATCGTGTTCAAAATGGGCACTTGGTAAGCCATCCTCGGTCACAATCGTCCATTGGTCATCAAGCGTTTTTACTTTATAGGTCCCCATGTTAATCATAGGTTCAATGGCAATGGTTAAGCCATTTTGAATCCGTTTTCCTCGGCCTTGTCTGCCATAGTTCGGTACTTGTGGTTCTTCGTGTAGTTTTGTTCCTAAGCCATGCCCTACTAAATCTCGTACCACACTAAATCCATTTTTCTCGGCATGTTGCTGAATTGCATAGCCTATATCCTCTATGCGATTTGACGTATTACAGGCCTCGATTCCGAGGTATAGACATTCTTTGGTAACCTTACATAGCTTGCGTTTTTCATCGTTCACTTCACCTACTTCAAACGTATAGGCGTGATCCCCGTAATATCCTTTATACACAGCACCGCAATCTACCGAAACAATATCACCGGACTGAATCGGACGTTGGGTTGGAAGCCCATGCACTACTTCTTCATTTACCGAAATCAATAAGGTACTCGGACAGCCATATAAGCCTTTAAAACCGGGAATCGCATGTTGGCTACGAATGAAATCTTCAGCCATTTGATCTAAAAAGGCCGGGGTAATTCCTGGTTTCATGTGTTTTGCTACTTCTCCAAGCGTACGACTTACGATCAAAGCAGCTTCACGCATGATGCTTATTTCTTCAGCTGTTTTGTATTTAATTGAATCTCCAAAAATTGCCATAGCTACAAAAGTATAAAATCCGCATCACTTCAGTGCATGTTCAAGCCATTCCATAGTATTAATTCCATCGGCGAAATCATCGATTCGTGGTTGTTGGGTTTTCCCAAAAGGCACTTCTATGGTACCTGAAACGCATTGAATTTTATCCCGGTGTTGATTGATGTATTCAATGGCTTCCGAACGGTGGGAATAGCTATGGTAATGTATCATCGCCAAGGGAGGATGCAATGCGGTGGATTCAAGTAATAATAAAAATCCATTGTCTAATAAGGGTTGCTTACTCAACAAGTGAATGGCTCTATTATAGTCGTAATTGTTGCCGTATTTTTTGTTTTGAATTACAGTTTGAAATGGTAGAATCGCCTCGAAAAAAGCATCGAATGAATATCCTTCGGGTACAATGAGGTGGGTCACATTACGACATCCCCTGCCGAAGTATTGAAAAATATCGTGCCCCAAGGCATGTAATTCTTGCGGAGTTTCAGTTCCACTTAGGATTGCAACGGAGGTGCGATTCCCTCGCAGTAAATGCGGGATGTTTTTAAAGTAAGATTGAAAATGGACTAGGGTAGAGTCACTTCCTGTTCCAATTACGGCGTTAAAGTCACTGAGTTTTTGAGGATTTAGTTGAATCAAATCAGCATATAAAGGATTCAGTTCTGATAAGCCACGAACAATTAATGGAATGAGTTGCTGGTCATCTGAGCTCAATTTGATTTGAAGCTTATATCCACTGAGCAGACCGCAAAGGATGTCGTGAAACCCAACCATCGGGAGATTTCCAGCTAAGATTAATCCCAAGCTTGGACGGAATTCATGATAGGCATATGGACTTGAAAAAGCGTTTAATGTATCGTGATTTAACCAGCTTGAAAGTCCTTTCAATGATTGCTTGACCTCTCGGGGTTCAAACCACCCATTTCTATATATTTCACGTGATATGACCGCCTTAAAAGCGTCGGTTAATTCAGGGGAAAAGATTTCTGATTGGGGTGTTTCAGTGGAGCCTAGGCTATTTAGCCACGGTCCAAGTTTAGCAAGGTCGGATATAAGTTGCTGACGAATCATCGAACAAAAGTAGTGTAAAGTTCGTTTAGCTTACCTTGAAATAGTCGGCTTTTAGTAAAGCCTGTGTATATTTGCAAAATAAAATAGGATTTGTCATGGCAATAATGATTACGGACGAGTGTATTAATTGTGGGGCTTGTGAGCCTGAATGTCCGAATAATGCAATTTATGAAGGAGGTGCCGAATGGAAATATGCGGATGGTACATCGTTATCAGGAATGATTACCACACCTGAAGGAACATCGGTAGATGCGCTCTTGGCGAATGAGCCTGTAAGCATGGATGTTTACTACATTACTCACAATAAATGTACTGAGTGTGTTGGCTTTCATGACGAACCGCAATGTGCGGCAGTTTGTCCAGTAGATTGTTGTGTTGATGATCCAAATTACCGCGAGACCAATGATGAACTCTTATCGAAAAAAGCGTTTTTGCACCTCTAGTATAATTTCGAAGTTTTCTCTTTTCTTTTTTCTATTCCTGACATGCGTTGTGCATGCTCAAGGTTCACTGCGTATCCATTTCGTTCAAACCGAAATGGGCGCGGATATAAGCCCTGAACAATCTATTGAAATACAGCAAATTGCTCGGTCATACGGTGTGGAAGTAAGTATTGATCAATACAAACATCCGAGAATAGGTAAGTTGCCTGCTATTAATTACAGCGATTCAGTTCCGTTCTTTTCAACAGACATGAGAGCAATAAGGGATGGATTTTTTAATTCGTCTCATCGCCGCACTAAATTGGATTATTACGTATTTGTTTCAAGAAATCATGAGGATTCATTACACACGGGATTCGCTATACCCGGAAAACACATTATGTTTATTTCCCTAGCACCAAAAAATACATTTACCAACAGGTTCGCCACGTATTTCTTGATAGCAGCTGCTGATCAGCAAGGGAAAAATAAAAAAGCATTGGACGCCCTTTCTGAACAATTAGGGACCAAAGATTCGCTTCAAAGGCGACAAGATTCGTATTTTCTTTTTCATGACGAAACCGAGAATTTGGGATCAACAAACGGTATGGTAGCGTTTGCTTTTTGGAATGAAAATAACGACGGGAAGGTATTTGGGAACTATATAGGATTACCTTTTAAACGAAATGCTGGAAAGGTTAATTTAGATATTGATAATTACTGGCTTCGCCCGTTTTATCGCACCGATTCTCGGTTCATAGCTCCTATTCATGTTGGGCTGGTTTTCCTTGCGTTTTTTATCATGCTTATTTTTAGGAAAAAGGTCAAACAGCGTGCCGAGAAAAGTTTGAAATTGCATTCCAAGATTGCATTCTTTTTCCTTCGATTGGTATTATGGGGTATTTTTTTACTCATTGGCTATCTTGTTTTTTTATCTTCCGATCAATTGTATAAACGGTGGTTCTTTAATTCCTCCTCGTACAGCAATGTTGGGAACATAGACACCAAACCGTTTATTCATCACCTGACTTCGAGTAACGCTGTGGTCAATCAGCAAGCTAACCATTCATATTGGGAGACCTATGTGAAGAGAAAAAATACGTGGGAAATGAAGCGCCTGAAACACGTGTTGTATTTCGAAGTAAGGAAATCAAAGGGGAAGGTCGAATCAATGAAATTTTTATATGATTCAGACCGTTTGACAATTAAGTCCTTTCAAGGGAAGGCGCAAACGCATTTGATCGTATACAAGGTAATTGATGAGCAAGGAAATTTCATTAAGGAGGAGGTCTACAATTACGCTAAAGTAAACATTACACACAAGTATTCTGAGCCTGATCCTGCCCGACGAATTCTTGTATTTGTGAACGGTTATCGTCCGGTTGCAAACGGTGGAACACCGGAGCAGGCACTGATGCAAATTGGAAACAATGGAGTAGAATTTCCTAATTCATCCAATGTTTTGTTTGCAACAGACCGGTTCGATTATTGGAGACCTTGGGGCAATTTTGATCAACGTATTATGAATCGAATTAAACCGAATGAAGTTTACTATGCGGATGGCCATCATTCCGTAGCAAGCTCAAACCATAGGTCTGTTTTTAATTTCGCCAAGGCTGCTGCAGAATACCCCAAAGCGTGCAAGGGTAAGCATCGATGCAAGTACTCCAAAACAACCGCGGGCACTAAACTTGAAACTTTAGATATGTTGCCATTTACTCCGAATAAAAAAGGGTTTAATTTAAGACGTAAAAACGGACGTATAGCCGGCAGAAACCTCTATCAATTACTCAATGAAGTTCCAGGGAATTCCGGTAACGATACGTTATTTATTGTAGCACACAGCATGGGATATGCATACTCCTTGGGTATCGTTGAATCCTTAAGGAATAAATGTGTGTTTGGTGAGTACTATATCTTTGCGCCCGAGAATGCGGAAACAGGAAAAGTAATTCAGTCCGAGTGGCGTGCTGTTTATCAATATGGTAGTATACCCAAAGGGACTAGAAAGCAAGCGCCTTGCCTTCAGGATGGAGTTGCTCCGCAAACTAAAGCAAATGGATTGTCAGCTCAAAATCGATTGACATTTCCAGCATCTCACTACAAAAAGATGGGTTTCACCGGAAGTCATTTTATTGGGTTTTATGATTGGGTTTTCGAAATTCCTCAAGGAGAAAAGGGTGCGATTACTCAGCATTAACGAGAAAACTTAAAATTTACTAACCTCGCTCAATCGAATTTCTACTAAGGTGGCCCCTACGCCGCGGCTCGAGTAATTCCCATCATGAAAGCTAATTCCTTTCTTGCCACTAAGTAATTGGCGCACAGTCATTTTTAATACACCTTCACCAATCCCATGAATAATCAAGGCTTTCGGTTGGCGATTTGCAATACATTGGTTTAAAAAGCTGCGGCAATAACTGAGCTTCGTTTCGAGTAATTCATTCGGCGGCATGCCGTCAATTCCCAACGCGGTTGCGTGAAGGTCTAAGGTCGGTATGGAAGAAAGGGCTTGTTTTTTGGTTGCGTTTGGCTTGACTAATGGTTCTTTATTTTCTACCTCACCTTGTATGGGTGTTCGTTTGATTAACGAGCTAATTGGAATACGGTATTCAAATCCGAATTCATCCAATACATGCGCATGCGAAACCGAAAGTTGCTTTATTGTATAGGCTCCCGATTCATGAAGCATGGAGACCGATTCGCCAACCTGGAACTTCATGTAAATTAATTATAGTACCGTTAAGTTGGCAAATTTAAGCAGTACAGTTTTAGAACCGTGATGGGGAAAGAAGATGACTGCTTTTTTGTCTGCGCCACTCCCTTCTAGTTGCGTTACTCTGCCTTTTCCAAAACGTGAATGTTCCACGTGTGTACCAACCATGATGTTATTGAATTCGTTTGAATTGGAATTGGAAGACGCCTTTACTTCGGATATCGATTTCAAGGATTTGGGCATGCTCGGCGTATTCAATTTGGTATTCAAGCCACCGGTAAAACTGCGTTCAAATCCACCGCCCATTAATGAACGCCCTTGTTGACTTCGCACAGGGGTTTCAAAATGAACAAATTGCGGATCGATTTCGTCAATAAACCGACTTTGTTCACATTTAATGGATTGATTCCAAAGGAATCTTGAACCAGCGTACGATAAGGTACATGATTCCATGGCACGGGTAATTGCCACGTAAAAGAGTCGCCGTTCCTCTTCTAAATCACTTCTAGAGCTAATTGACATTTGAGAAGGGAATAAATTCTCCTCCATTCCAACAATGAAAACATGTGGATATTCCAAGCCTTTACTCGAGTGGATGGTCATGAGCGACACATGGTTTTTATCTTCCGTTTTTTCTTGGTCCGCATCGGTTAATAAGGACACATCCATCAAGAATTCAGCTAAGGTCTTGGGCTCGTCTTCGTCGCCACCCTTAGTGAATTCGTTAATACCCGCTAATAATTCTTCAATGTTTTGAATCCGTTCCACTTCCTCTGGACCTTTTTCTTTCTCTGCATTCAGTTCTTGGAAGATTCCACTCGATTTAATGATGCGCTCGGCAAGGGTATAGGCATCCGCTTTGTTAAGCTCCGCTTGAAAACTCTTGATCATGGTTATGAAATCCGTGATTTTCTGTTTAGTAGGACCATTTAAATCCGCAGAATACGTTTGAAAATCATCCATGACTTCCCACATGCTTACGCCATGTCGGCCCGCAGCAATGATGAGGTTTTCTACACTCGTTTTTCCAATCCCGCGCTTTGGATAATTGATTACCCGCTTCATGGCCTCTTCGTCGTGCGGATTCGCTGTAAGTCTGAAATAAGAAAGCACGTCTTTTATTTCTTTCCGTTGGTAAAAGGAAAGTCCTCCATAAATCTTGTAGGGGATATTCAGTTTCCGTAAGGCTTCCTCAAAAGAACGAGATTGCTTATTGGTACGATACAAAATGGCAAAATCGTTGTAGCTTTCCACCACCGATTGTTTAAGGTCGAATATTTTGTGTGCAATAACACGACCTTCCTCATTGTCTGTAAGGGTACGGACCACGGAAATTGGTTTTCCTATCCCATTTTCTGTCCAAACGTTCTTTTTGATTTGGTCTTGATTTCTTTTTATTACACTGTTCGCAGCATCGACAATATTCTGAGTACTACGGTAATTTTGTTCTAGTTTGTATAAGTTGAAATCCGGGTAATCTTTTCTGAAATTCAAGATGTTCTCAATGTTAGCCCCTCGGAACGAATAAATACTTTGGGCATCATCACCGACTACACAAATATTTTCATAGGCCGCAGCTAATTTCTTTACAATCAGATACTGTGCGAAATTGGTGTCTTGATACTCATCTACCAAGATGTATTTGAATTTCTGCTGATAATAATGCAAGACATCGGGATGGTCCGTCAATAAGATATTCGTGAAGAATAACAAATCGTCAAAATCCATAGCCCCAGCCTTTTGGCAACGGTTGGCATACTGCGTGTAAATTCGACCTAATTCTGGTCTGCGCGACATGCGGTCTTCTGCTTGAATTTGCTCATTTCCGCAATAGGCCTCTGGAGATACTAAGTTGTTTTTTGCTGCTGAAATTCGTCCAAATACGCCACTGGTCTTGTAGGTCTTATCATCTAAATGCAATTCTTTAATGATATCCTTAATTAAACTCTTTGAGTCTTGCGTATCGTAAATCGTGAAATTCGTAGGAAATCCAATGCGGTCTGCATTGTAGCGCAGAATTCTGGAGAAAACAGAGTGAAACGTACCCATGGTAATGCTCTTAGCTTCTGAGCCGCCAACAATCCTTCCAATACGCTCTGACATCTCTTTTGCTGCTTTATTGGTAAAGGTTAGTGCCATAATGTTGAACGGATCGATTCCCTGTTCAATCATATGCGCAATGCGGTAGGTGAGTACTCGAGTTTTACCCGATCCTGCACCGGCAATAACCATGCATGGACCATAAATATGCTCTACTGCTACACGTTGGCTGTCATTAAGTTCGTCGAGATAAGACATGGAAAAAGAGTGAATATCAAAATTAGCAACAATTTTCGGGTACGATTCCGTGTTTTCATACGAATTCCATCGAGTTTTTAACAATCTCGTACCTTTAGGGCATGAAAACGCCACTTTGGTTTAGCTTATGGTCTTTTCCTGCTCCCTACGAAGGGGATGAGCCTGCCTTTGTGGATGAAATAGACATTGCATGTACAAAGGCTTTTACCGCTCAATTTGATGCAATACAAAAAGAGGTGCACGCGTTCTTAGCGCAACGAGAGACCATACCTTATTTTAAACAATCGATGGTGCAGCATGGTAAAGGATATCATACACTTTCCTTAGCCTGGTGGGGGATTCAATTCAACAAAAACCAAGAGGATTTACCGGTGCTCTCATCCATTCTTAAAAATCATCCAGAACTTTTAACCCTTTCAATTAATGTCTTGGATGCCAACAGCAGTATTCTTCCTCACATGGGAGATACCAATGCAATTTATCGAGGCCACTTTGGGATATCGATTCCAACAACCTTGCCTCAAGCAGGCATTCGTGTGAAGGAAGCGGAACAATCTTGGAAAGAAGGTCACTTTATTTGGTTCATGGATGCATATACCCATGAAACGTGGAATCAAACAGGTCAAGCTCGTATTGTATTATTGGTAGATGTCTTACGTCCTGAATTTAGCAAACAAAAAAAACGAATTTGTGCAACGGTAATGACCTCGCTGTTTCTTCAAAAGCGCATAGAAAAATATTCATTTTTCCAACGTAACCAGCGATGGATCGTGAACTGTTTGGCGCCCATTTTAATTCCCTTGGTTCGATTTCGAATCGCATGGATAAATTTCATAAGAAAATACTAATTACTTTATATAGCTTCCCTAACTTTGCAGCGTGAAATATACCATCTACCATAACCCTAGGTGTAGCAAGAGCCGCTGTGCGCTTGATTGGTTAACAACTAACCAACATGAGGTCACGGTAATCGACTATATCAACTCGGGAGTAACTTTAGAACAGTTGAAGCACTTATCGGAATCGCTCGGCCTTGGTCCTCAGCATTGGATTCGTACCGAAGAGCCTGATTATAAAACCCATGTTAAAGGAAAAACACTTACAACCGAGGAATTATTTGATCTTATGATTCGATTTCCGAAACTAATCCAACGTCCCATCGTAATATGGGCCGACCGAGCAGTAGTTGCTCGACCACTTGAACTTTTAATTGATGCCATAACCGATGCGGACTAAATACATAGACCTTATTGATCAAACGTTTGACTTTCCTCAAAATGAATTCAATTTACGTGAAGATCGCTTGTTTTTTCATGGAATTGACTTGATGCGCTTAATCCAGGAGTATGGCACTCCGTTAAAGTTCAATTACCTACCCCAAATTTCAAATAACATCCAACGTGCCAAAGGGTGGTTTCGGGAAGCCATTAATAACCAAGGATACGCAGGGAAATATTATTATTCGTATTGTACAAAAAGTAGCCATTTTGCTTTTATTCTGGATGAGGTTATGAAGAATGATGTACATATTGAAACCTCTTCTGCGTTCGATATTGACATTGTAAACAACTTGGTTGATTCCGGTAAACTTAAAGAGGGAACTTATGTGATTTCGAATGGCTTCAAGCCAGCAAAATACATCGAAAGTATAGCCAAATTAATAAATGCTGATTTTTTAAAGGTTGTTCCAGTGGTTGATAACGCCGAAGAAGTTCGAAACTTGTTAGCCGCTACCGATAGAGATTTATCTATTGGAATTCGAATTGCAGCGGAAGAAGAACCTAAGTTTGAGTTTTATACCTCACGTTTAGGTATGCGTTATCGTGAGATTGTACCGTTTTATAAGTCTGTACTGAAAGACAATCCAAGAATTAAGGTAAAAATGCTCCATTTTTTCATTAATACAGGAATAAATGATACGGCATATTACTGGAATGAATTAACTAAATGTTTACGAATTTACAGTGACTTAAAGAAGTTGTGTCCAGAATTGGATTCACTCAACATTGGGGGAGGCTTTCCGATTAAGAAATCCCTGGCATTTGATTTTGACTATGCCTACATGGTTCGTGAGATTTTGCAGCAAATCAAACGGGTGTGTACCGATAATGACATTCCGGAGCCTAATATTTTTACGGAATTCGGATCCTTTACCGTAGGGGAGAGCGGGGGAGCGCTATTCAGTATTTTACATCAAAAGCAGCAAAACGACCGAGAGAAATGGAATATGATTGATTCTTCGTTCATGACCAACCTTCCGGATACCTGGGCAATCAATCAGCGCTTTATCATGCTACCAATTAACCGTTGGCAAGAAGATTATGAACGTGTATTGTTGGGTGGATTAACCTGTGATAGCGACGATTACTATAATTCAGAGCAACATTCGAATGCGATCTATTTGCCGAAATTTGAGAAAAACAATCCGTTGTACATTGGTTTTTTCAATACGGGAGCCTATCAAGAAACCATCGGTGGCTATGGCGGATTAAAACACTGTCTAATTCCAGAACCAAGACATATTTTAATTTCTCGCGATGAAAATGAAAAAATTGTCACACAACTCTTCAGTGAGGAACAGACGGCAGATGATTATCTTAAAATATTAGGGTACAAATCCTAAAAAGCTATTGATTATCGGAGTTGTGCTCCAAATTCGGATTCAAAACACGTTCGAATGGCACGCATTTCTTGATCGATTTCAGCATCAGTTAATGTTTTCTCGGCGTCTCTAAAATGGAAAGACAACGCATAGGATTTTTTGCCCGCCTCGATTTTATCGCCTTCGTACACATCAAATAAATTGGTTGAGATTAAACGAGAGGAAGCGACTTTCTTCGCAGCTTTAACTAACTCCGCATATTGAATGCTGGAATCCAAGAGCAACGCAAAATCTCGACGAACAATGAATGTTTTTGGAATTTCTGTAAAGCGATCAGTAATGGATTTACTCAGTTCAACCCAACGTTTCCAATCGATTGTCGCTCCATATACAGCTTGTTTAAACTCTACGGTTTTTAACCAGGATTCTGATAGTTTTCCAAGAGTAGCCAAGGGTTTACCGTTGACTTTGATTTCAATTCCCTCAGAAAACGGAGTGTCTTCGCTTAAGGCAACTTCTTCGATAGCATTTGGATTCAACCCTTGAATTAAATTCATAACCTCACTTTTAATGTCGAAAAATGAGAAGGGACGAGATCCCATCCATGAATCGGGTTCATGCGTTCCGGTAAGTACTAGAGCCAAGGTTGATTTTTCCACGGTTCGTTCGCCAAATCCGTGATAGGTATGACCGAATTCAAACAATTTGATGTTTCCGGCTTGACGATTTTTATTGTAAGTCAAGGTTTCTAAGGCTCCAAAAAACATGGATGTACGAAGTATCGATAAATCACGGCTCAAGGGATTTTTCAAAACCACAGGTTTTCCATCTTGTTTGCTTGTAGTTAATGTTGCGTTAGATGCTTTGGTTAAAGAATTGTTCAGAATTTCATTAAATCCATTCGCGGCTAACATAACCGATACCTTTTGACGCGTTGCTTCCGCTGAAAATGTTTCTGAAACAGGGACGGAGAAATTCCATTTTTCTGGTGTTGGAACGGCATCAAACCCAGCGATTCGTATAATCTCTTCGGTAACATCAATTGGACGTTTTACATCCGCACGATATCTAGGGATTTTCCAGGTCGTTTCGTTACTTGGAGTGAAATCAAGTGAACTTAGAATTCCAGATAGTTGCTCATCCGTAAGTGAGGTACCTAATTGCTTATTGATGGTTTCAAAATCAAGCACTACATCAATTGCAGGGGTTGAGAAGGCTTTAATTTCTTGCATATAATTAAGGGTTCCTCCCGCAACGGAACGGATCAAGAAAACTACTCTTTGTAGTGCAAACGCCGTTAAATCAGGGTCTACTCCGCGTTCAAACCTAAAACTTGCATCGGAATGGATGCCATGATGTTTTGCCGTTTTACGAATCGTTGACGGATTAAAGTATGCGGATTCAATAAGTAGATCCGTAGTTTTTTCACTTACTCCGGAAATCTTACCACCCAACACGCCAGCAAGACAATGCGCCACACCGTTTCCATCAATTACTAAATCTGAAGGACGTAGTTTTCGTTCAACACCGTCCAAGGTCTCTAGGGTTTCATCAGTATGTGCCTGTCGAACAGTTAATGATTCAGAGAAGTAACGCGCATCAAAAGCGTGAAGCGGCGTACCAAGTTCGTACATCACGTAATTCGCACAATCAACGATGTTATTGATGCTCGCCGTTCCAAGTGCAGCTAATCGATTTTTTAACCAATCCGGAGAAGGACCAACTTCTACCCCGCTAAGTGAAGCTAAGTAATATGATTCACAATCTCCATCACTCAAAACCTTATAATTGTTGGTTGGATTGGATTGTATGGCACATTCTTCGATTTCAGGCAGTGAAAGTGGCGAAGAAAACCCTTCATGATGCATAAGGTACGCTCTAATGTCTCGTGCTACCCCCAGATGCCCCATGGCATCGCATCGGTTAGGAGTTAACCCGATTTCCAAGATGTAATCCGTATCAAGGGATAAGGCCGTTGCTGCAGGAATACCAACTGTTGTGTCTTTCGGTAAAATTAAAATTCCATCGTGTGAAGTACCTAGACCTAATTCATCTTCGGCACAAATCATTCCATGAGATTCAACGCCACGAATTTTTGCTTTTCTCAAGGTGAGGGGTTCTCCTTCGTTTGGATAAATGGTAGTGCCAATAAGTGCTACCAGCACTTTTTGTCCAACCGCTACATTCGGCGCGCCGCAAACAATTTGGAGCGTTTCATCGCCAATGTTGACGCGTGTTACCTTTAGTTTATCGGCATCTGGATGTTTCTCACACTCAATAACCTCTCCGGTTATAACGCCTGCAAGTCCACCTTTAATGGAGCCTACAGCGTCGATCCCTTCTACTTCTAAGCCTGTTTGGGTAAGGATTTCAGAAATGCGTTCAGGAGAATACTCGAACGGAACAAATTGGCTGAGCCATTTATAGGAAACTTTCATTGCAACGGAATTGGTGCGAAATTACACATTTTGTGAGGAAAATAGACGATATATGTTTTCGATTATTTAACATTCAAAAACCTTTTGTTCACTTGAATGTTCATACCTTTGCCCGCATAAATAGTTGCGAAAAATTTACCCATGAAATTCAAACTTTTTCTTAACCTGTTGGTCCTTGTTTGTGGAGCCCTTTCTCTACAATCAGCGTTAGCTCAGGATAAACATACCATTAGTGGGTATATCTCGAGTAGTTCGAACGGTGAAGCCTTGAATAGCGCTAAAATTTATGTGCCAAGTTTAAACAAAGGGGCAATTACCAATAATTATGGATTTTATTCCTTGACCTTACCCAGCGGGATTTATGAGATTGAGTTTCGATTTACCGGGTTGAATACCTTAAAAAAGACAGTAGATCTTAGCAGTGAAAATGTTTCCTTGAATGTGGAGTTGGGACTTAAAGATGGTGAAAAAGTATACGAGGAAGTTGTTGTAAGTGGGAAGAAAGGTGACAATGTGAATTCTGCTAAATTGGGTCAAATGGAATTGAACATCGACCAAATAAAGCGCCTTCCAGCCTTCATGGGAGAAGTAGATGTTATTAAAACGATTCAATTATTACCAGGTGTATCTTCGGTTTCCGAAGGTGGACAAGGATTTTATGTGCGTGGCGGCGGTCCCGACCAAAATTTAGTATTGCTGGATGAAGGCGTTGTCTACAATGCTTCCCATTTATTTGGGTTCTTTTCAGTGTTTAATTCAGATGCGGTACGAAGCGTTAACCTTATTAAAGGAGGAATGCCCGCAAATTATGGTGGAAGGCTTTCTTCGGTGTTGGAAGTAAATATGAATGAAGGGAATTCCAAGCGATTCAGTGTGAAAGGTGGATTGGGGGTGATTTCATCACGACTTACCTTGGAAGGGCCTTTGAAAAAGGACCGTGGTAGTTTTATTGTTTCTGGTCGACGAACCTATATTGATGTATTGGCCAAAGCCTTTATTTCCGACACGTCGCCCTTTGCGGGCTCCGGATACTATTTCTATGATATGAATGCCAAGTTGAATTATAAATTGGGTGAAAAGGACCGTATATTTCTGAGTGGTTATTATGGAAAAGATGTGTTCACCTTTGCTGATCGGGAGGGAGGCTTTAGCGCCGACATGCCTTGGGGTAATGGGATAGCAGCCCTTCGATGGAATCACGTGTTTAATGCGAAGTTATTTATGAATCTGACCTCTACCTTTTCAGACTATAAATTTAAATTTGGTTCCAAGCAAGATGAATTTAAAATTGAGTTTTTATCTGGGATTAAGGATTACGGTACAAAAATCGATTTCTCGTATTATCCAAATGATAAACATCGTGTAAAGTGGGGGGCGAATTACATTTATCACGTCTTTACACCCTCAAGTGTATCAGCTTCACAGGACACGGTGGTCTTTAATACAGGAAATGCGCAACAGCTGTTTTCACATGAAGAGGCCATTTATTTAATGGATGAATTTGATTTGAATGATCGCTTAAGAATTAATGCAGGTCTGCGATATACTGCATTCCAACACGTTGGACCTTTCACTCGTTACGTAAAGGGCGATATCAGTAAGCCGGATACCGCCATTGAATATGGGAAAGGAGACCTCATTAAATTTTATCACGGACTTGAACCTCGTTTTTCGTTCCGATATTTAACAGGTGAGCACAGTTCTATCAAGGGGGGATATGCGTATAATTATCAGTTTGTTCATTTAACGAGTTTGAGTGCAGTTTCACTTCCAACCGATATTTGGTATCCTACCACAGATATCGCTAAACCACAGAAAGGGTTTCAAGCTTCATTGGGGTATTTCCAGAATTTCTTCAGTGACAAATACGAGGCGTCTGTTGAGGTATACTATAAGGGAATGAACAACATCGTGGAATTTAAGGAAGGGGCCTTGCCCGGAGATAATGTGAACGACAATACCGATAATTTAATGGTATTCGGAAAAGGTTGGGCTTATGGGGTGGAGTTCTTTTTCAAAAAAGCAGTGGGTAAATTTACCGGATGGATTGGATATACTTGGGCGAAAACAGAACGTAAATTCCCGGATTTAAATAACGGAGAAGTGTTTCCTGCGAAATACGACCGACGTCATGACCTGAGCATTGCCGCAACCTACATGATAAATGATCATTGGACCCTATCTAGCACATTTATTTATGCTACGGGGAACACCCTGACCTTGCCGACCTCTTGGTATGTTCAAGACCAAAACTTATTGTTTAATTACGGGGCCAGAAATTCAACGCGAATGGCGCCGTATCACCGCCTTGATTTTTCTGCTACATGGTATGATAAAGCATATAAAACTAAAACGGATCCGGCCACAGGAAAAGAAATTGAGGTAAAAAAACGATTAAGAAATAACATTGCGATTTCGGTGTATAATGTATACAATCGTGCGAATCCATTCTTTTTGTATGTCGACAATGACGGAGATTTCTTGAACGGAGATTTCAAGCTAACCGTTAAACAAGTTTCATTATTCCCAATAATCCCCAGTGTAACATGGAATTTCGAATTCTAATCGCAGTGTTTGCAGCGTTGATTCTTTTATTTTCTTCCTGTACCAAGGAAGTGAAAATTGATATTCCTGGATACAAGGAACAGTTGGTGGTAGACGGAAGTATTCGCGAGGGAGAACCGCCCATTATCTTGCTATCAAAATCTCAGAATATTTATGCACCAACTGATATAACTGCGTATTTAGGAAGTTTTGTTGGCGATGCAGTGGTTACTGTTTCTGATGGAACGAATACGGTTACCTTAAGTAAAATCTGCACGGATGATTTACCTCCTGGAACCGAAGCGTATGCCGAGGCGCTCTTTGGAATGAGTATTCAAGAACTGCAGCAATTGCCCTCACCGCTTTGCGTGTATACCACGTTTGACCCAAGCATGTTTGGTCAGGTTGGAAAAACATACACGCTAACGATTAACCACGATGGAAAAACGTATACGTCTACTACGTCGATTCAAGCGCCAGTGGCCTTGGATTATTTAACGTGGAAACCGGAGGCAAATTCAAGCTCGATTGGTTATCTGTATAGTTTTATGACAGACAATGCAGCGACTTCTGATAATTTCATGTGGGAAATGAAAAAGGTAGGGGATCCTATGTTTACAAAACCGTTTAACCCGTATTTTAACGATGTGTTCTTCAATGGCTTAGCATTTGAATTCACGGTTTATAATCCGATGTCATTTAATGATTCCACCTATGCTGAAAACGAGCGTGGGTTTTATAAATATGGAGATACCGTAGTAATGCGCTTATCAAGAATGGGTAAGAAGGAATATAATTTTTTCGAAAAGAAGATTAATCAAGTATTTTCATCGGGTAGTCCATTTGCTACACCGATTAATGTGCCTTCCAATATTGAAGGAGGTGCGCTTGGCGTTTGGGTTGGCTATTCAACCTATCTCGATACGGTGATTTGTCAGCCCTAAATTATTCGATGGGTTTTTTCTCTTCACGAATTGCACGCACATTTTTGAAAAAATAGCGCAGGTCAAGACCGAGGTATGCCCCGGATACATCGCCATATTGTGTGACTTTATACCCTTGATTTCTGTAGGTGGCAACATATACAAAGAGGGGTTTTGCAGGGAGTCTAACGGTCGTTCCGAGGTAAAAGAAACCCGACTTTTTGGATCGAAATTCAAACCCAAGGTTGCCATTTAAGTCGAGTGAAGCTTTTTTATTTACAATGCCTGTGTGGTAGAAAAACTGAGAACCATTGATGTTATTGGAGGTAGCAATGTCTGTTGGTTTGAATCCTGCAACAATCCCTAAGGAGGCATTGGCATACCACTTTTTGGCTAATTTGATGTAGAATAATCCGTTGATAGGAATATCGTATTGAATGAAGCCCAGCGTATTAGTTACGAAAACTCCGGAATCCGCGATAGAACCATCAATACTGAAATTTCGTTGGGTAAAGTTAATGCCAGTTTCTAGGGAAATTAATTCCGTTAATCCAACCCGTACGACTCCTCCGAATGAATACCCGGGTGTTTGAGAAATGGTAGATTTCATGCCTTCTTTGGACAGGGTGAGTGAGGGGCTACTTACGAAATCGCTTGGAAATACACCACGAACTTGCAGTCCAAAATAGGAAGGAAAACGGTTGTCGCCCAGTTGTGCATAACTAAGGAACCAGCTCATAACAAAACAGAAGACAACGCTGTTATTCATGCAGCCATTGGGTATGATATTCTAAGGGGATTCGATGGGAAGCAGGCCATTCAATCGTTGGGTATCCAATATAAAATAAGCCCAGGCATTTATCTTTCGCATCAATTCCTAGGAAAGCGTTCATTTGTTCTGAGTAAATTAACTTGGGGGTTGCCCAGAATCCGCCAAGACCATAGGCGGTACACGTGAGGTGCATGTTTTGGATTGCACAAGCTACTGCTTCAATTTCCTCGATTTCAAGAATCTTTTCTTCAACTTGACGCTTCATGGAAACTGCGATAACAACACTTGAAATCATCGGTCTACGAAGCATTTTAGCGAGTTTAGCATCATTTTGTTTATCAACTGGAGTAAGATCCAGATAAGTCTTTCCTAAAAACTGACTTAAGCGTTGACGGCTTTCATCCATAAATACATGAAATCTCCAGGGTTGCGTATTGCCATGAGTCGGTGCCCATTGGGCATTTTGGAGAATCAGTTCTACTTGTTCTTTATGGACTTTACGTTCGCTAAATTGTTCCGGATAGATCGTTCTTCG
>Ga0315907_10002481_pt1 | contig 23118 bp, 21 predicted proteins | sample LakEriMetagenome_3_FD_203525 | JGI IMG/M metagenome (GOLD analysis project Ga0315907, IMG submission 203525) | Freshwater fungal communities from buoy surface, Lake Erie, Ohio, United States - Buoy 12 MA123 | ecosystem: Environmental > Aquatic > Freshwater > Lake > Lake biofilm | place: USA...
CGGCGGGCCAGAGCCGTCCTTCGGTCGGAAGCTTTTGGTGCTGGCCCAGGCTTCCAGCAGCGTGCCATCAACCGAGAAATGCTCGCTTGAAAGCAGGACCTTTACCTTCGGCTGCGCCAGTAACGCGCGCATGAACTCCGAGGCCACGTCGCCTTGCAACAGGCGGTCGCGGTTCTTGGTGAAGGTCGTGGCGTCCCATACCGGATCATCAACGCCGAGGCCGACGAACCAGCGGAACAGAAGGTCAAACTCGATGCGTTCGACCAGCTGCCGTTCCGAACGGATCGAGTAGAAAGCCTGCAACAACAGGGCGCGGATCAGTCGCTCTGGCGGGATGGATTCCCGGCCGAATGGCGAATAGAGCGCATCAAAGGCTGCCGAGAGATCAGCCAGCGCGCTATTCACCAGGCCGCGGATAACCCGCAGCGGATGGTCAGGACGCACCCGCTTTTCAAGATCAACATAGCTGAACAAGGAACCAGCCACCGCGTCATTGCCACGCATCGCAACCTCGACCAAATGCAACAACAGTGAATCATAAATACGGAAATCAGGCTACGAATTTCAGCAGCCTGCTAAGCTCTCCGCTGTCTTGCGCTGTATTCAAGACAAGAACCAGCATAGCGTCAGTTTCAATTTCTTTTCCTTTTCTCCGAATTTCACCAACGACCTTAAGGGAATTTCGGTAAGCCTTAAGTCTCTCGCCTACGCGAAGCTCTTTGTAAAGCTCATGCGCGCGCTGCTTAGAGATTTCATGCGGATTTATTAAGGCACTACTTGAGTCTTCAAAATACGCGATACAGTCAGAGATATGGAGAAAAAATTCGGCCCATGAAGATGACTGATTCCCAGATTTCATCCCGGTATTCTGAAATAAATCAACAGTTTCAACAGCTGTCGCCCACGCATGCTGCGCTTTACTTCTTACTTGAACTTCGACACGAAAACTATTCGGTTCTTCGCTTACATGGTTATTATTTTTGTATCGTGCGACAATATGAATGCCTCGGTAGCCATCATTCTTCGGCGACGCGATATAATCATTTTTGATTTTACGTTCATGCTTTGCTCGAGATTTCGTTATCTTTCTTACAACGTGTGTCAATGAGCTCCGGTCTCTGCAAATTATGCGGCAACCACCAACATCCTGCATCGAAGACATACCCATAGTCGGAAATCGTTTCAGTTTTTTTACTATCGACGGTACACGTTTGAGTCTTTGAGCCACAATGGGCATGGCATTTTCTGATTTAATGACACTCCGGAGCCACATCTGGATAGCGTTCAAAGGTTTTTGATGTGCAGCCCTCCACGTCTGAAGTACTTTGAGCGCATTGTCTGGCGGCGCCCCCTCCGGCGCCTCGCGTAGCGAGGCACCGGCACGGTTCAACTCCTTGTTAGAGAACGTGATTGGGTTGGCAGTCTTTGCCATCTTCTAGTTCAGGCCGCCTTCGCCATCCCGCGCAGCACGTAATGCAGGATGCCGCCATTCTTGTAGTATTCCACCTCATCGGCGGTATCCACACGGCACAGCACCTGGGTCTTCACCTCTGACCCATCGGCGCGGGTGATGACAACATCCATCATCATGCGGGGCGAAAGCTTTTCCACGCCCAGGATATCAATCATCTCATCGCCCGTCAGGCCAAGGCTCTGGCGGCTTTCGCCTTCCTTAAACACCAAGGGCAGCACGCCCATGCCGACCAAGTTTGAACGATGGATACGCTCAAAGCTTTCAGCGATCACGGCCTTGATGCCAAGCAGATAGGTGCCCTTCGCCGCCCAATCGCGGGATGAGCCCGTGCCATATTCCTTGCCGCCAATCACCACCAGCGGCACGCCTTCATTCTTGTAGCGCATCGCCGTGGTGTAGATCGGCGCCACTTCACCTGAAGGGTAATGCTTGGAAATGCCGCCTTCCACGCCGGGCACCATTTCATTGCGGATACGCGGATTGGCGAAGGTGCCGCGCATCATCACCTGATGGTTGCCGCGCCGCGCGCCATAGCTGTTGAAATCCGCCTGACGCACCTGGTGTTCCAGCAGATATTCACCGGCCGGCGACGCCTTCCGGATATTCCCCGCCGGCGAGATATGGTCGGTCGTGATGGAATCCCCGAGTTCCGCCAGGATGCGCGCGCCCTTCACATCACCCACCGGCTTCGGATCGGCGGTCATGCCTTCAAAATACGGCGGGTTCTGCACATAGGTGCTGCCCGAATTCCAACGATAGGTGTCGCTGCCCGCCTCGACACGAATGGCCTGCCATTGCGTCGGGCCTTTGAAGACATCGCCATAGCGTTCCTGGAACATCTCACGCGTCACAGCGGCGTGAACGGTGTCGTTCACTTCCTTCTGCGTCGGCCAGATGTCCTTCAGGTAAACCGGCTGGCCATCGCGACCCGTGCCGATGGGTTCCTTCGTCAAATCCTTACGGATGGTGCCGGCCAGCGCATAAGCCACCACCAGCGGGGGCGAGGCGAGGTAATTGGCGCGCACATTGGCATGCACGCGGCCTTCGAAGTTGCGGTTGCCCGACAGCACCGAAACGCCGACCAGCTTGTTGTTTTCAATCGCATCCACAATGGCATCCGGCAGCGGGCCGGAATTGCCGATGCAGGTGGTGCAGCCATAGCCCACGGTCTGGAAGCCAAGCGCATCCAGATGCGGCGTCAGCCCGGCCTTGTTCAGATATTCCGTCACCACCTGGGACCCAGGCGCGAGTGAGGTCTTCACCCAGGGCTTCGCCGTCAGGCCCTTTTCCACCGCCTTCTTCGCAACCAAACCCGCCGCGACCAGCACATAGGGGTTGGATGTATTGGTGCAGGACGTGATGGCCGCGATCACGACATCGCCATGGCCGAGGTCATAATTCGCCCCTTCCACCGGTACGCGCAGATCGGCCTGATCCCCAGGCACGCCCATGGTCCCGGCCGCGAGGTCCTTCAGGAAGGCCGGCGCGGCATTGCTGAGCGCCACGCGATCCTGCGGCCGCTTCGGCCCAGCCAAGGAGGGTTCAACCGTGCTGAGGTCAAGTTCCAGCGTATCGGTGAAAACCGGATCGGGCATGCCTTCCTCACGGAACATGCCCTGCGCCTTGAGGTATTCGCGCGTCAGGTTGATGCGATGCTCATCACGGCCAGAAAGCCGCAGGTATTCCAGCGTTGTGTCATCCACCGGGAAGAAGCCGCAGGTCGCGCCATATTCGGGCGCCATATTGCCGATGGTCGCACGATCCGCGAGCGGCAGATGCGCGAGACCAGGGCCAAAGAATTCAACGAACTTACCGACCACGCCCTTCTTGCGGAGCATTTGCGTGACCGTCAGCACCAGATCTGTGGCGGTCACACCTTCCTTCACCGAACCGGTCAGCTTGAAGCCGATGACATCGGGGATGAGCATGGCAATCGGCTGGCCGAGCATGGCGGCTTCCGCTTCAATCCCGCCGACACCCCAGCCCAGTACGCCAAGGCCATTGACCATGGTGGTGTGGCTATCCGTGCCATAGCAGGAATCGGGGAAGGCAAAGACATCGCCGGTATCCGTCGCGGTCCAAACGACCTGCGCCAGATATTCCAGGTTCACCTGGTGGCAAATGCCTGTGCCCGGCGGCACAACGCGGAAATTATTGAAGGCTTCCTGACCCCAGCGGAGGAATTCGTAACGCTCCCCATTGCGTTCGAATTCGATATCCACATTCTGCTTGAGCGAGGATGCGGTGCCGGAGACATCCACCATCACCGAATGGTCAATCACAAGGTCCACAGGCACCAGCGGGTTCACCTTGCGCGGGTCACCACCCAGGCCCAGCAGCGCATCGCGCATGGCGGCCAGGTCCACCACGGCGGGCACGCCGGTGAAATCCTGCAAAAGAATACGCGCGGGGCGGAAGGGCACTTCCTTATCGGAACGACCGTCCTTCACCCATTCGGCGATCTTCTTTGCATCATCCACCGTATAGGAACGGCCATCTTCGAAGCGCAGCACATTTTCCAGCAGCACCTTGAGGCTATAGGGCAGGCGGGTGATGTCGCCGATGCTCTTCGCCGCCTCGGGCAGGCTGAAATAATGATAGGTCTTGCCGTCAACACTGAGCGTGCGACGAGTCTTCAGGCTGTCTTGCCCGATCATCCGCATGGCTGATTACCCTTCCTCAAGCGCGCTGGCCTTGCGTGACCGCGCCAATGGCGGCTTTAAAGCATGAGGACGGGATGCGGTCCATTGGCGAGGGGGCGGATTTTGGCGGCGGGGCAACCCATTTTGGACGTGTTGGACCTTGCCTGCATCCGCGGTGATCGGGCGATTTTTGCTGGGCTCAGCTTCTCCGTGCCGGCGGGCGGCGCGCTGCTGCTGACCGGGGCCAATGGGGCGGGGAAATCGAGCTTACTTCGCGTTATTGCCGGGCTGCTGCCGGCCGCGGGCGGTGAGGTGCTGCTGGAAGGTACGCCCGCGCGGTCAGACCCTACGGGCCATGCGCTCAGGCTGCGCTATATCTCCAGCCAGGATGCGCTGAAACCGGCGCTGACGGTGGCCGAAAATCTGGCCTTTTATGCCGCACTTTGGGGTGGCGAAGTGACCCCCGCCCTGGAAGCGCTTGGCCTTGGCGCGCTGGCGTCACTACCGGGGCGGGTGTTGTCCACCGGGCAAAGGCGACGTTTAGCCTTGGCACGGCTGGCCTTGGCGCCGGCGCGGCTGTGGCTGTTGGATGAACCAAGCCTGGGGCTGGATGCGGCTTCCGTTTCGCGACTTGGGACGCTGATGGCGCGTCACCGTGCTGCCGGCGGCGCCATTCTGGCCGCGACCCATCTGCCCTTGCCGCTGCCGGATGCGCGGGAGCTCAAGTTATGAGCGGCGGCGCCTTTGCCGGGTTCCTCGCGGTGCTCGGGCGGGAATGGAAGCTCGCGCTGCGCCACCCTTCCGATACCCTGGCGGCTGTTTTGTTCTTTGTACTGGTGGCGGCACTTTTCCCCTTCGGTGTCGGCCCAGCGCCTGAGACGCTTTCCCGCCTTGCCCCCGGCGCCTTGCTCGCCGCAGCGCTGCTGGCTGCGCTTTTGCCTTTGGACCGGCTATTCGGGGCGGAGGCTGAGGATGGCTCGCTTGATCAATTGCTGCTTTCCGGCCTGCCGCGCGGGGTGCTGGCGGCGGCCAAGGCGCTTGGCCATTGGCTCACCACGGGCGTGCCGCTGATTGCGGCGACCCCCATCGCGGCGGCGATGCTGAACCTGCCGGTGGAAGCCTGGGGGGTCGCGATGATGGCGCTTGCGCTCGCAACCGCGCTTTTGTCGCTGCTGGGCACTTTGGGCGCTGCGCTGACACTTGGTGCGCGGCGCGGTGGCGTGCTGCTGCCCTTGCTGGTGCTGCCGCTTGCGATTCCGGCGGTGATTTTCGGCGCGGCGGCAATTGAAGCCGCCAGCGCCGGGCTTTCCGCCGCCCCCTTTCTGCTGCTGCTGGGGGCGGGGGTATCGCTTGCCGCGCCGCTCGCTCCCTTGGCAGCGGGGGCGGCGCTTAGCAGCGACTAATTCATGCCGGTGGCATGGCCCAGACCGCAGCCTCATTCCCCGCAGCGTAGTAATTATTGGTGATCGCCGCATTGCGATTGACCAGCGGGCGCATGAACAAGGGGTGCGTCATGCTGCGGATTTCATGTTCCACTTCAAACAGCACACGCCCATCATTCGGGTCCACCACCTTGATGAAGCGGTATTGATGCGCGCTGTCTTCGCGTGAAATCAGCCCGCGTTCATTGAGGCGATTATAGATCCCGCCAAAATCCACAAAGGCCAATTGGACATGGTGGCCATCAAAAGCGGGTTGCGGCTTGTCGGTTTCGCGGAAGATCAGGAATTGCTCCCGCGCCACACGCACATAAAGCGCGCCATCGCGCATTGCCGTGCTGGTGCCGATGATCTGCTCATAGAACCGCGCAATGCCCGGCAGCGTGCCGGGCGCGACATCGAATTCCACATAGGGCATGCCAAGCGTGATGCGGCCGAGCTTTTCGGCATCCGGTGTGTGGCAGCGCATGCGATTGCCCCAAGGGCAAGTCAAATCCACATGGTCTTCGGCTTCAGCAAAACTATACTGCGTGCCTTCCAGCCAGCGCCGCGCACGATCCAGCCGATGCAATAGCTGCGCACGATCCGGCAGCACCAGGCCCGTTGTGCCACGCAGCACCTGCGCGGGGCCGGTCGGCAAATGGAATTGGCTGATGCCGACATTGGCCCACATATTGTCAATGCCGGTCATCAAATAGGGATCACGCGTCAGGCCAAGTGCGCTGATGTAGAAGGCAGTTGCCTTCAACTGATCCGGTACTTGCAGATTGACATGCTGCAATTCGACAACATTGCCGAGGGATTCCTCTGTCCGATCCCAGGGGCAGGCGAGTTTCGGGGTGCCATCCATTGTTTCGCTCCGTTTACTTGTTACTATTTGCTGTCTTTGCCTAAGCGGCTGTGGGCTGAGGATGCCGGACCTGCCTTGGTCGTGCAACATCGCGAAGCATTTGCCCGGCGTGCTGCCGCTGCCCGAACCAAGCAACCTACTTCGCCCGCGCCGCGATGAAGCCGCCGCCCGCGACCATCAATGTTGCCAGCGCAGCACGCCAGGATGCCTCTCCCTCTCCGGCGGCGATAAGCAAAAGGGTTGAGGCGACCGGCACGGCATAGGCCAGCGTGCCAAGCAGCCGCGGGTCGCCACGCTTCATCCCGATATCCCACAAGAAGAAGGCCGCGCCGACCGGCCCCAGGCCGAGCAGCAGCACCGTCAACCATTGCCGGGCATCCGGTGCCGCGGTGGTCTCAAGGCCCAGGTGCAGCACAGCGGCCAGCGCCGCCGTCGCCAGGCAGAAGCCCGCCACCGCCTCGGTCGGGATGCCGGCGAGGCGCGGCGTACCGGCGGTGACCGAATAGACTGCCCAAACCACGGCGCAACCGGCCGCGGCGATGAAACCGGGCAATGCCTCTGGCGGGAAGGCGGCGCCGGGGCCGACAAGCAGGGCGCAGCCGGCAAAGCCGAGCGCCACCCCGGCGAGCCGCACGGAGCCGAGCCGCAGCCCGCGGATCGGCGCGGCAAGCAACACGATCAGCAGCGGCCAAAGATAATTGATGAGGTTTACTTCCAGCGCTGGCGCCAGCGCAAAGGCAAGGAAGTAGAGCGCGTGATAGCCAAACAGCCCGCCCACACCATGCGCCCAGGCGAGTGGCCCCTGGCGCAGCGATGTTGCCTGCCCCCGCGCCAGCACCACAGCCAGCCCAACCCCACCACCGATGGCGAAACCCATGGCGGTGAGTTGCAATGGCGGGATGCCGGCGGCGAGCCGCGACAGCAAAGCGAGAAACGCCCAGAGGATCAGCGCGCCGCAGCCAGCGAGCGTCGCGGGGGACATGGCGCGGCCTTAGCCCAGGGCGGCGCGTTGATCCTTCAATGCACCTATTCCGCCGCCTTGGGCGCATAGCCCAGGCCGCCTTGGTATTTCTCGGCCGCTTCCGCTGGCAGGAATTCGGCTTCCATTTCGCGAATGCAGTCAAAGCCGGCGAAGCCATGCAGATTGCCCATGGGGTGCTGCTTGAAGCGCGCATCATAGGCGGCCTCCGCCATGGGGCCTTCGGCCTTCAGCGTGGTGGCGAAATCATGGATCGCCATGATGGTGGCGCGCATCGCCGCCCCCGGCAGGATGCAGGCGCGAATGCCAATCGCGGCCATTTCTTCCGCCGTGAAGCGGGGTGAAATGCCGGTCATGTTGTAAAACACGGGGCCTTTCACCGCCTGGCAGATATGCGCCACTTCCGCCTTGTCCTTCGGGCCTTCCACGAAGGCGAGGTCCGCCCCCGCTTCCAGAAAGGCATTGGCGCGAGTGATGGCTTCTTCCATGGAACCGCCATGCGCGCCGCGCGCATCGGTGCGTGCGATGATCACGAAATCAGGATCGAGCGCATCGCGGGTTTTGCAGGCGGCGCGGATTTTGAGCACCGCTTCGTCGCGCGCAATCACCTCCCGCCCCGCAACATGGCCGCAGCGCTTGGGCGCCACTTGATCTTCCAGATGCATCCCCGCCACACCGGCACGGATATATTCTTCCACCGTGCGCACCACATTGATGGCATTGCCGAAGCCCGTATCAGCATCGGCAATCAATGGCGCACGCACGGCAGAGGCAATCAGCTTCGCATTCAGCGCCATTTCGGTCAGCGTAATCAGCCCCGCATCCGGCAGGCCCAACAGATTGAGCGAGGTGCCATAACCCGACATGTAAAGTGCCGGAAAACCCGCATGTTCCAGAATGCGGGCCGACATGGCGTTGAAGCAGCCCGGCAGGATCAGCGGCGCGGGTTCGCGCAGAAGCGCGCGCAAGCGTGTGGTAGCGCGGACGGGGCTGGCTTGACCAAGACGCATGGGTGTTTTCCTTATTTCAGCGGGAAGCCAAGGGAGCGCAGCGCGGCCTTCAGCCCATCGCGCCCACGCAGCGCACCAATGGTGCCGATGCGTGAAATCACGCGCTGAGACCAATTATCGGCGGCCATTTCATAACGCTTGGAATATTCGGCGAGCTTTTCATCATAGGCTGCGCGCAGTGATTTTTCCTTGGCGGTGGAATAGGTTTCGTGATGCAGCACGGCCTCCTGAGAAAGCCGCGGCTTCACGGCACTTTCCTTGCCCGGCGCGGCATAGCCCACGCAAAGGCCAAAGACGGGCGCAGCGCCGGGCGGCAGGCCCAGCATGGCGGCCACGCGCGGCACATCATTGCGCAGCGCGCCGATATAAACCGTGGCCAGGCCCATGCTTTCCGCAGCCACCACGGCATTCTGCGCGGCAAGGCCCGCATCAATTGCCGCGACCAGAAAGGTTTCCAGGAAGGGCATCCCCGCCAGGGAGACTCCTTCTTGATGCCCCAGCCTTTCATTGCGCGAGACATCCGCGATGAAGACCAGAAAGATCGGGCATTGTTCGATATGCCGCTGCCCGCCCGCGATCTCCGCGAGCGCCTTGCGCTTTTCGGGGTCATTGACCGCAACCACGGACCAGGTCTGCAAATTGGAAGACGTCGCCGCCGATTGGGCTGCCGCGATCAGGGATTCCAGCGTGCCTGCGGGCAGCGCATCGGGCCGATAGCCGCGCACGGAACGGTGCGACAGCAAAAGGGCCATGGTGTCGTTCCAAGGGCCAATTTTGGGTTCGGCGCCGGCGCCGTAACGGGCGGTCAGAGCAGCCGCGGTCGGCAATTGCATACCATCCATTTGGGTAGTCCTTCTCAATGATGAGGCGAGGTTAGGCCATAAAGGCGCGGCGGGAAATCACCCGGCCTGACGCCACCCCGCCGCCGGGTGAGGCGCAGCCAGTAACGGCCCAGCGCCAAAGAGCTTTTCGCGGTAGGTGCCCGGCGTGTAAGCCTGCTTATAGCGCCCGCGTTCCTGAAGCGCGGGCACCAAAAGCCGCACCACATCTTCCAGGCATTCAGGGGTGACAGTGCGCGATAGGTTGAAGCCATCCACATCCACCTGATCCATCCAGGCAATCAGTTCTTCCGCCACTTCCTCGACAGACCCAACAATAGGCGGTTGGCGGCTGCCGAGCACCATGCGGTCCATCAGCGCGCGTTTGGTGGCGCGCGGTGCGGCGGCACGTAAGGCTTCCACATTGGAACGGATGGCCTGGCTTTGCCCGGCTTCCGGCAATTCCTCATCGGGGGCAAAACGCGCCAAATCTATGCCGAGCGACGCAGAAGCATGCGCCAAGGCGCCTTCAATACTGGCGTGCTGGCGGTATTCGGCGAGCTTCGCCTCAGCCTCCGCCCGCGTGCGGCCAATGATCAGCGTGGCGCCGACAAAGACGCGGATCGGGCGCGGTGCGGCGCGGGCGCGCAAATCAGCGACCAGCTTCTCAACATGCGGCTTCGGTCCGCCATTCACAAAGACGCATTCCGCATGGCGCGCGGCAAAACCCCGCCCGCGATCCGAAGCGCCGGCCTGATAGAGCACGGGCGTGCGCTGCGGGGATGGTTCCACCAGATGCGGCGCATCCATCCGATATTGCCGACCTTCATGGCGGATGCGCTTCACGCGTGCGGGATCGGCATAGATGCCCGCCGCGCGGTCTCGCTTAACCGCATCGGCGGCCCAGGATTCCTCCCAAAGCCGATAGACGATTTCCATATATTCATCGGCCAGATCATAGCGATCATCATGCGCCATTTGCCGATCAAGCCCCATGGCGCGCGCCGCACTATCCAGATAGCCGGTCACGATATTCCAGCCGATGCGCCCTTGCGTCAGATGATCCAGCGTTGAGAAACGCCGCGCCAGCAGGGCCGGGCTTTCCCATGCGAGGTTACACGTCACGCCAAAGCCAAGGTTGCGCGTGGCCGCCGCCATGGCCGGCACAAGCAGCATGGGATCAAGCAGCGGCACCTGCACGGCATTCCTGATCGCCGCATCGCCATTCCCGCCATGCACATCATAAATGCCCAGCACATCGGCCAGAAACAGCCCATCAAACAGGCCTTCTTCCAATAGCCGCGCGAGGCCCATCCAATAGTCAAGCGAAAGATAGTCAGCCGAGCGATCCCGAGGATGGCGCCACATGCCCTGCTGGATATGGCCGACACAGGCCATGTCAAAAGCATTGAAGCGAATTTCGCGCGGAGACGTCACAACCCCAGCCCCGGCACCAGCAAGCCTTCCAGCAACCGCCTTCTCTCAGGCGGGATCGCCACCGCCTTGCGCGCCTTAAGGTCAAAGCTGACGCCGACCGCTTCCGCCGCCGCAACCGGCGCGCCAGTCACCCCATCATGCAGCAAATGCGTCCAGGTGGTGGTTTTCTCACCGAGCGCCCGCAGGCCGCTTCGGATGATCAGCAAATCGCCCATCCGCATCGGTTGCAGATAGACCAACCGATATTCCAAGGCCGCGCTGCCCAAGCCTTCTTCGCGCGCGCCAAGCTCCGCCCCCGGAAAGCGCAGATTGGGCACGCCATCCCAAATGCGAGAAATCACTACATCCGGGCGCATCAGCCCGGCGCGGTCACAATCCTCGGCCCGGATGGCGCCGATATAGGCATCGGTCAGGCCCAAGGCGGCAGCGCCAGCGGCATCGGGTAGCGGGCGGATGGGATCAAAAGGCAGGCCACGCGGCCCGGCGTGATCCGGCAGGGTGGTAGCCAGGCCGGCGATTTTCTCATCCAGCCCCGCCGGCAGCGGCAGGATTGCGCCCGAGGCCGGGTCCCGCAATTCAATATCCGAAACCAGCGCGGCCGAGGCCACCCCCGTGCCGCTATTCCTGATTTCCACATAGGCGCGCAGCCGATCCCCGCGCCTCTCGACAATGCCGCCGAAAATCGTAAACGGCGTCCCCGCCGCCATTTCACGCAAGAAGCGGATATGCTGATCCACTGGCGCGAAAAAGCCGCGATCCGGCGTGATGCCGAGCGCCAGCGCCAGCCAAGCCAGCCCATCCCCCGCGCGGGCAATGTAATGGCGCACATTCATATGCCCCATCACATCGCATTCGCCGCTTTGCACGCTGCCCTTGCCGATAACGATCATGGAATCACCCCTGGGAACCGCCCGCAGAACACCCTGCCCGGCCTTTCCATGCAACCCAAGATTTGGTCGCATTTTCCGAGCCGCCAGGTGAGTCCACCTGGCTTGAAAATGCTCCACCCCTTGAGCCCGCCCAAAACTCGGCGCAGCATACCCGAAAGCAAAAGGAAGGAACCGCGCCATGGATGTCGGTATTTTCAACCTCATGGGTTATCGCAATCGCGGCGTGCCCACGGCCGCGATCTATGATCAGACCATCGCCCAGGTGAAGGCCGCGGAAGCCGCCGGCTTCAACATCGCCTGGTTCGCCGAGCATCACTTCTCCAATTACTGCGTCTGCCCATCGCCGCTGATGATGCTGGCGCGGCTGGCGGGCGAGACCTCACGGATCAAACTCGCCTCCGGCGTTGTCATCGTGCCGCTGTACCACCCTTCCCGCCTGATTGCCGAAATCGGCATGGTGGATTCGCTGACGCATGGGCGCCTGGTTCTTGGCGTTGGGAGCGGGTATCAGCCCTATGAGTTTGAACGCTTCGATGCATCCCTTCAGGAAGCGCCGCATCGCTTGTTGGAAGTGATGGCCATGATGGAAAAGGCCTTTGGCGGCGAGACCTTCTCCCACGAAGGCGAATACTATTCCCTGCCGCAAACCCATATCGCGCCGCGCCCCGCCGGCAAGCTGCCGGAGATTTGGGTGGCCGGCGACAACCCCGATCTGCATCGCTACGCCGCGCAGCGTGATTGCGTGGTGATGGTAACCCCCCGCCACTTCACCCCTGCCCTTTTGGCCGCCGCGCGCCGGCGCTTTGAAGATGTTTGGCGCGCCGCCGGCAAGCCGCCCGAGGCGCTGCGCTTCGGCGCCATGCGCCCCTTCTGCGTGACGGATGACAAGGCCGAAGCCATGGCCTTTTTGGAAAATGCCCGCTGGCAAATCCGCCTATCCCAAAGCCTGCGCCGCAAGGAACAGGAAATGGATGGCGGCTTGCTGGTGGAAAAAACCTGGGAAGGCGAACCAAGCCTGGAAGAAATGGGGTCCTTCATGCTGGTGGGCGATGCCGATACGGTGGCCGCCCGCATGGCCGCCGAAATCCGCGCCGCCAGCCCCTGCCACTATCTGCTGCAAATGCAAATCGGCGACCTGCCGCCTGCCATCGCCATGAACACCATCAAGGCCTGGGAGAGTGCCATCCGCCCGCGCCTGGAACGCGAATTCGGCCCGCTGGACCGGATTGGGGTGCCAGTGCCGGCTGCGGCGTGAAGCATTTTCAAGCCAGGTGGCTTCACCTGGCGACTCGGAAAATGCGACCAGACAAATGTTTGACTTGACCCCCAGCCCCGCGATTTGGCACTGATTCAGGCGTGGTGACGCTTGTTCCAGTCAGTCGCGGGGATGAGGATACGCTCTGGGCCGTTGTGGCAACCGTGGGGCGCAAAAGCCGCGTGGCCGAGGTTTTCCGTTCCCGCTCCGCCGCACTGAATGACCGCGACTGGCGCGACCAACAAGTGCGCGCCTACGCCGATTGGCTGATCCGCGCCAAACAACCCGTGCCACATTATTCGGTGGCGCCGATCAAACGAAGCGACCTGCCGCGGAAATGGACGCCATTGCCGGCACTTGGGTTTTTGCGGGGGCAGATGGTGTGAGGGCGTGGGGGGGCTTCATGGAGGGGCGCTGCCCCTCCAAACCACCCTGCCAAAGGCCGGGGGGCCTTTGGAAACCGGGGGTTTGGGGGTGCAATCCTTTGGTTGCGTCTCTGGGAGATTGATACGATGGTAAGCAAGCTTCGCTTTGTGAAAATTATATTTTTTGTAAAATTAACGCAACGAAATTTGCTACACCTCTCGATTACGCCATTTTTGTTCAACGGCAAGACGCGTTAAAGGCAGTTTCTTGATTTCATGGTTTCGACGATGAGGAGGCTTAATGTCTAAGACTAATCGATATGGGCTCCCGCGAGAAATACCGGACAAGATCAAGCGAGAAATCCGACAGCGATCAAAGTTCGGCTGCGTGATCTGCCGCGCCGGAATCTTCGATTATGAGCACATCGAACCACAGTATCGTGATGCAACGATACATGACCCTGAAAACATTTGCTGCCTATGCACGGCGTGTCATGCAAAGGTTTCACGCGGTCATTTCTCTAAGGCTTATGTGAAAAAGAAATACAACGAAGTGCAAGCCGCAAACCCTTCTCTGCTACGCCCCCCTTTTGATGCGCTCGATTTTCATGAAGGAAAAGCGGAGCTGAGACTCGGCGGATTAGCGTATGGCTCCGGAGTGACGACAATTATTAAGTACCATGGGGTTGAATTAGTTTCGATTTCGCCGACTTACCTGTCTGATTCGGTCGGTATCAATGCATTGTTTATGGATGATGATGGTAACGAAACATTGAGAATTTCTGATAACGTTTGGCATGGCTCGTTAAAGGCCTGGGATACTGAAGTGATCGGGCCGAGAATTATGGTTAGAAAGAGAAAAGGGCGATTTTCCTTAAAACTACGTCTCGAACCGCCCGGTAAAATCATGATCGAAGAGCTCGACATGAGGGTTGCAGATGCGCATATACTTGTATCTGAAAGATCGCACGCCCTCGGTCGCTACTACAGAGATGACAAATTGTTTTGGTTCCATGCCTCTATGGCGGACATGGTCACACCTTTGCCAGGTGCAGCGGCCATCGAGTTCTTGACCTATGAGGAAGCAGAGTCCCGGGACCGGCAATGGAACGGGCGCGGACAGCGATTAGCGACGGACGATAATCTGTTTGTGATGCAAACTGGTTTAGGCTTTGCGAACAAGCCTTTGGGGATTATCGTTGGGTCAAAATGCCTTGGCTTCGCAATTTCAGAAACAGCCTCTGGAGGGCCCCACAGCCTTAGCACGATGCGCCGCCTTGTGATGAAGCATCCAGAACAAGTCTGTCGTTACATCGGCACTGGTAACTTGGAACAGAAGGATCATTAGATGGTTCTTACCAAAACCCGAAGAAGCGTATTGAGGAGGCTCTGTTTTGCTCCATCACAAATGTCGATCACCCAACTATCCGTGTCCGATGAGACCGTGAAAACAAACCTATGCCCGTGTCCTCACCCCCCAATAACAAACCCCAAACGCCGCCAAGCCCCCCAGCACTGAAGCCGTCACGTAAACCGCCGCCAGCCACGGCGCCCTTTCCCACAGCACGCCGGTTTCCAGGGAAAAGGCGGAAAAGGTCGTAAAACCGCCAAGCAGGCCCGTCACCAGCAAGTGCCGCGCCTCACCGGAAATACCCAAAGCGCCAAACACGCCAATCAGCGCGCTGCCGATGATGTTCACCGCCAGCGTCCCCCAGGGAAAGCCCGCGCCAAACAGCACCACACCCGCGTGGGAAACCGCGTAGCGCAGCACGGAACCCGCGGCACCGCCCAAGGCCACCAGCAGCAAGGACAGGGGCGAAAATGCTGTGCCCATCAGCGCTTCCTTTTGCGGCGCAATTCCGCGAAGCGTGCCAAGCGCTCGGCAATCGCGGCCTCAGCGCCGCGATCGGTCGGGCGATAGAAAACGCGCCTTCCCATTTCCTCGGGGAAGTAATCCTGGCCGGAAAAGCCGCCCTCAGCCTCATGGTCATAGGCATAGCCGGCGCCATAGCCAATTTCCTACATCAGCTTCGGGGCCGCATTCAATATGTGCTTGGGCGGCATCAGGCTGCCGGTTTCCCGCGCGGCCGGTCATTTACATCATGCATACGATCGCGGGATTGAATGTGAAGCCCCGCCAGCCGGTGCGCATCCGCGGCCATTTGCCGGATGACATGGCAGCCCTGAAGCTGCTGCGCCTTGGCTTCAATCAAGTCGCCGAAAAACGGAAGCGACGGCCCCAAAACCACAAGCGGTGCTTCATGACAGCTTTTCGGCGGCCTGCTAGTGAACCCTGGCCTGGCCCGCCTGGCGGAATGGTAGACGCAGCGGACTTAAAATCCGCAGCCCGCAAGGGTGTGGGGGTTCGAGTCCCCCGGTGGGCAGGCTTTGGGCTTGCAAATCCCGCCCCGAAGCATGACTTCCCGCTTATGGCCTCTCCCCGCGTGACAATCTGGTTCGATGGCGCCTGCCCGCTTTGCCTGCGGGAAATCGCGCTGATGCGCCGGCTGGATAAGCAGGGCGCCATAGCCTTCATTGACGCAACATCAGTTGACGCCTCCTGCCCAATTGATCCGGCCCTGCTGTTGCAGCGCTTCCATGCGCGGGAAGGTGATGGGCCGCTGCTGCATGGTGCTGCGGCTTTCGCGGCCATGTGGCGGGCGATACCACTGCTGTACCCTTTGGGCCTCGCCGCGCGTTTGCCGCCCTTGCTCTGGGTGATGGAAGGCGCTTACCGCGCCTTCCTGCGGTTGCGTCCCCGCCTACAGGCCTGGGCGCGTTGATCTGTTTTCAGCTTTGCAAACGAATGCCCGAATCCCTGATCACCTTCGCCCATCTTTCGATATTGCTCGCGATGGTGGCGCGCATCTGCTCCCCATTGCCGGCGATGATATCAAGCCCAAGCCCGTTGAAGCGCTGGCGCATGGCGGGGTCCGCCAGAATGGCCTGAGATGTTGCATGCACCCTGTCCAGAATTGCCTGCGGCGTGCCGGCTGGCGCCATGGTGCCGAACCATGAACTCGCTTCAAAATCCGGGAAGCCTTGCTCAACCATTGTCGGCATGTCGGGCGCATTGGCGGAACGTTGCAGGGTGGTGATGCTCAGGCCGCGCAACTGCCCATCGCGCACCATGGGCAGCACGGCGCCAATATTCTGGATGCCGATTTGTACGCTGCCATTCAGCACATCCGCCATATTCGCCCCGCGATAGGGGATGTGTTCCATCTTGATGCCGGCCTGATGGCAGAACAACTCACCCGCAATGTGCTGCGGCGTGCCCACACCAGGCGTCCCATAGGACACCTTGCCAGGATTGGCCCGGGCATAAGCGACAAGTTCCTGGATATTGCGCGGCGGGAAATCTCGGTTTGAGACAAACAGCGATGGCATGGCGAAGGCGATGCCGATCGGCGCCAGGTCCTTCATGGGATCAAAGGGCAGGCGTTGCAGGCTGGGCAGGATCGTCAGCGCCGCACTCGCGGCCCACATCAGCGTATAGCCATCTGGCGCCGCTTTCGCGACGCGATCAACGCCAATCGCGCCCGAATTGCCGGCGACGTTTTCCACCACGACGGGCTGGCCCCAGGCTTCGGAGAATCTCTGCGCGAAAATGCGCCCGGTCACATCGGTGGCGCTGCCGGCGGTGAAGCCAACAACCAGCCGAACCGGGCGGTCCGGCCAGGCCGTTTGTGCGAAACTTGTGCCTGAGGCGCTGGCCCCGGCAAGGGCGGCGCCGCCCAGCAATACCCGGCGCCGCGAAAGCGATGCTGTCATGAAACCTTCTCCCCGTGTTTATTGGTCCCGCCGGCGATCAAGATCACCAATGGTTCGGGGAAAATCATACCGCAAGCACGCGCGCGCCGTCCATGCGAAAGATCGCCGGACCAGCGCCCTGCTTCAGGCGGAAACCTGCCGCACCAAATCGCGCTTGCCGGCTGCCGCACCCGCCGCCCAGGCCGGCACGATTGGCCGGGGCTTCTCAAACCAAAAGCAGGTTTCTTCAACACCGCGTGCCGGGCACCAGATGCGCCCTTCCCCCATGGCGTCAAAGCCCAATAGACGAATGACCGCGAGCGAGGCCCCGTTATCCGGCTGCACGGCCGCACGCAGGCAATCAATATCCATATGCTGGAAGGCGAGTTCCACCGCGACCGGCCCCGCTTCCCGCATCAACCCTTGGCCCTGGTATTGTTCCCCCAGCCAATAGGTGGTCAGCGCCACCCGGTCATCGCCAGGCGGGCACATCAGGCTGACCCAGCCGCAAATCGCGCCATCGGATTTCCGTTCCAGCACCAGCGGCAGAGACCGCCGTTGCACTGCCGCACCGCGGGCCGAGCTGATCTTTTCCTCCGCCATGGGGGGCGAGAAGGGCACGGGCCAGGAGGCCAATCGCTTGCTGATCGCTTCCGTCATCATCTCCGCAATGGCCGGGGCATCGCGACCTTCGACGCAGCGCAACCGAAGGCGAGGCGTTTCTGCTACGGGAGCAGATGGGAGAAAAACAACCATAGGATGTATATAGACCGTGGAAATCTATTTGGCTAGAAAATTTTTTAACCTTTCCACAGCTTTTCCGCGAGGCTGATCGAATAGCCTCGACAGGGAGAATTTCCCATGATGTACCCGGCCGCGACGGTGGGAGAATTCCAGAAAACCCGCTAAACCATTACGTCGCCCAAAGCCGGATTCCCCAGACCCGCCAAAGCCCAAGGCTTGAAAGCCAGCGAATTCAACTGTGCGGCCGGCGATGATGGCGCTGCCAAGACCCAGGGCTGCGACCTGATTTTCTTCCTTCGACACAGCCCCAAACAAATAGATCGCGAGCGGTACAGGGCGCGCCACAACCCAAGCGAGTGCTTCTTCCAGTGAGGCTTCTTCGCGCAGTAGTAGAAGCGGGCCAAAGATTTCTTCATGGCAGATCGCCGCTTCGGGCGGAGCCTCTGCCAGGCGGAGCGCCATGCGCCGCCCTGGGCCGTCCTCGGCCAAACGGGTTAGGGAGGCGCCCGCCATCAAGCGCTGCAGCCGCGCATGATGGGCGGCATTGATCACGCCGGTTTCGGGCAGGCCGATGCCGGTAGCCTTGCAGGCATCAATAAAAGCCTGCTTGCTATGGCCGACCAGCAGCACCGTATCGGGCGCCACACAGGTCTGCCCCGCATTGAAGGCCTTGCCCGCCAGAATATCGCGCGCGGCGCGCTTCAAATCCGCGCCAGGCAGCACCAGCACCGGGCATTTGCCGCCAAGTTCCAGCGTGAGGGGCGTAAGATTCGGCGCAGCAGCGGACATGATCTTCCGCCCTGTCGCGGTGCTGCCGGTGAAGACCAGATGATCCCAGCGCTGGGCCGCGAAATCCGCACCCACTTCAGCGCCACCTTGTACACAAAGCGCCATGTCATCGCCCAAGGCATCATGCAGGATATCGGCAATCAGGGCGGCGGTACGCGGCAGCGCTTCTGATGGTTTCACACACACGCGATTGCCGGCAGCAATGGCATCAATCGCGGGCAGCAGCGCCAATTGCACCGGGTAATTCCACGGCGCCATGATGCCAACCACGCCTTTGGGGACGAATTCCTCCCGCGCGCGCGCGGGCCAGAAGGGATAGGGCACACTCACACGGCGCGGGCGCATCCAGTGCCACAGATTGCGCCGCGCATAGCGCGCCGCATCCGCAACCAGCAGCACATCCGCGAGCAAGGTTTCAATTGGCGCGCGGCCTTCATATTCGGCATCCAGCACCGCCATGATCTCATGCGAGCGTGCCATCACCACGCGCGCCAGCGCTGCCAATAACGCGCGACGTTGCTTGAGATTGGGCGCGCCATCGCGGGCTTCAGCAGCGCGCAAGGCGGCAAGGGCTTCGGCAGGGGTCATCGCGGTAAATCCTTTACCGCAGCCTCACCAGAAAGCACGGCGGCCTCAATGGTGGCGGGCAGGCGTGGCCAGGTCCAATCGCCAGCCAGCACCAGGTTGCGATAAATCTGCCGCGGCGGTTGCGGCGGCATGCCCACCGCATGGCGCGGCGTGGCGCGGCGTTCCTTCACCGCGCGCATGGCGGGTGGTGTTTCCGGCCAATCACCGGGCAAGCCGAACGCCCGTGCTGCGGCGCGGATTTCTGCCCAGGCGCGCGGTGCCAAATCCGGCGCCTGTTCTTCAACCTCCGCATCAGCCGCACTCACGGTGATGCTGACACCGCTCGGGCGCACCAGGATCCATTGCGTGAGCCCGCCCAGGACACCGATGAAGCGCACCGGCCCCGCCGTTTGATGCGCGAAATGCAGATTGAGAATAGGCGCATGGCGTTCCGGTACGCGGAGCTTCGGGATCAGCCGCGCCACTTCCCAGGGTGGCAGCGCCAGCACAATCTGGTCACGCGCTTCAAGCGCGATGCTGTCGTCACCAAAATGCAGCGCAATGATGCGCCCTTCCGACTCCGTCATGGCGCGCAGCCGCGCCCCGAACCGCGTGCTGCCCCCCGCTTGCGCTAGCGTCTTCAAGGCAGGCGCAATCAAATTCGGCCCCAGCCCTTCCCGCGCCACCAGCACCGCGCCCGCGCCGGGCCGCCCAAGCCGGCGCAGCACCACGCCAAGCCGCGCGGATGATGCCTCATGCCCTGGTGTATTCAGCGCCGCGACCGTGAGCGGTTCGATCAATGCGCGATACAGCGCGGGATGCGCTGCCATCACCTCGGCCACTGGGCGATCCCCAATCGGTAGTGCAAGGCGCAGCAATGTGGCGAAGGCAGCAGTACTCAGCCCCGGCGGGCGCTTGGCGGGGTCACGCCAATCAAGAGGGCTCGCCGCGATGCGCCGCGCGCTGCCATCGGCCAGGTCAAATACGGGCAGGCCTTCCGGTTCCGCTTCCACCCAGCCATCGCGCGCGCCAATATCCGCAAGAAAGCGGAGCGCGGCGTGATTGGCGCCCATCAACGCATGCGTGCCGTTATCGGTGCCATCGGGCAAGGCTCGGCAGCGCCCGCCCGCCACCGGTGTCGCTTCATGCAACATGACGGCGCGGCCACGCTGCGCCAGCCTGAGCGCCGCCACCAGGCCCGCGACTCCAGCGCCAATGACATGGCATGTGGCCGTGCTGCTCACGCGCGGCTTTGGCTTGCTTGCGGCATGGGCATGATCCCCATGGCATAGGCGGCCATTTGCAGTTTCTCGCCGCGCGTCAGGCGCGGGCGTGGCCGCGGCAAGCCAAAACCGCGCGCCATCAGGCGTTCGAACAACCGCTGATAGCCCCACATCATGATGCGCGCCGGCAAAAGCGCGCGTTGATCCAAATGGCGCAGCTCTACTGCCGATTGCGCAAAGCCCGCTTCGGCTTGCCGTGCCAAATGCGCCGCGGCGCGCGCAAAGCCCGGGCTTGCGATCAATGTTGCGGCGGGCGCATCAGCCACACCTTCCGCCGCCAGCAAATCAAGCGGCAGATAGACGCGATCGCGCAGCGCATCTTCATCCAGATCGCGCAGGATATTCACTAATTGCAGCGTGCGCCCAAGCCGAAGGCCGAAATCAGCGGCTTCGGGTGCGCCGAAAATACGCACCGCCATGGCGCCGACACTGCCGGCGACGCGGCGGCAATAAAGGTTCAGTGCTTCGCTATCGGCAATGCGGAGCCTTGGCGTGGAATCGGTTTCCATCCCCGCAATCATCGCTTCGCATTCTTCAATTGGCAGTGCGAAGTTTGCGCGCGCCAGCGCCAATTCGCGCGACAGCGCACAATCTGGCGCGCGGAGCTTGCCGCGCCAATCAGCCAGGAAGCGGCGCTTTTCCGCTTCCGGCATGGCGCCATCGGCAATGTCATCCACCGCGCGGCAAAAAGCATATACCGCCCAAAGCGCACGACGCCTTTCGCCCTTCAGCGCCGACATGCCGCGCGCGAAGGAAGACCCTGCGCGCCCAACCCGCGCACTCACCAGCGCCGCATCGCTTGGGCCGGTGCTGAGTGCCGCGCGAAAGCCCTGCAAAAAATCAAGGCGCGATAGCGCAACACGCCCCAGCACCGGGTCCGCCGCGCGCAGCCGCGCCAGCAGCCGCCGCGCGAGTGCAATCGTCACCGCGCTTTCGCGCGCAAGGCGCTTGGCCGAGAGCAACCGCGGCAGCGCAGCAGCGGCATCCAGCCTTTCCTCTACTTGATCGAGCGCGGCATCCAGCACAGCGCGCCGCGCCTCGGTATTGATGGGGTCGAAGAAGCGCGCCTCACCGCCGGCCAAATCCATCCAGGCTTCGGGCATATAGACGCGCCCAATATCCCGCCGATCCGGCACCAGATCCTGCACATGATTGAGGATTTGCAAAGCGGTGCAGAGCGCATCCGCCGCTGCCAGGGCTTCGGGCTTAGTTTCATTATGCAAGCGCAGCAACATACGCCCGACAGGATTGGCTGACCGCGCGCAGTAATCTTCCAACCCCGCCCAATCCGCATAGCGCGCCTGCACTGCATCCTGCCGAAAGGCAGAGAGCATTAGCCGCGCCTCATCCGTGCCGCTGCCTGCGCGATGCAATGCCGTGGCAGCGGGTTCCGCCGTTGCGGGATCATCAAGGGCCGCTTCAAGCGCGGCCAGGCGGCGCAGCTTTTCCTCGGCGCTTAGTGCCGGATCATCGGCAATATCATCAGCCGCGCGCACGAAGCGGTAGAAGCCCAGCACCTTTGGGCGAATTTCCGGCGCCAGCAGCCGGGACGCAACAGGGAAATTCTCAGACCCCGCGTCACGTGTTGGCGCGCGGGAAGCAGCGCTTTCAGCAATCATGCCGCGCCGCTGGCGGAATAGGCGCGGCCCTTCCAACCGGCAGGGCGCCCGATCAGCACGCGCACCAGCGCGGTCCATTGAATGGCAAGCCCAACCAGCACGGCGAAGGGATGCAGCGGCACGGTCCACCAGGCTTCGCGCGTTTTGAAGGTGATGGCGGCGCGCAATGCGAACACAAGCACAATAGCAAGTGCCGCCTGCCAATCCGGCAACAGGAAGAAGGGCCAGATATGCGCGCCCGCCAAAAGCGTGGTCCAGATCGGCAGGCCGATGGGGGTGGCCATGCCTTCATGCGCATTCTTGATGAAGCCATTCCAGCTTGCGCGCAGCCCATCATACATGCGGCATTCGGCAAGATTCACGCCTTCCACCATTTCCGTCCGGAAACCAGCGCCACGCAGCTTGCGCGAAAGCTGCAAGCCATCATGCAACAGCGTACGGATGGCGCCATGCCCGCCGATGCTTTCGTAAGCGCCACGCTCAAATAGGATCAATTGCCCGCAAGCGGCGCCAAGCTCCGCGCGCCCGGTCTCCGCCCGTCCGCCACCGGGCAGATAGCCGATCAATAGCAGGTTGATCATGGGCACAGTCAGCGCTTCGCCCAGCGAGCCGATAATCTGGCGTGGCACGCCGGTTACCATCGCAAGCTTATGCTGCGCGGCATGGCCAGCCATGCGTGCTGCGGCATCACGCGCAAGCCGCACATCGGCATCAATGAACAGGAAATGCGTCCCCCGCGCCGCTTCCGCCAAGCGCGCGCAGGCATGCACCTTGCCGGTCCAGCCCTGCGGCAAGGGCGGGCAATCCAGCAGCCGCACCCGCGCATCGCGCGCGGCATAGGCATTCACCATCGCCGCAGTGCGATCGCTTGACCCATCATCCATCACCAGCACTTCAATCGCGACACCGCGCTGCGCCAGTGCTGCATCCAGACAGGCACTGATATGCGCTTCCTCATTACGCGCTGGGATCAGGATGGATACCAACGCATCCTTGGGCGCCGGCCCGCGCGCCTTGGCCATGCGGCGGAGATTATCTATCGCGAAGCCAATCGGCATCAGCGCCAAGGCAAGCGCAATCCAGGGCAGGAAATCTGTCATGGCGCTGTCTCCGCGCGTTGTTCATGTCGGGGGTCGAAGCGTTCACCGCGCAGCAGCGCCTTGGCGCGGCGCCAGGCTTGATAAATGCCGCCCATGCCTTCCCG
>Ga0315907_10002482_pt1 | contig 23110 bp, 21 predicted proteins | sample LakEriMetagenome_3_FD_203525 | JGI IMG/M metagenome (GOLD analysis project Ga0315907, IMG submission 203525) | Freshwater fungal communities from buoy surface, Lake Erie, Ohio, United States - Buoy 12 MA123 | ecosystem: Environmental > Aquatic > Freshwater > Lake > Lake biofilm | place: USA...
AACGGCATCATTTCTTACACACTTAAGGATGCTGGCACAACAGGTACAAAGGACACACTTACTTTCACAACAGGTAGCTACACAGCTACTGGAACGGTTACCTACGGAACAGTTACTGTTGCTAAGGTTTCATTCACAGGTGGAAGCACTACAGCTGGTGTTGCAAACGCAACAGCAACTGTTAACGCAATCGAAGCTGATGACACACCAGAGTCAGCAGCAGTTGCTGCTTCAGTTACATTGACAGATGCATCAGGAAACTTGCTTGCAGGGGTTCCAGTTACATTCTCAGTGGCTGCTGCAGATGCTGCTAAGTTGGCTATCGACTCAACCAAGGTAACTGTTTACTCAGGTTCAGATGGTAAGGCTGCTTCAAGCGTATTCGCATGGGTTGCTGGTACATACACAGTTACAGCAACAGCTGGCGGTCTAACAGGTACTGGTTCATACACATTCGCTAACTCACGCGCTGCAGATGCACGCGTACTTTCAGCTAAGGCTGAGGGTGGAATCGTTACAGCAACTGTTGTAGATCGTTTCGGTAACCCTGTTTCAGGTGTAACTGTTTACGCATCAAAGACAGGAACTGGTTTCTTCGGTTCAGGCGTGAGCAAGACTTCAACAACAACTGGTGTTGACGGAACAGCTGAGTTCTCAGTTGTTGGAACAGCAGATGTTAAGGTCTCAACACTTAGCTACGATGCAGTTGCAGGTACAAACGCACCAGGACAGACTTGCGCACTTGCAGGTAACTTGACTTGTGCCGTTGGTACTACAGCAGCTACAGCATTCACAGCTTCAACAGCTGGAACAGCAACAGTTGCAGCAGCAAACGTTGGTTCATCATTTGCACCAGCTGGTGTTTCAACTGTAACTGTTGGAGTTAATAATGACTCAGCTTCAGCAGCAGCAGATGCAGCAGCAGAAGCAACTGATGCAGCAAACGCAGCAACTGATGCAGCAAACGCAGCAGCAGAGGCAGCAGATGCAGCAACAGCTGCAGCACAAGATGCAGCTGATGCAGTAGCAGCTCTATCTACTCAGGTTTCAGAGATGGTAAATGCTCTAAAGAAGCAGATCACAGCTCTAACAAACCTAGTAATCAAGATCCAGAAGAAGGTAAAGGCATAATCTGCCCCCTTTGATCTGATAAAGATCTAGAACCGAAACCCGGTTCCCTCTTCGGAGGGGGCCGGGTTTCGGCTTTTCTGGGAGGTTTTTAAGTACGATAAAGTCATGAGTCAGGTGTCGAGTCCAACGAGAGCACTGAGTAAAACCTTTGCTGCAATACTTTTTATTACAACTGTTGCCGTAACCCCTTGGATGACCATTGACCCCATAAATTTGATTAAGTTAGTTTCATTGAGCACCGGAGCATTGGCCATCGCAGTTTTGCTCTTGGTCAACTTCCGGAAACAACTATTTCAGAATGCAAAAATGGCAGTAGTGCTATCAATTTTATTAGTTATACAACTTTTTCTAGTTTTTCTGGTCTCTACATTTGATAAGACTCTTCAATTTTTTGGCACGATGGGGAGAAATACGGGGCTTCTCTTTTACGTATCTTTGCTATTTGTCTTACTTGGCGGAATTGTCATCTCTGGGTCGGAGGAATACCGCAAATCAATTTATGTGATTTCGGGAGTTGGCGTAGTCTCAACTGCTTACGGATTAATTCAATATTTAGATCTTGATCCGATTAATTGGGCAAATAAATACAGTCCAATAATCGGCTTTCTTGGGAACCCTAATTTTCAATCTTCGATGCTTGGCTTGTCGGCGATCGGCGCATTAGTTATTCTCACTGACGGGTCACAATCGATGGCCATACGCACATTCTCAGTTCTTTTCATTGCCGCTGCTCTATTCACCGCTGCTGTTAGCAATTCTCAACAGGGCCTTTTAGTCTTTGCTTTAGGCTTTGCATGCCTAGGATTTTTCAAGGTTAGAGAACTCCAAAGGTCAATTTTTACATATGGATTTGTCGTCGCCCTGGCAACGGTTTCCTGTATCTCAATTGTTGGATTCTTTAATAAAGGCCCACTTTCAGGTTTGTTGTATCAGGCTTCAGTGACATACCGTGGTGACTATTGGCGTGCGGGCTGGAATATGGCCCTAGACAACCCAGTTTTTGGAGTTGGTCTTGATGCATATGGTGACAATTACCGAAAGTACAGAACACTCGAAGCAACTTTAAGGCGAGGGCCGGATGTAGTTAGCAATGCCGCACACAACGTATTCATAGATCTTGCTGCAAATGGTGGATTTGTCCTAGTAGCTATTTACTGTGGCTTTTTAGCCCTGGCTCTACATAAGGTAATTAAATATGTTAAATCCGGGCGTAGCGATATATATTTTCAAGGCGTCATCGCCGTTTGGATAGCTTTCCTCGCCCAATCGATTATTAGTATAAATCAGATAGGTCTTGCGATTTGGGGTTGGGCCTTTACGGGTCTAATTATTGGGTGGAGAACTACTCCAAGCGAGATAGAACAAAAAATTTCTCCAAAGAGAGGCAGCTCAAGCACTGTCGCAACCAAGAATTTGGATCCGAAAACATTAATGACTGTCTTTTTGGGAATGGCTTTAGGGCTTATCCTCTCTATTCCACCACTGATTACATCAGCAAATGAAAAGTCTGCGTTGGCTTCGTCCAAACTTGAGAAAATCCTAGCCGCCGAAAGAAAATGGCCAAGAGATCCGTCTCGATCTAATCAAACTGCGAGTATTTTAGTGGCTAACTCCTTAAACAATGAAGCATTAGAGATTGCAAAGTTTTCAACATCTCAATTTGAGAGCAATTTTGAAAGCTGGAAAGTCTTATCAGAAATTCCAATAGTTTCTGAAATAGACAAAAAGCGGGCTCTAAAGAATATGAAGATTCTCGATCCTCTAAATCTAAAGTTAAAGTAAGGTAATCTCATCGCATGCGAGTAGCAATCATCGGTCAGGGGTATGTAGGTCTGACTATCGCTGTTGGCGCAGCGGGTGCGGGACACAATGTCGTTGGTTTCGATCTTAATCAGAATCTTGTAGGGCGATTAAATTCTGGTAAATCTCATATTGAGGGAATCCTGGATTCGCAGTTAGCCGGATTCATCTCTTCCGGTTTATTTACCGCGAGTACTGATCCTTCTACTTTAGAGGGTTCAGATGTCATTGTTATTGCGGTGCCCACTCCGTTGGATAATGATCGAAACCCTGATTTGTCGTTTGTGCACGCTGCGGCTGATCTTATAAATCAACAGGTAAAGACCGCTGGGTTGATCATTAATGAATCGACAAGCTATCCAGGCACGTTGCGCAAAGAGATCGCAGCGCGAATTACAGCTGTGGAGCACTTGTTTGCTTCATCCCCGGAGCGGGTAGATCCGGGCAATACCCAGTGGGGGACTAAAAATACGCCACGTCTGATAGGAGGCTTAACACCTGCAGCCCTTGAGAAAGCATGTGAGTTTTATGGCAGCTTCTGCGATTCTATTATTGAAGTCTCCTCGCCTGAGGTAGCAGAGGCTGCAAAGATCTTTGAAAATACCTTCCGGCAGGTAAACATCGCTTTGGTAAACGAATTTGCTCAGATTTCAAGTGCTCTTGGAATCTCAAGCCGCGAAATAATTGAAGCAGCCGCAACCAAGCCTTATGGTTTCATGCCATTCAACCCAGGACCCGGTGTTGGTGGACATTGCATTCCAGTCGACCCAAGTTACTTGGCACATGTGGCTAATGAGGTTGGAGTTCCGGCAACTTTTATTGAGCGAGCCAATGAAGTTAACCTAGCTATGCCCGCTTATGTTGTAAAAAGAGTTGTTGCAGGTGCGGGTGGATCTATCGAGGGTAAATCTGTTGTTGTGATTGGCATTTCTTACAAAGCCAATGTGGCCGACACTCGTGAGACGCCGGCTGCTGCGGTGATTGATCTGTTGCGTGCCCAAGGTGCCACAGTTGCGTGGCATGATGATTTGGTTGGGAAATGGCGCGGGGAACTTTCAACTGCCTTAGGAGTCTTCGATGTCGCAGTTGTTGTAACTAAGCATAATGGCGTCACTGTTGAGAAAATCAAGTCATCAAACTATGTTTTTGACTGCACAAATAGTATATCTGGCGTTGAACAATTATGAATGTAAACCGTTATTCCGATCGCTAGCGCAACCGTATGAATTGGCTAAACTTTTCAGGAAAACACTATCCCCGCTCTTGAATTTATGTGAGATGACAATAGAATTGAAGTTATGACATTAATCTACTCAAGAATTAATCAGGACAAATTACTTCACATTATTCATCGGTCTAGTGAATTTAGCGGACGAAATGAATTGGTTTCGCCAGAGCACTTTTTACAGGTTGCTACTTTAGAGTTAGACAAAGGCAAAAATTTTGATCCACATAAACACATTTGGAAAACCCTAGAAAGTAATATGTCTATCGCACAAGAATCGTGGGTTATTATTCGGGGACAGGTAGAAGTCACTCTCTACGATCTTGACGACGAAGTACTGAGTTCTTATGTCTTGAATCCTGGCGACATCAGCATCACACTTTATGGCGGGCATAGCTATCGTGTCCTGGAAGATACTCTTGCGTATGAATTCAAAACTGGTCCTTATTTTGGGCAAGCGCTGGATAAAGAATTTATAGGCCGTGAGGAATGAATTCTAAATGATTGGCTTTAACGAGCTTGGCAGGAAAGGAAATTTAGGAAATCAACTTTTCCAATTCGCATCTCTGCGAGGAATTGCATCAAATCGGGGATACGGTTGGCAAATCCCACCTGAAGATTCAACGCGAATACATGATTATGCTATTTTGAGGCTCTTTCAATTAGATTCAATTTCTAGTTTTAATCTGGGGTACATACCTTTTGAAACATTCTTGCCAATGAATTGTGATGGGGAGAATTCAACAGATTATCATTTTGATTCAGGTTTCTTTAACAGTTGTCCCGATAATGTCAATATAAATGGTTTTTTTCAAAGTGAAAAGTATTTTAAGAATATTACAACTGAGCTCAAAGCTGATTTGACCTTTAAACAAAGCTTTATTGACTTAGAAAAAAGCAAACTTAATGATTTTGACTACGATTTCATAGCTTTGCACATTCGACGAGGTGACTATTTGCATTTTCCAGATCACCACCCCGTTTTGGATGTGAAATACTACCTAGAAGCCCTTAAGCGCTGTCCCGACTTACCAATCGTTGTTTTCACAAATGATAAGGAATGGGTTCGTAAATCTAATTTCATTCGTGATAGGGAATATGTGATTGCTGACTTTAAGGATTATGGTCACGATATGTATTTGATGACGAAAGCTCGATATTTCATTATTGCAAATAGCAGTTTCAGTTGGTGGGGAGCTTGGCTTTCACAAGCTCAGGAAATCTTCGCGCCATTGGAGTGGTTTGGACCGAAACTTGCTCACCAAGATACGAGCGATCTTTATCCGGAGACCTGGAAACTCATTTAGTTGGATTCTAACCACTCAAGATTAAGTAGTTCTCTACTTCGTTTGCGAATGCGTTTTGCAGGAACACCTGCATAAATAGTCCAAGCCTTCAAATCTGAGTTAATCATTGAAAGCGCTCCAACAGCCGAACCTTCATGGAGAGTAGTCTTAGGAAGTATGACAGAGCCAGATCCTACAATCACATGATTTTGAATCTCAACTAGCCCTCTAATTTCCTTCCTCAAACTTGCGGGCGTTGTTGGATTAGTCAGTGTTTTTCCGCTGTAGTCGTCGCTGGCCGAGTAAACTCTAACTCCTTGAGAAAATGTACAATAATTACCAATTTCTATCCCACCACTACAGCTAAAATGCGATAGCCCGCCAATATGGACGTAGTTTCCTACTGATATGAAGCCCGAGGCTGCTGCAAAGGTTACGTTCCCGTCGATACGTATATTGCTACCAAGGGATATGTTTTCAAGGCCAATAAACGTGGAGTTTTTTCCAATTTTGACATTCTTGCCAATTTCTCTAAATGGAAGAGCCGCTAGCTCATCATCCGAAAAATACCCGGGGTCCAGTAGTGGCATTTTATCGACCCTTTCCATTAAGGTTGTGCAATGCATACAGAAAAGCAAGCAAAAGCCATAGATGACTCATTATAACAGTTGGCCCTTAGGTCGCTTACCTAAGGAATGGCAACGCCCCGAACCCGAATTGATTAGAGAATCGGGATACAACTGGGATGATGCTCGAGACATTGTTGACATTTTTGAAGCTAAATTAGCAAAATATGCGGGAAGCAAATATGCAGTGGCGACGGACTGCTGCACTAATGGAATTTATATGAGCTTACGCTTCAGGGAAGTGAAAGGTTTCGTTTCAATTCCTGCAAATACTTATGTTTCAATCCCAATGCAAATTATTCATGCTGGAGCTACGCCTCGTTTCAAAAGGATTGAGTGGTCAGGAGTATACGAACTAGGCAACACGGGAATATTTGATGGTGCTGCTCGCTTTACCAGCGGAATGTACGTGGGAGGTGATGCTCTTCAGGTCCTTTCCTTCCAGATAAAAAAACGGTTACCAATTGGAAAAGGTGGTGCGATTTTAACTGATTCGCTCGAAGCGTATAACTGGCTCAAGCTCGCTTCATACGATGGTCGCGATTTGAATAGTCCATACGATTCAGTTTCCCATGTGAAAAGTTTTGGCTGGCATTCATATATGACACCAGAGGACGCTGCAAGAGGAATACTCCTTATGGATAGATTGCCCGAAACCAATGATGACACGATGGACTGGAAGCATTATCCGAGTCTTCAAAATATGGAGATATTTAAAGACATTCAAGGAAGTGAATAATCATGAGTAAGAAAGTTGCATTGATAACAGGAATGGCAGGGCAAGATGGTAGCTATCTCGCGGAATATCTCCTGGGCTTAGGTTATGAAGTTCATGGAATAGTTCGTCGAAACTCTGTACCTGAACATCAAGAATCACGACTAGACCACTTAGCAAACGAAATTAGTGCACACTATGGAGATGTTACGGACCAGGCTTCCATATCCAGAATTCTAAATAGAGTAAATCCAGACGAGATATACAACTTAGCCGCTCAAAGTCATGTGCGAATTAGTTTTGAAATTCCGGGATTCACTGCCGACACAAATGCGCTAGGTACTCTCGGATTACTTGAGGCAATCAGAAATACTGGATCGCAGGCAAAGTTCTATCAGGCTAGCTCTTCCGAAATGTTTGGTGATTCAGTGGATGGTGATTACTTTCAGCGTGAAACCACTCCTATGCATCCCGTTTCGCCTTACGGATGTTCAAAATTGTTCTCGTACCATATAACTAGAAATTACCGAAAGTCTTATTCTTTATTCGCCGCAAACGGAATTCTCTTTAATCATGAATCACCTCGCCGAGGCTCCAATTTTGTAACCAGTAAAATCATAAAAACCGCAGTTGAGATTAAGTTGGGGTTAAAAAACGAATTAATTCTGGGAAATTTGGATTCAAAGCGAGATTGGGGACACTCAAAAGATTATGTTCGTGCTATGCATCTTATGCTTCAGCATGAAGTTCCCGATGACTGGGTTGTAGCCACAGGACACACAAGATCAGTGAGAGAATTATTGGAGTTAGTTTTTTTGCAGTTGAATTTAAATTATGAACAGTATGTAAAGCAAGATCCAAGGTTCTTTCGGCCTGAGGAATTGCCCTACTTGAAGGGTGATTCCTTAAAAATTAGGTCAATTTTGGGATGGAAACCAGAAATTGGTTTTGAGGAAATGATTTCCGAAATGGTTGATTCTTGGAGTAAAAAACTTTCAAGTGGACTGAATTGAGAGAAGAGTTCTTTTTTTAATCTAATTTCATTCTATTTTGTTCGAGAACTGTTAACATGAATCTATGCTAGATGTGCTGATGCCAGTCTCGCGGGCTGAGTGGGTCGACGAAAGTGTAAAATCAATATTGGCAGCCGCTATACATGCAAATGTACAAATTCGACTTATAGTTATCGTTACGAAAAGCAACTTGGATTTAGGATCTGACATATTCAAATCTGTGCCCTTCTTGCAAATTGTTCGCGTAAATTCATACGGTGCAAATTATGAAACGGCGCTTCGTGCAGGTTCAATCCAATTAAAGAGCGAATTTGTAGCATTAATGAATGATGACGACATTTGTGCAATCGATCGGTTTAAAGTACAAATATCAGCTCTAAGGGAAAGCAAGGCTGACATTAGTATCGGAAGAATGAAAAAGTTTGGAAGTCATTCATTTCGGCCTAACTACAATAGCGATTTCTATAAACGCTACCATCACCTTTACCTACTAATTGGCCCCTTTGGAGCGAATGCAACTTGGATGATGCAAAGAGATTGGTGGTTGACTAGAATCAATTCAAGTGAAATCAAAGGTGAATGGGATTGGGGCTTTGCACTAAAATACTTTCCAGAAGCAAAATACCATTACACGAAAAGTACGATCTATTTTTACAGGCAGCATGTAGATCAAATCTCAAGAAATAAAGATTATCGGACTAGTTTGATTCGGAGTATGAAGGAATTAATTCTCGAAAATTGGGGTGCCACGCTTGGACAACAGGTGCAGGCAGATGTCGTGAATTTAGTAGCACTTCCAAATTTACTAACTTCTGTAGATGCGAGGAAATTAGGAAACGTTTTCTGTAACCATATAAGGCTACAACAAAGATTGGGTTTCTATTCTTTTTGGCTAACTTATCAATTCGCGATAAGAGTATTACTAGCATTGATTCCTATCAATATTGCAAGAATTTTGGGTATAGAGAAAACGAGAATGAAATGAAGGATGGTGGTTTTCTTCCATACGATGTGATTATTCCTGTCAAGAATGGAGCTCGATATGTTTTGGACGCTATTGAAAGCTGTTTGCAGCAAACAAAGAAACCATGTCATATTTATGTAATCGAGAATCACTCGGAAGACAATACATTCCAACTCGTATCAGATTACATTATTGCTAACTCTTTGAATTTGTGTGTTAAGTTGACTCGATCTCCTGGTGTTGGTGTTTCTATGGCTAGAAATTTTGGAATCTCAATTTCGCATGCTCCCATTCTTGCATTCCTGGATTCAGACGATATTTGGGAAAAAGACAAAATGGAATTACAGATCCCTCTCTTAAGGAAATATTCTTTGGTTCATGGCGGAAGTACAGTAGTTGACGAGGAGAACAACCAATTAAGAATTGAGATGCCTAAAGAATCTTCATCCTTTTCAGCAATTTATGAGCTTGATTATCCTGTATCAGGCTCTGCATCCTCCGTGATTTGTCTCAGGAAGGAGCTGGAAAAAATACACGGTTTCGATGAGAAATTGGACCTTGCGGAGGACTTGGATTTATGGATTAGGTTAAGTTCTTTGCGTGGATTTGGAGCAGTGTATAAACCTATTGTTCGAATAAGAGTACATGAAAACAGAACCCAGTCTCTTAGTAGAAACATCGAATTCAAATTAAGAGAAATTAATTCTATTCTATATGTTTTAGCAAAAAATCAAGAGATATACCCCGATGTGAATTTCCCGTATTCTAAGGTAGTTACTTGGTATGTCCTTGACACCCGGTTCAATCTTAAGTTTTTGTGGTTGCTTCAAAGAAATTTTCGAAGTTCATACCTTGGTTTCCAGATTACGAATAGTAGATTGATTAGTGTTTACTTCGGATCACTCAATTTCATATTGTTTAAAAAGTTTAGAATTTTGCGTCTTATTAGGCGTATTTTCCTAAAATTACTTATTATTCTCAAGATTCGAGAATATGGTGATGTTGTCAAGGATGGGAGTTAACTGACTACAAGTCTTGAGCTTTAACCATATCGGCGATAACTCGCTTAAAATCTTTGCTCGGGAACCAATTAATTATGGACATAACCTTTGAGATGTCAGGAACGCGGCGCTGGATATCTTCAAAGCCCGCTGGGTAAGCATCTGAATATGGTGTGTAGGTAATCTCAGATTTGGATCCAGTAAGGGCTACAACATGCTCTGCCAGCTGCTTAATGGTTACCTCGCCTGTTCCACCCACATTAAAGACATCGCCGATAGTTGAATCGGTGTGGGCGATGGCTGCAATTGCTTGAACAGCATCATCTACATGGCAGAAGACTCTGGATTGGGTGCCATCTCCGTAGATTGTGATTGGTTCATTTTTAAGTGCAGCATGTACAAAGCGTGGAACAACCATTCCGTAACGACCTGTTTGGCGTGGACCAACGGTGTTAAACAAACGGACTGTGGTGACAGGTAACTTCTTTTCTTGGTGCAGTGCAAAGGCCATCGCTTCTTCGATCGCCTTGGCATCGCTGTATGTCCAGCGGATCTTTTGTGGAGCTCCAACGACGCGATCATCTGATTCAGACAGTGGCTGCTTTGGGTTCTTGCCATAAATTTCAGATGTGCTTGCGATGATGATGCGCTTGTTGAACTTAGCTGCAGCGTTAAGAACTACTTCGCTGCCAGTGATGTTGGTGCTCATCGATTCAAGAGGTGATTCAAGAATTGTGTTGACTCCTAGGGCTGCTGCCATGTGCAGGACCAAATCGGCATCTTTGATTAGAGATTCAACTAATTCGACATTTCGGATATCGCCATCAACTATGGTTACTCTGCCTTCAAGGTGAGCAATGTTGGTTTTTGATCCGGTCGAAAAGTTATCCAAAATTGTTACTTGATGACCGGCGTTTACATAATGGTCGGCAAGGTGTGATCCGATGAAGCCGGCACCACCTGTTATGAATACGCGCATGGGTAAACCTTATTTCACAATCGATTTATAGAGCTCTATGTGGGCATTAATCATGCCATCAACTGAGAAAAGTTTTTGGGCACGGGCGATGGCTAAGCGGCCCATCTCTTCTCGGGTTGTTTTATCTAGCACTAGAGATTCAACCGCTGATGAGATTGAAACTGCGTTCTTGTTGGTGACTATGCCGGTTTCGTGGTTAAGGATTACCTCTGACACCGATCCCACATCGGTTGCTACAACAGGCTTTCCAGCTAGTTGGGCTTCGATTAGGGCGACTGGCATGCCTTCATTTTCGCTGGTGGACAGGATGATGTCGGCGGCGCCAAATAGATCTGCCGCTTCTGCCCAGCCAGTGACGCTGACATTTGCTGGGGCCGCTGCCCTCACTTGATCCAATAAATCGCCACCGCCGGCCATAACAAAGCGGGTATCGGGCAGTGCATCTGCGACCTCAAGGGCACGCATTGGGTTCTTTACGCCGGTAACTCGCGCGATCCAGCCAACTAGCGGCTTTCCATCATCTTCAAGGTTTAAGTTTTTTAGCGCTTGTTGTTTAGGAGTCACATTTACTGGAACAACACCCGGTGGAATGTTTACAAACTGTGTGCGGTAACCGATCCTTTGTTCAAGTAACTCTTCAGATACACGGCGACCAACAGTTACAAGCTTTGCAGATTTCTTTGCAAGCATTCTTTCAAGTTCAATAATTATCTTTGATTTAAAACCTGAAAATTCTGGGTCATCTAGCAGGTGGCCGTGAAATGTGTGAATGACAGGTACTGGTTGCTTTTTCATTCGGATGACATAACCAGCCTTAAAAGTGTGTGTATGAATAATGTCTGGTTTTACTTCGGCGATGATCTTGTCTAACTGTTTGCGAGCAAAATGATCTTCGATTGGATTAAAGGATCGACCCATGGCTGGGATTCGGATTAATTCAATTAATTGGGTTGAATCGTCTTCAACCTCGGAACCTTGCACAAAACCTGTTGCAACAAAGGTTTCAATTCCATGTTTAGGTAATTCATTAGCCAGCTGAGTAATGTAACGAGCGGTTCCACCGACATTTAGCCGGGCTATTACATGCAAAACGCGCATTGTTAATGTGCTTGGTATGCGGCAACTACTTCTTCTGGATTGCCTGCCATTTTGATGTATCCATCTTCTAACCAAATTACGCGAGTAGCCAAAGCTTTGACCGCATTCAAGTCGTGTGAGACCAACACAACTGCCGATCCACCTTTAATTAATCTGAGCATCCTTTCTCGAGACTTGCCTTGAAAGTCTGCATCACCAACGGACAAAACTTCATCAACCAGTAATACCTCAGCGGGCTCATCTGTTGCCGTTGCGAAAGCTAGCCTTGCCACCATTCCCGATGAAAAAGTTCTCAACGGAAAATCCATGTGATCACTAACACCGGCCCACTCACCAATTGGCTTAATTCGTTTCTTCACATTTTTTACGTCTCTCCCCATTAATGCAGAATAAAAAAGAACGTTCTCCGATCCTGTCATTTCATGGTGAAATCCAGCCCCCAACTCGATCATTGGTGCAATTTTCCCAATTACCCTGCAAGTCCCTTCAGTGGGTGGTAAAACCCCAGCCAAGATTTTTAGAAGAGTTGACTTGCCGGCTCCATTTCGACCCAATATGGCAACCACTTCCCCAGAATTTACGTGAAAAGATATGTCTTTTAATGCAACAAAATCTAAAATGCGTATTCTACCCTTTAGGGCATCTCTAAATAAATCTCTTATTGAATTAGTTCTATTCTTTAGAACTCGATAAGTTAAATTTACATTCTTGACTTCGATTATTGTTGTCATAACATGGCCACAGTCCTCGGCCAATACTTTTTAAACACATAAGTGCCCACAGTTATTGAGATTAAGGAGGTAGTTAACATGTAAAGCCAATCTACTAAGGAAGCAGAAGCATTGTTTGAAAACGCCCAACGAAATACGTCTAAGTAACTTGTAAGTGGATTTAACACAATTATTTTTTGAAGTGTAGGGCTTAAAATTGATATCGGGTAAAAAACAGGAGTGAAGTACATAAGAATCATCAGTAATACGTTTACAACATTTCTCATATCATCAAATCTAATGTAGAGAATCGAAAGTGTGAGTCCTAAGCCTGCGGTCAAGAGTGCCAGACAGAATCCAACAATCACGACAAGCGGGAATGTATAAGTTGGATTTTGTCCTGATACAAAACAAACTATTGTGAGAGGAATTAGCCCAATAAAAAAATTCATTAGTCCAGCTAGCGCTGTGGAAATTGGGAATACTTGAGGTGGGACATATATTTTCGTTAGTACCGCGCCATTATGAGCTATCGATTCGGCCGAAACAGTTACCCCTTGACTAAAAAAAGTATTTAGTAGTATCCCAGCCATTAGATACGGTGCATACTGTTGGGTGCCGGGTAGTCGCCCAGCAAAAACAAATGAGAATACGACCCACAAAACAAAGCTGGTAAGCATTGGGTTTAACAGGGTCCAACCGATACCTATAACGCTGCGTTTGTAGCGAAGGGTTAGCTCGCGAGCAACCAGCAAGCGAATCAATTGGGCGTATTTCATAATGACCTAAGAGTATCGGTGGATTAAGGGGTAATCCCCGTTGCTACTCACCTGGTTCACAGGAATCTGCGGTGTAATTGGTTTATGACCCAGGCGACCCGCATTTATAAGCACTCGGCGGCAGGGACGGACTGGGCGGCGCTGATGTTGGGCGCTGGGTTGGGGCTGACCTTGGCTCTGCAGGCGACGACGCTGCGTAGCGGGGATTTCAAGGATTTCTATTCGGTGGTTGTGACGGTTAGCCGCTTGGCAGCTTTGGTGGGCACGTATCTATCTGTGGTGGGCATTTTCTTGGTGGCACGTATTCCGATTGTTGAACGCGGAGTTGGCCATGATCGATTGGTGACCTGGCATCGAAAGCTCGGGCCTTGGTCCTTGTACTTAATCGGTGCGCATGTGTTTTTGATTGTGTTGGGTTTTGCAGGGCAGGATCAGATTCCTTTGTATAAAGAGTCGTGGATCTTCTTAACTACCTTTGAGTGGATGTGGTTTGCACTAGCCGGGTTTATTTTGATGGTGATGGCGGGTGTTACTTCATATAAGAAGGCTCGCGCGAAGATGAGTTATGAAACCTGGTGGTTGGTTCACATCCTGACTTATGCCGCAGTAGCTGCATCATTTATGCACCAGATCGTTAATGGCTCGATGTTTATTGATCATCCATTAAATCGAGCGTACTGGGTCACTTTGTATATCGCGATGGCTTTGGCGATTGGATACTGGAGATTTTGGGTTCCAATTTGGCGATCATTGAAAGTTAATTTGCGAGTTGAGAAGGTAGTTGTTGAAGGGCCTGGTGTTATTTCCGTGATTATGCGCGGGCGTAATTTGGATCGATTGGCTGCACAGGGTGGGCAGTTCTTTGGGTGGAGATTTATTGCTCGAGGGCATGCGTTGATGTCACATCCTTATTCTTTGTCGGCTGCACCGACCAAGAATCATTTGCGAATTACCGTGAAGGATTTGGGGGATCACTCAAGATCGTTAGCGTTTTTAAAGCCGGGGACTCGAGTGTTTGTTGAAGGACCTTATGGGGCATTTACGGCAGGGCGTTCGACATCACCGCATGTGGTGTTGGTCGGTGGAGGAGTAGGAATTACTCCGGTGCGTGCCTTGATGGATGAGTTCAATGGTGGAGCTCAAATTGATGTGATTTTTAGAGCATCTCGTGAAGAGGATTTAGTTCTTAAGGCAGAGATGGATTACTTGGCAGAACGCAGCGGTGGATCGATGCGGATTCATTACTTGGTGGGCTCGCGCAAGAACCATCCGATGGATGCGCGTTCATTAAAGGCGTTAGTGCCGACCTTTGCGGATAGTGATATTTATATTTGTGGACCAGAGCCGTTGGTCAGTGCAGTGCGTAAGGCCGCGGAGGATCTAGGTGTGCCAAAGAACCGTTTCCATGATGAGGCATTTGCTTTCCATAGCGAGTGAAAACCTGAACGAAATTGTGATGAAAGGTAGAATCAGACTCCATCCCTATAGTGCACAACGACAAATCGGAGATTCTGTGAATTTCTTCAAGAGAGCATCTCTATTTATTTCTTTGACACTTTTTGTTGGCATATTATTGCCTTTAAACCATGTAGTTGCAGTTGAGACGATTCCGCTCGAAGCGAGCTTCAGTAAAGTTTACAAACCCGATTTAGCTTCTCCCAAAGCCTGTAGCACCGGTTCACTGACTATTTCAAGAAAAGACAAACTTCCATTTGCCTCCGGTGAGAAACTCACCGTGACTATCTACGCCTATTACCCTGAGGATAAAAAGCGGTCGACGATGCCAGTTACTTATGCATGGCCCGAAATCGGAACAAATTTGGTAACAGGAAAATATGAAAACACGATTGCCGCCCAATACGAATTGTGTCTAAGTTCTTGGCAAAAGGATTATTTCAGGCCAAATTTCAACGCACTTTATGTTGACATTCAATACACGATGAATTTTGGCTCTACTAAAGCTGGGAGCTTTATAGCGACAATTCCGATTTTGCCAAAAGATGCGGAGGCTAGCGCAATAGAAAAGATAATGACAGATTGTGATTTTTCTTCATTCGAAGATGGACCTGTCATTGAAGCCAATCCAATGAAAGTTAAAAGTGGGGCTTATGTAACTATTTCAGGAACATATTTCATCTCTGGAGTTCCAGCGCCATATCAGTCAATTGTTTTCACTCAAGAAGTTATGTCAAAGAACGATCAAATGAGAAAAATAAGTTTAGGTTCCACCGTAACTAAATTTGATGGATCCTTTAGTTTCAAATTCAAATTTAACTCATATAACGACGTCATGGCATTTTTCCATATCTCGCGGGACACACGGACCGTTCGCTTGGGTTTCTTACATCCACCATTTAAGTCACTCTATGATGGTTTTTCTTTCGTCTGCGAAAAGGGAGTTTGTGAATTTTGGCCTGGTGGTCATTACACCGATGTTATTCCCGAATTTTCACCCGCCTGTTTGGCATCATTTAAGGCATATGACGATATTTTTGGAATTGGCGCAGGCGCGGCTGTGAATTTTGGCGAAGATAAGAATCGAATAGCTTGGTTAGGTAAAAAAGTGTTCCCAGGGTCCAAGTACAAGGTTCCTTATACAGCGCATTGGATTAGTAAGGACGATGGCCCTGAACTAAGAGACACACGGAAAGCTTCAGCTGCTACATCGTCGGGTACTGGGGGCAGATGTTATGTAAGTGGCTACACAACAAAAACTGGAAAACGGGTAAGTGGCTATTTCCGACGCTGTTAATGATAAATAACCGCCAATACTCTGCGGTGGGATTGCGGGCGTTCACAGAAATCATTCAGGTTGGTGGGCTTTTATAAGCCTGTTGAACCATCGAGGGGTTAAACGAAGCGAGGATATGAGATGAAGCGGGCGTTGCTTATCGCAGGAGGCACTGTGGGGGGCCTCGGTGCGGTTTTGGCGATTACTCCGCCTCAGTTGGGGTCGACCAGTGCGATTAACATCGCCGGGGCTCCAGTGACTGGAACAGGAACAACCGCGGTTGCGTCTGCTTCATCATCATCTTCTTTCAACGCGGCTGTTGCGACAACAAAGGCGAGTGCTGCGGCGTCAAAGGCTGCAAAGCCGGTTGCGACGAAGAAGGCAGCTAGTGGAAATTCAGGAACAAATAATTCTGCGGCTGCAACGACAGCGCCAGTGACGCAAGCACCAGCTGCGAGTTCAGGTGCGGTTAACGGAACATTTACGGGTCCATCAGTTTTTGTGAATTACGGAAATGTTCAAGTAAAAATTACAGTTGTGAATGGTCGCATCACAGATGCGGTTGCAGTTGTTGCACCAAGTGGTCGCAATGATCGTTGGACAAATATGGCGGTTCCGATTTTGAAGCAGCAGACATTGAAAGCGCAGAGTGCAAATATTCAAGGTGCATCTGGTGCCTCATATACAAGTTACGGTTGGTACACATCGCTACAGGGAGCGCTCGCTCAAGCTGGTTTGTAGTTCGCGCAGATAGGGTTTGGGTATGAATCATCTGCGTCGGCAGTTTCCTGTGTGGGGAACGATTGTGGATGTGGATTGTTATTCGCAATCTGTCGGTGGCGCGGAATTAGATCGCGCAATGGAATCAGTTATCGCGTTTTGTGAAGATGTCGATCGGGATTTTTCAACCTATAAAGATGGGTCGTGGGTTTCGTGGTTGCGTGCGGGCAAGGTTGGGATTGTTGATTGCCCTAATGATGTGCAGGCGGTGTGGGAGTTATGTTTGCGTGCAAAGGATTTGAGTGATGGGGCTTTTGATCCGTGGGCTGTTGCAGGTGGATTTGATCCATCGGGGTTGGTAAAAGGCTGGGCTGCAGATAAGTGTGCAGATTTGTTGGTTGCAGCTGGTGTGCAGCATGTGCAGGTAAATGCTGCAGGGGATTTAGCGTTGCGAGGCGGTTGGTTTGATACGGCCGCTGGAGTTGTGAAGCCTTGGTCGATTGGTGTTGTTAATCCTGATAATCGCGCGGAAATTGTGAAGGTGTATGAAATTACTGATGGTGCGATTGCGACTTCGGGGACGTATGAGCGCGGTGCACATATTCATGATCCATTAAATGGATTGATTGCCATTGGGGCGAAGTCGGCAACGGTTGTTGGGGCTGAAGGTTGGCTGTGCGATGCGATGGCAACAGCGGTCATGGTGGGTGGTCAAGATTCAGCTAAATGGTTTGGTCAGCCTGAATTGCAGGGATATCAGGTCTTTGCGGTGAATCGGCATGAACAAAGTGCGTGGGAGATTTAGGATGCTCACTATGTCTTTTACAAACCGTGCAAGAAAAGCTGTGACCATTGTTCTTGCTCTGGTTTTTGGATTTGTTTCATTGGGATTTTCTCCGGCGTATGCGCTGGATGAGCGAGTCATCGATGTAGTTGAAGTTAGCTGGAACGGTGCAACAGCTTTGCGCGGTGATGCAAAGGTTGTTGCTGGTGTAATCGATACCGAAGTAAACGCTGACTGGAAGAAATACACAACCATGGTTGGCGATGATGGCGCACGAACTGTTTCATTTAAGAGCGGAAAGATTTTAGATACGCCGATACAGTTGGTTTCAAAGATGGCGTGCACCGGTTTTGCAGCAAGTGATTTTATGAATTCAATTCGCCCCGAGGCTTACAAGCGTTTAGGGATTAGCGATTATTCAAATCGATATTTAGTTGTGTTGTCTCCACGTGCAGGCTGCGTGTGGTCAGGTCGTGCGCAACTTGGTGGGCCAAAAAGCAAAAGCGGAACGCTCATTTTGCATGACAGTGAATCATCATTTGTTATCGCTCACGAGCTAGGTCACACCTTTGGCTTGGGACACTCAAACTTCATGCGGTGCGACAACAAGGCAACTGATGGGCCATGGGGCGAAACTTGTAAGGGGGTTGAATACGGCGGAACCATCGATGTTATGGGCAATGTTGATACAACTTCACCATTAAGTACCTATCACCAATGGCGAATGGGCTTGCTTGAAGATTCGCAGGTTAAGCAGGTCTGGCAATCAGAGGTAATTAATTTAGCTCCTAGTGATTTTGCCAATGGCGTGAAGGCGATCTTTATTCGCGATGGCAAAGCTGGATACTGGGTTGAATACCGTCGCAAGACAGATGGTGTTGCATACAAGCCAGGTCTTGCGATTTATCGTTTAGATCCACCACCGGTTTCGGCGATTGTTTCGCCTAACCCTGAAGATGGAGCGGCTTCCGAGTTCCCATCAGTGCTGGGTACTGATTTCTGGATGCTTAACCTTGATAACTACACCTACAACACATCATCTTCTTTGAGCGGATCGATGACGGGACTGACCGCAAAGACCTATTCAGGCAACGTTTCAATCAGCGCAGTTGCATCGGAAACTGGTGCGGTTGTTACGATTACTAAGAAAGCGGATACAACGCCTCCACCAGTTCCTAATGTGATTCCGGTTGATCAGTGGCGTTCTCCAAATATGGTGATTCTCAATGCTGGTGGCGAGGATGCAGACACCGCAATCGTTGGTTTTGAAGGCCAGATCGATGGCAAAGTTGAAACGTTAAAGGCCGTTGATGTAGATGGATGGATGCCAACCTACTTGTCTCCATTTGTTGCGCCAAAGACTCTGTATCTGCGTGATTTGCCTGAAGGTACCTACACCTTTGCAATGCGTGCGATCGACATCGTTGGAAACAAGAGTGATTGGTCGACACCTCAAAAGGTTGTTATTGATCGCGCGCACCCAGTTGTTACCAATGATTTTGTCTTGACCGGTGTTGCTGCGGGCGAGCTATCGCTGCAGTGGAAGGGTGCAACAGATGCTGGAAGCGGAATCTGCCAAGCAAATGTTGTCGATGAAGATGGCTTGATTCTGGCAAGTAGCTCTGTAAAGAACGCACCGGTTATCAAGGTTGCAAGCGGCGCCAAGTTAGTTGGAACCGCACAGGTTTTTGACTGCATCGGTAATGGTTTAACTGGCGATGTCAGTATTTCAAATACCGTTGTTGCTGGCGATAAGAGTTCTCGCACAGGTAAGTGGAGTGCGGCGGGTGCTGCATATGGCGCGGGAGCGATTAAATGTGTTGGTAAGTGCACTGCATCGCTAACTGTCTCTGGCAAGAATGATGTTTTAGTGGGATCGGGTGCTGCATCTGTTTCTGTCGGCAATAAGACTGTTGCAACTATCGCTGATAGCAAGGCCGCGAAGCTGCGCATCGGTGCAACCGTTGATGTTGGCGCGGGCAAGAAGGTTGTTCGAGTCAGCGGATCTAACTTTGTTTTGATTGGTATGTCATCAGTTTCAACAACATTAGGAACATTGAAGGAGGTTGATCGCGCTCCTGCGATTACCGATCCTTCCCTTGTTGATTCCAAGCAAGTTGCTTTGGCGAAGTTTGGTTTCCGCGCTGATGATTTCAGCCAGGAATGGACCGTTCTGCCAATGCAAAATGGAACAACATTGCTGGATCCGTCACTTGATTTGTGTAGCGGAAAGTATGATTCTGAAAAGGATCGTGTTGAGCGCCGACAGGTAATGGCTACAAAGGTTGGATCTACATTTTCATTCTTATCCACTGAGGTTGTGAAGTACTCATCTGCTGCTGCGGCAAGTGCTGCACAGAAGGAGCTTGTAAAGGTTTTGGCGCAGTGCCAGATCGATAAGGGATACACCGATTCAACCGGTGCAAAGGTTCCTTACGAGTTTAAGAAGTTAACTGCGATTCCTACGGGTGTGGTTTCTGAAGGCAGTCGTGTATTTGTTCACGCGGTTATGGATACCGATGCACGTGCGCGAACACTGCTTGGTTTCTACCAATTCAATGGCGATACCTTTACCGGGCTATATGTAATGAACGCCGATGGCTTTACAGATGCGCAGGTCGCAAAGTGGCTCAAGGTCGCAGCGATAATGGGCCAGCGTTTACAAGGAAAAGCTATTTAAGCGCTGACAGCGTTTAGTGTTGAAACTTCGCTTTCAGTTAGCTCAATAACCTGAACAATCTCCTCTAGCTGCGGCACGGTGCGTGCTGATGCAATTGGAACACTGACCGATGGTTGTGAACGAAGCCAGGCAAGTGCAATCGCAGAAAGCGGAGCTCCGTTATGAGCAGCAGAGATCTCATCCATTGCGGTCAAAACTGCATAACCCTTATCGGTTGCGTATTCGCGAGCACCAGCTGCGCGCTTTGAATCTACTTCAGTTACTCCTGGACGGTACTTTCCAGACAAGAATCCGCGAGCGATTCCGTAAAAAGGAATATTTGAAATACCAAGTGATTCAACTGTTGGAGCTAAATCTGTTTCGTAGGTTTTTCTATCAACCAAGTTATACAAATCCTGAACTGCGATGTATGCAGGGATGTTGTTGTTCTCGCTATAGGCGATTGATTCGCGCAGACGAGAAGCGGTGAGGTTAGAGGCAGCGATGTAGCGCACCTTTCCTTCAGCGATTAATTGTGCGTATGCGCCAAGGGTTTCTTCCAAAGAAACAGTTGGGTCATCTTCATGGCTGTAATACAGATCGATGTAATCAGTTTGCAAACGGTTAAGGGATTCTTCGCATGCAGCAAAGATGTTCTTTGCAGACAATCCTGGACGGCGATCCATCTTTGAAACCTTGGTTGCGATCACCATATCTGCGCGGTTACCGCGGGATGTCATCCAATTGCCGATTACTGTTTCAGACTCTCCGCCGACATGGCCTTCGACCCACTGGTTATACATATCTGCGGTGTCAATGAAGTTGCCGCCATGGCTTTTGTAGGCATCCATCACGAGGTGGCTCTCGGCCTCAGTGGCGTTTCCGCCAAAGATATTGCTACCTAGGCACAACTCGTGAACAACAAGGTCGGATTCTGGGATAGTGATCATGCGCCCAGATTAAGGCACAATTGAGCACATGGCGACTACAACTGGTGGATTTTCAAGTGAAGGGCTGGCGTTAGAGGCCAAGACTCTGGAACTGGAATCCTTGTCGCAAAAAGAAGTGATTGAAATCGGTGAGATCGCATTGGATATGGGTTTTGCTCGCGGATTAGGAATTGCGGTTGAGGTTCGATTGAAGGACTGGATAGTTTTTCACGCATCGCTGCCGGGTTCAGATAAAGAAAATGATTCGTGGATTGCGCGCAAGGCTCGTGTTGTTTTAGCAACTGGTAATTCAACGATGTATGAACGCGTACTGGCTGAAGAACAAGGCATTGATTGGTACGCGTTTAAAGGTTTGCCTGAAGAGACTCATGCGATTCATGGTGGCGGGTTGCCACTGAATGTTAAAGGAATGGGTTGTGTTGGAATTTTGTTGATTAGTGGTTTGCCACAGGTGCAGGATCATTTGTTAGGTGTTGAAGTGTTGACTGAATTTTTAGCGCGCAAAGGTGAGCTGCTATGAGCATCTGGGTTTGCGGAGAAGTTTTGATTGATATTTTGCCAACCGGTCCTGTTGTTGGTGGAGGTCCTGCAAATACCGCTAAAGCGTTGGCGCGTTTGGGGTATGAGGTTGATTTCATTGATGGAATCTCAAGTGATACTTATGGTGTTAGCGCGCGCAAAGAGCTAGAGCGTGATGGTGTTGGACTTTCCTTGGCGTTAAGTAGCGACAAGCCAACTTGTACCGCAACAGTTACTTTGGATTCTGCAGGGTCTGCTTCTTATGAATTCTTGATCGATGGCACCGCGACCTTTGATTTCAGCGCTTCGTGGCTACCCGACCCAGAGCGCTTAAAACCAAGTGTTTTACACATCGGAACCTTGGTAACGATTGTGGAGCCAGCATCAACGGTTTTGTATGACTGGGCGGTTAAGTGCGCAGAGTTTGCACCGGTTGTCTTTGATCCCAATGTGCGTTCATCTGTTGTGGGAGATCGCGATAAGTACGTTGCCGCAGTTGAAAAATGGGTTGGAATCTCAAGTGTTGTAAAGCTTTCCGATGATGATATTTCTTGGTTGTATCCAAGTGAATCCATGGATGAGGTTGCAAAACGTTGGATCACTGGTGGAACTTCATTAGTTGTTGTTACTCGCGGTGCGAATGGAATTATCGGTTACACAGAACATGGCTTTGAAGAGGTTGATGGCGCAAAGGTCACTGTGGTCGACACCGTTGGTGCTGGTGACACAGTGGGTGCGATTTTGGTTGAAGGAATCATTAAGCACTCAGTTATTGGTTTGGAAGGTGTTGTTTTAAACGCGGTTCTGCATCGCGCAGCGATCGCTGCAGGAATTACCGTTTCACGTGCTGGTGCTCAACCTCCACGACTGCACGAACTAGTAGAAGCCTTGGATGCCTAATGCAATTTATTGATGATGCTGAATTTCAAATCGCAATCGATGATGACAACGGTGCGCGAATCACATCGCTTAAATGGCGAGAGATGGAGTTCGCCGTTCCATTTCGCGGACAGGTTCACACTTCGGGTTGGTACTCGATGGCTCCGTGGGCAGGACGCATCAAAGAGGGTTTGATTACAAATAGCGCGGGGCAGCAGATTCAGCTGCCAGCAACGATTGATCCACCACATGCGTTGCATGGCTTTGGTTTGATCTCTTCATGGCAGGAAATCGGCCCAGGACGCTCACTTCTGCACCTGCCGTCGCCATATGGTGATGCAACGGTTGAACAGAAGATTGAAGTTTTAGATGATGCGATTCGCTGGTCTTTGGAATATGAACCCAATGGTTGCGATCTACCTGCGTGGCTCGGTTTCCATCCATGGTTTGCCCGCGATCTAGAACGTGGTGGCAGCGCTGAAATTGAGTTTGATGCAACGGAAATGTTGATCCGCGGCAGCGATGGAATTCCAACAGGAAA
>Ga0315907_10002483_pt1 | contig 23109 bp, 30 predicted proteins | sample LakEriMetagenome_3_FD_203525 | JGI IMG/M metagenome (GOLD analysis project Ga0315907, IMG submission 203525) | Freshwater fungal communities from buoy surface, Lake Erie, Ohio, United States - Buoy 12 MA123 | ecosystem: Environmental > Aquatic > Freshwater > Lake > Lake biofilm | place: USA...
CAGTAAACCCGTTGCTTAATGCTATTTTTATGAATTTTTCTTTAGTGTCATAATTAAAACCGCTCCACTTTACATCAACTGCTATCTTTGCTATATGAAGAGAATTCTTAGCCGCTCCAACACCTCTCGCTCTAAGTTCATCATTATAAAATTTAGGTCTGACTGCACTTACTAGTATCAGTTGTCTTTCAAATTGTTTTTGAACCCTCATTAGCTGAGCTTTTACTTTAGGATTTAATTCATCCCAACATGCTCGCCCAAGACCAGGTCTTTTATCTCTAAAACTGTTTCCATCAAACGTAATTCTGCTATCGCCTTTTCCATCGTTCCAAGGAGTGATATCTTCATAATCTTCAGCATTTAAGAGTGGTGGATTTCCAGCCTGCTCATATAACTCGTTACCTGTATTTATACCGGTTTGGCGAACTTGGTTATCATAACGAACAGCGCCCGCCGCAGTTGCACGTGTTGTATTTCTTGAAGAATTACTTTGAAGAATTGAAACAGTTTCCGTATATGAATTAACATATGCTTCTAGTGGATTCTTAAGAGAGAAAATTGCATTTTCTATTAGAGCGGCAAAACTGCAAAAGCGATATAAAAGAAACTGCACTTCTTGAATAGTCGGGCTTTTGAAGATTGACATTGCATAATCAATTAATTTTTCTATACCGGATTTGTAATTATCAACGTTCTGCTCGTCAAAAAAAGCAAGAGCTGATGTTTTTAACTTTTGGAAATTTGCATATACTGCTTCGTTTATCTTTACTACCTGTTGAATGCTTTTTGAAATCACGTTTGCTAAAGAAAAATTCTCAATAATGCTTTTTACTTGAGATACAACTTTATCTATTATACTTAAAATACTATTCTTTAGTGTTGACAATAATGAGCTTAGAGAAAAGTTTAACGCAAAGTTTTTTAAACTCTGTATTGTTGTATCTAAAGTTTGTAAAGCTGTAAAGAACGCACCCACTGCTCCGAATATATTAGGAAGTATCGAGCAAAAGCTTCCTATCGTATTTTTTGTAAAGTTTTGAGTGTAAAAGCCCTCAAATTCATTTATAAGGTTTATGCTAATAACTGTAGTAGCTATGCTTAACGTAAATGGAGTATAACCTATTCCGATTATAAAGTTTGCTACTTCTATTGGAGTAAAAACGGTTTCGGTTTGTATTCTGTTATAAAGTATAGGCTGATCCGCTTCTTTTATTAATGATCTAACCTCAGTGCGCAAAAAGAACGAATTCACTGCGGCTACGGCCGAATAAAAGGGAGTTTCACCGTATTCTTTAATAAGTCTTGCAATCGGGTCGTTACTAGGTAACGCAACAATTCCTCTCTCAAACTGAGAGAAGTCTACTGTATCTGGGAGAACTATCTCTTGAACTTCGGATGATGTTCCTATTTTAAGAACTCTTCCGCTTACTTTACAAAGTCCACTAGTAATAGCCATGTCTTAATAACTCCTTATTAAACGGTTCCAAACACTGTTCCGCCTATAACTCTGGAATCTTTCGAGTTTCTAACAGTATCTCTAAAGCCAATGTTTGTTCCTGGGCCGTATGCGGCAGAAATATTCGAAGTAAAGTTTAACCAATTTGGACTCATAGTTCCAAGATATTGATTTACTCCACGTATTGTACTTGCCATCTGTCTTTCATCTGGGCTCGTAAAGTTTCTAACGGGGCCAGGATTGTTCCTTGTTCCAGTCACGGCTTGGAACTGTCCTGGTTGCAACAGAACTTCATTAACTGTGTTTGGATACTGAGAACTTTTTACTCTATTTAGAATGACGGCCATGATTCCGGCTTGTTCCTGAGGACTGTTCGGAAGCGACTCTGCAACTGTAGCAGCCACTAGATTATTCCATTCGCTATCAGAAAGCTTTCTTCCAAGAAATGCTTCGGCCTGAGATCTAGCTTGAAGAGGTTCCTCGCCTTGTAGTATTTCTTGAACATCCGCGCTCGTGAGTTTTTGATTTGTTGTATTCTGTGCTTCGTTATTCGCTGCGGTGTCTGATTCGCCATCGTCTTGCGATGTGTATCCAGCGCTGCCACTAGAACTGCTGTTTCTGTGTTGAGTAGAACTCGTACCCTTTGCGGTTGGTTCTGGAAGATCGGCTCCTTCGGCAGGGCCTGCCGGTTCAGGATCATCCGCCTCGCCCATCGCCATATGAACTCTATCGTCTATCGCGACTAGAGCTGCATTTATGCTTACCTTCGCACCACTGCCAGCCTTTACGTGATCTCCTTTAAGGTCGAGGTCTCCTGACGCGGTGATGTACATTCCCTCGGATTTAATATTAATGTCTGCCGCGGACTGAATGTTTACGTTTGTGGCTGCTTTAATATTAACGTTCTCAACGTTTGCGTGTATTCTAACTTTAGCCGCTCTCAGTTGAACTTCATCACTACCATTTAGATTTAATTGCCCGCCGACAGAAAGAATATGATTTCCGTGAACGATTTGCTGATAGTCACCTTCTATCTCTTCTATCTTGTTACCTTTTACAAGAACTTTACTATCGCCTTCAATCGTAACTATATTTTTCCCGCCAACATAAATGTGCTGATGTGTATCGTTTATCTCATACTTATCACCAATAGATTTATTTACTGTTGTACCATTTGTGTCTATTGATATGTACGACCCAGATTTATGAAAGATAGTTATTCTTTCTGCACCAGGCGTGTCATCTAACTCGATCGAGTGACTGGCAGTTTCTATCACTCTATTGAACGGGTACTCTGAATTATATGCCGGAGCAGGTTCTTCAAAAGTATCGCCGTCGTTCGCTATTGGGATGTTCTTAATTCTACTTAACTCTTGATTAAGAACATACGTTTCTTCTATATTCTCGCCTCTTTCCAATTTAGAATTCATTGGCTGGCCTATATCTTCCGGATTAGACCCTACAGATAATATTCTTGCATTCTTTTCGGGAATGTATCCCCACCCAGTAACTTGAGGATTTACAACCTCAGTCATCTGTGTAGGTATTATACCTAATACCAATGGTTGCTGAGCGTCCCTTCCGTCAAGAAACATCCCAAAGACGAATTGATTTATGCGTGGCAGCGGAGAGTTTGGATCAAAGCTTCCATATACTAATATTGCCCATGGAAGATCTTCAGTTGGAATTTGGTCAACGGTTCCGTGTACACCAAATGCTCTAACTTGTACTCTCTTTTCTAAACGCTCATCAACGTTATTTTCCACAACGCCAATAAAGAATAGAGGATCGTATATACCTACACCAGTTTCTCTCATTCGCGAGTATCCCAATCATACTTGATTAATTTCATAATCGTCTGATGATTGTCCCTTTCAAAATAATGTGTAAGATCACTAACTATGTAATATCCTGATAACTGTTTATTTAAGTCTACACTTGACGATGATTTAAATTCAGGTATCTTCAAGTTTACGATATTGCCAGCGTTAATATCGAGTCTTCCGTTTGCTTTTGCATGCACCGTGACTGTTCCTAGGTGATGGCGGTACGCGGTTCTATTCATAACTATCTCAGGAAGAAATTGATCACCTCTTATCTGTCCTGCGCTTCCTTCATCCCAATCTTTAATAACAATATATCTCTTTTCATTCTGTTCGGTGAAATACGCGTCAACAAATTCTGGAGAGTGACGCTCTTGACTTACATCCACTACAGAATTTTCAGTCATCTTGGCGTACTTAGTTTTCTCATTTTCATAAATGTATTCATTTTCATTTGATTTTCCAGGAAGATTGACTCTTCTATAATTTATGTCTATCTCTATAGTTCTTGAACGATAAGCTCCATTAAGAATATCTTCCACCGTGTTAATGCGATCAGTATTTCTTATCTCAATAAGATTCTGCATTTGACTAACAAGATTGCTTCCAGTTTTTTCGATAGCATCACTATATGTAAATTCTTTTACAGAATCTATGTTTTCGCGCGCTTCCTTAATTAAATACTCGTCGGTGACAAAATAGTAAGAGTTAGATGTTTCAAAAAACCTAAATGAAGAAGACGGATTTCCAGGGCTATAAGCACGCTGTGCAAGAAAGTTTAAAGCTTGCATAGGATTATAGTTCGGCATTACACATCTAAACATACCAACAGTAGGTTCTACAACTATACGGCTTTGACCTAGATAATTTTTGTCAAAAATTTCTTTGGCTATAGTTGAAATAGAGTTATTAAATGATTGTATGATCTTATTGAACATCGCGTTATAACTAGAATTTGACATAAAAAATATCTTATATATCAAACCGTCGTTTGTCTTTTTAATCTCCACATCAGATATCTTATAAAGTCTAAGATCGTATGTTATTTTTTTCTTAAGAGCATCTTCAACTTCTATAGTAAGAGTCTCTTCTCCTCTTAGAGGAAGATCTTCTATAAAACCAATATTATCATAGATAGTCGCAAACCCTCGTATAGAATCTTTGTTTATAGATTCCTCGATTGAAAACACCGGTATCATGTTGACAATATCGATCTGCTTACCCGTCAGTGTTGTTATAACTGCGGATAGTAACTTATAGTGCCCTGGTATGATGTATTCATCACTCATTTAAACTTGTCTCTAAGTTCTTTCTCTATCTGCGAAACATACGTGCGATCGATGAGTTGTATGTTTCTTTTATTATCATTCAATGCCTGTTCGTACTCATAGAAACGATACGGCGCCCATTCTTCGGGAATGATTCTTTTTATAATAATACGCCTGCCAGCTTCCGTTCTTAATATGACTCTATCTTCTTTACGAAGAAAGAGAGTTCTAAAACTATCCGGTGCCAGCTTAATAAAATCTGCCACGATTATACCTCTTTATAAAAATAAGCTACGTTATCTGTTCTAGTAGTGTCTTGTGCCCAAGCTAGAACATCATATCCAGTTCTTCCGCCAGCCCTATCTTTATACTTTTCAATAATATATTGATGGAAGGTGTATTCGTCCATAGGCCATTCGTTATATGGGTCGATAATATCGTTTGCGAGATATATCATCCAAGAATAGTTTGGATCACCATAGTAGTGAAAAGCAACGTCTTCGGCGCGATCGCCTTCCTCGATAGTATAAGGAAGAAATACATACGGATTTTGTATAGAATTTTTAAGAAACGCGACTCTTCTAGATACGTCTCTTACTAAGACGTTGTTATATGTTATCTCAGGAATTTTATCGAAATATTCTCCAGACATTATCTTCCAGCTCCAGGTCCATTGGTATCTTGTGTTAATGATGCTACGTCTAAACTTTCGGTTGAACTCCCACCATAATCTTCGGATGTATGAATATCAGATTCAATCAGACCCATGTTCATAGTAATAGAAGCTGGCTTGCCGCCTCTTAACATAGTTAATCCATTTGGTGTGAAGTTTGTTGAAAAGCTTTGAACCATGCAGGTTTTGTAATATAAGAAATAAGATTGGTCTACGCCTAAAAAGAAAATATCAACTGTACTAGGATAGTTTAAGAGAGCCCTTGGAAGACCTACTGCAGTACTATACGAAGGTAGTATGTTTTTTCTTATAGTTTGTATAATAGATTTTAGTAATACGGAATCCTCTGGGTTCAGTGGAGAGAGGTTCCACGCGAAGTTGGGCTGCTTTAAAGTCACTCCATCGAAATATAGAGAAGCCTTTGGGTTTACGGCGTTTCCAACACCAGCACTTATTGCTCTTGCGGATCCAGGAAGAAGTTTTTCGGCCGTTCTTCTACCAAGAAATGCCACATTCTTTGAAATATTTTCTGTGTCAGGATTAAGAAGGGAGTCCAAATCAAAACCTGGAAGAGCTGCGCTCAATGAGGATGCAAGATTACCTAGAGTTAAATCTCCAGCTCCAGCAAATCCTGAAGCAGCTCGAGAAACAGCTTCGCCGGATATTTCCGCATCGTAACCCTGCACTCTAATATTGTAAGAGTCTTCTATGTTCGAAGGAAGAGGTAGTAGTATCGCTTCTCTTCCAGAAACGAGTTGCGAGTTAAAACCGGTGCTTCCTACTTTGTTTAGTGCTCTTTCTCCAGGAGGTGAATACTTATACTTATCAAAAATCAAAAGTGTAGCGTGAGCACCAAGGTCGCGAGGGAACTGCGTGACTCCAGCTACACTCTGTCTCTTGCTCGCTCGTACTATGTCTTGAGCTCTATCCACATCGATTTCCTTTATAAATAGATTGTAGTTTGATTGTATTTATATCGAAAAATTGAGGAAATAATGTCTTATAAAGGGAGGTTTCGTCCAAAGAATCCAGACAAGTATAAGGGCGATCCTAGTAAAATTATATATCGTTCTCTGTGGGAGTTTAAGTTCTTTAAATATCTCGATGATCACCCCGATGTAATATGGTGGGCTTCTGAAGAATACGTAGTACCATACATGTCTCCGATTGATGGAAGAATGCACAGATATTTCCCCGACGTGGTCATGAGAAAAAAGATACCGGATGGCACGATAGAAACAATCATGATTGAGATAAAGCCTAAAGCACAAACGAAACCACCTGACATAAGAAAAAAGAACGCTACACCTACTGGAAGAATTTCTAGAAGATATATCAACGAAGTTAAGACATATGGAATAAATGAAGCAAAATGGATAGCAGCGAGAAAGTATTGTATAGAAAGAGGATGGAAATTTGAAGTGTTTACGGAAGATCAGTTAGGAATAAAATAAATGGCCGCGAAGATATTTGACGACATACTCTTAAAAGGTATTAGATCCGGCCAGATTCCGGCGAGAACTAGTGCCGCGAGGGATTGGTATCGCGAGCAAGCAAGTGGAGTTGCTCGCTCAAAGATTCAAGAGGATAGCTTTATTCGTCAAATGGGAACTGACAGATACGAAAATCGTTTTAGACTGGGCCATATGTATATGTTTCTATACGATCCTAAGCATAAAGATACATTACCATATTATGATAGATTTCCGTTAATATTTCCAATAAATAGAGCTAAGGGTGGCTTTCTTGGTATGAACTTTCACTACTTACCATTACAGCTAAGAGCAAGATTAATGGATGCTTTATATGATGTTACCACTAATGATAATTTTGATGAAACGACGAAGGTTAGAACGTCTTACAACATTTTAAACAGCGCAACAAAATATAAAGAGTTTAAACCAACTGTGAAACACTACTTAACTGATCATGTAAGAACTAGGTTGGTGTACATAAATCCAACGGAATGGGATATAGCTTTGTTTCTCCCAACCGAAAGATTTGAAGGCGCGTCAAAGACTAAAGTTTGGCAAGATTCAAGAAAGATCATAAGAGGAAGATAAATGGCTTTTAATATAAATGAATTTAAAAGCACGATGAACAAGTATGGCGGGCCCGTCAGAAAGAACTTGTATCTGGTAGAGATATCCTCTCTTCCTGTTGCTAACGATGGTATGTCTGTAAGAGACCTTCGTTTCTTTTGTCAGAGCGCAGCAATCCCAGGTCTTAATTATGCAGTCACGGATTATTTTCCAAACGGTTTCGGTGTAAGACAATCCATTCCGGCCTCATACCAACCAGATTCGTTTAATGCGGTGTTCATGTTGGATTCGGATCATATGGTTCTTCGCTTCTTTCATCAGTGGATGCAAACGGTAATAAACTATAACTATGCGGATGGCCCGTTATCTCAAGTTGGAGATCAGTTGCCATTTGAAATAGGATATAAGAGCGACTATGCTGCAAAGATCACGATAAAACATTTTAGTACAAATAGTAATGGTGAGTTTGAAGGATACTATCAATATGATTTGTTTGACGTATTTCCTACTCAGATAAGTGGTGTTGATGTTGCTTGGTCTGACAACGATTCTTTTGCGACTGCAACAGTAAACTTTTCCTATTCACACATTGTATTTTCTGGATCCATAAAGGGATCGCCAACAGAAAGATTCTCAAGAGGAACTGGCCTTCTCGAATTGATTAACGGTGTTGGGTTAACAGGCCAGTACATATCACAAGGGACTCTTCCACTCACTATACAAGATTCGGTAAATGCGTTCACGAGGGCGAACCTTGCGATAGCCGGAATAAGATCAGGATTTAGCCAGATTAAAACTGGATTGACTAACATTGGAAATATATTTAGATAAGGAGATGCTAAATTATGCCACTACCAAAGATTGACATACCTTTATATGAGCTCGTTCTTCCTTCAAACAATAAGAAGGTCAAGTATAGACCTTTTACTGTAAAAGAAGAAAAAATATTATTGACTGCCCAAGAGTCAAAAGACACACCACAGATGATTATTTCTATTATGCAGATCATAAACAACTGTCTTGTTGATTACAGCGTTGACGATCTAGCAGTATTCGATATAGAATACGTATTGATTAATATTAGATCTAAATCAGTTGATAATAACCTCGAGTTTGAGATTGAGGATCCTGATACAAAAGAAAGAATTAAGTTGAGTATGAATCTTTCGAACGTAAAAGTCATAAAAGATGAAAGACATACGAATAAGATTAAGATAGGTGCTGATTATACTCTCATTCTAAAATACCCATCTTTAGATATGTTGTCTGATATGTTGGACCCAGAAACAGTAACTCCTGAAAAGACGTTTGAAGTCCTTACTTCTTGCATAGATAAGTTAGTAACAGAAGAAGAGGTGTTTAACTTTAAAGACTTCACCAAAAAAGAAGTTGATGAATTTATCGAAAGTCTTCACGGGGATGTTGTTAAAAAGATGAAAGATTTTTTTGATACGATTCCAAAGATTCGTCATGAGATACCGTATGTTAACTCTGAAGGAAAAGAGAAGTCTTTCGTAGTTGAAGGGCTGCAGTCTTTTTTTATCTAATGTTGAGTCATACTAATCTATATGTGTATTACCAAAAAATATTTGGGATGGCTCAACACCATAACTACTCGATAGCAGAAGTAGAAAATATGTTGCCGTATGAAAGAGATCTTTATTTTGATTTGATAGTAGACTTTATTAAGAAACAGGAAGAGCAAAACAGGAAATAGTAATGGCAGATATTAATGACCTAGCAAACCTAATGGAATCGGTTGATGTTTCGATTAAAGAACAGACCGGTATATTAAAGTCTATTCTATTACTGCAGACAAAAGAGGCTGCGGTCGCAGAAAGAAGATGGCAGTTGTCCAGTGCAGATCGTGATGTTGTTCCACCTACACCGCCTGCACCACCCGCACCTAGAAGCAGAGACGGTGATAGACAGAATTCTGGTGAAAACAACACTCTGAGCGGTCTTCTTGGTGGATTGGCGGCTCTGTTTGGAGGCGGCCTTCTTAAGAGATTTGCTGTTTTAGCCGCAGGCGCAACGGCTCTTGCTGCCTCAATAGGAGTTACCATTGGTCTTATTCGAGGACAAATCATTGCTATAAAAACCTTTTTTAAAGCATTCGCAAATGTTTTTAAAGTATTCGCTCCTGGATTAACAAAAATATTTGACGATTTCAAATCTAACTTATCGGCGAGGCTCGCGTCAATTAGAACAGGATTATTTAAAGCGTTTGACGATTTTAAAGTTAACTTATCAACAAAGTTTGCGTCAATCACCGCAGGATTTGTAAAACTCTTTGATAACTTTGCGGGCACATTAAAAGGCATATTTTCATCAGGCAGCGGTTCTTCTAGTTTACCAAAAGTTTTTGTGGCTATACAGGCTGCCTTAAAAACTTTTATTGAGCCGTTTAGTGAAGCTCTTAAAACTATCCAAGGCCTGTCAGGAAGTTCCGGTTCTCCTAGTAAAATATCTACGATATTTGGAAAAATATCTACAACATTTGGACAAATAACCGGGTGGTTAGGAGATCTTGGAAAACAGATTGGTAAAATTGGTTCGGTTGTAGGAAAGATCTTTGCCCCAATCGCGATTATCATGACAGTCTTTGACACTATAAAGGGTGCTATAGCCGGTTACGCTGAAGGAGGAATACTCGGCGCGTTTGAAGGAGCTATCACTGGTTTCTTTACGTCACTAATCGCAGCCCCTTTAGACTTACTTAAGAATGTAGTCTCTTGGGTCGCCGGTGTGTTTGGATTTGATAGAGTAGCAGAAGTCCTAGATTCATTTAGCTTCGCTGACCTATTTAAGCAGATCGTAGGATCGTTATTTAATGGAGTCTCTTCTGCCGTAAGCGTGGTTACCGACTTATTTACCTTTGGAGAAGAAGATATGACTCTTCTTGGCGCTCTAGGTAAACTAACAGATTTGGTGTATGCCCCGGTGAACATGGCAATTAATTTTGTAAGAGGCATATTTGGATTTGAAGAGACTGAAGAACCTTTTAAGTTACAAGACTGGATATCCGAAAAGTTCAACAGTATAATAGATTCTATAAAAGGAATGTTTTCATTCATTCCTTCAGTGACAGAATTAGGAGACATGGTGTACAGCGCGCTTCCTACGTGGATGCAGGATTTAATTGGTGGAGACACACGAAGAGGATCTCTACCTCGTAGCGACTATACAAATCCTGCTGACGAGTTTGCTGGTTATGCGAAAGGAACTCGCGGTTTTGAAAACTTTGGCTCTGGAACGAGAGCAACTCTTCACGGGTTAGAAGCTGTGGTTCCTAGAAACACCGAAGCTGGTAAATTCTTAGAAAAAAACTTTGATGACTCTTGGAGAATGAAGCTTAATACGCTTGAGAATACAAACCAAAGATCTACACAACCGATTGTTATAAATGCCCCAAATAATAGTCAAACGAATCTGAGCTCGAGTGGCGGATCCATGTCGACTATCATAAATTCATTTGGAGGAAGCAGCAGTTTAGATGCTATGTCTAGACCGGGTGGCGTGTATTAAAAAAGGGGAGCTTTCGCTCCCCTTTTTCGTTCACTCTAAAAGAAGTTCTTTACTCTTTACAATTGAAATTTTCTTTGGTTTCTTTTCTTCAGGAACAACATTGAGCAATTCAATCGTTAGCATACCTTTTTCTAGAGATACACCCTTTACCTCGATCGTATCGGCGAGAGTAAACTTACGAGTAAAGCTTCTTGCTGCAATTCCCTTATGTAGATAAGTTGTATTAGTACCACCGGAGTCGACTACGTCTGCGCTAACTGTAAGGACTCCGTTGTGAACTTCGATGTCAAAGTCCTCTTCTTTAAATCCTGCGACTGCTAGTTCAATGATGTATGTGTCTTCACCGGTCTTAATTAGATTGTATGGTGGATAGTTTGATGCGTTGGATCTATTGATTGTATCTATCTTATTTAAGATTGAGTCGAATCCAATAAAGAACGGATCGCTAAGTAGATCGTTTGTACTAAACTTACGAGTATTCATTTGTTTTCTCCTTTATTAAGCGAGGTTTATTCTAACCGTCATCTGACCGGTTTACAAAAAGTGGAGACCCATTTGGCGCCTCCACTTCTATTTATATTACTTTCCGCCTGCCTTCTTTTCAGACAGACTTCTTAAGTAAGAATGATCTGGATCTAACATCTATCAATCTTTCTTACTTACAAAAGAGTACATTTCTTTTGCTTTTTCCATGAGTTCATCCATGGAGTACATCTTGTAAGTATCTTTCATCTCTTCGACAGTTTTCTTGCCTTGATCCATCATCTTTTCGGCAAACTGAACGTTCATATGGTACTGTTGGTCCATATACTCTTTTGCGAGCTGCAGCATCTCGGCGCGGATCTCGAATGGGTTCTTAGTAGTCATTGTTTTTCTCCTGTGTCGTGTGTGTTTAAGTTTCCGAAGTTTCTTTTACCGCTTCGGTCGGTATCTCTGTAATATCGTAAGGTATAATCTTTTCCAACATAGCTTGTGCAATGTTTTCACCGTCTTCAACGACCGCAACTGCGTCTGATATATTGTAGATCATAACATAGCACTCTTCGGTATAACCGTGTTTAATTAAACTAATACCATTTACCAAAACCAATCCTTTTTTAAAGGAAGCTTCGTCGTGCGTATAAATTTTTAAAACACTCTCGGCCGGAACGTCGAATGATAAACCAGTCGGTATCAGAACTCTCTGTTGCGGATACACCTGTACGACTGTTTTTCCGTTCATCACTTTTGTTAAAGCGAACGTTTCTTTGTTTAGCGAATTTAATATACAAACCTTAGTATTTGGTTCGAAACATGCTTTCATATTAAAGATAGGGTCAGCACGGTTAGAAAACTTTGGTCTCTCAGCTCTTTTATTCAAACGAAAAATTTTCATTATGTATCACTCCAAATTATTTTTTCTTTCCTATATTGTACTTAGGTTCTAAAGTCCAAGAGTCTTTTTCTTTATGAGATAATATTTTGATTTGACTTAAAGGAGCGACCGGGTCTTCTGTTTTAGAAGAGTCAACAATCTCGAGTAGACTCCACTCCTCAAGCAAATTTATAATAGTATTTCTTCTTGCCTTATCTTCTTCAGCAAACGAATTTTCTTTACCGTCTAGAATGAACAACTCTTTAAAATGAATTATTGCGTAATGCCCTTGTTTATGTAAAATGTGGCAAGACTGATAAAGCTTTTTTTCTTTCTTAGATGCAATACCGATGCGAGTTAATGTTTCCTTAATCTTAAGAAAGTTATCAGGATTAGGTAATGTTATTTCAACTCCAACTCCTCGGAATAAGTCTTTCTCCATAATGAGTTCACCTTTATTATTATTGTTATTACGATGATACTCATGTTAAGACCATCCGAGTATTTATAATTACCCACCTTTCTGTAATTTTTCGTGTACTCGCTTTAGGTCATCCTTTGATAGAGTCTTAAGGTACATTTTTGCGACCGTTCGGTTCACAGAGTACACTTCTTGAATAGCATCAAGGTCTGTGTTCTTTTCAGCTTTGTGCCACTTTGAGAAGCGATTTCGAGACCTTAGTACTCCGAGATAGTATCTATACTGCGCATCGTTAAATAGATGCGCTCGCATATTCATTTCGTTTGCATGCAGGATCGTATCCTCAAAGTATGAGAAGCCACGATTTACAATGTACGCGTTGTATTGCTTTTCAATCTGTTCTGGATATTCAGACTCACGAATGAGATCCTTTTTACTATGAGATACCGACTTAATAAAATCAAATGGAGTTAAATCTTGAGCCATATATTTCTTCCTTTATCTCTGCAAGTTCATCAAAGGTCTTTGAGCAATCACCGCACATCTTAGCGGTATGAACTCCGTCTGCTGAAGAATACTGAAGAGTGAATGTATTATCTGATGTAAGTTTTACCTTACAAAAGAAGCATTCATGCTTTTTCTTCTTCAGGAACATCATTTATATGCAGTTTCAAACATTACTTCTGTAAGGAACGCGATCATATTGATCTCGGCATCAGCAACAAAGTTTGCTTTATACATATAGTCAGCAAGAGTTACAATAAAGCCAGGAAGACTCTTGAGTTCTACTTTTTCTGTTGCAGCATCATAGATACGGCGAAACATTTCGTTTGTATCCTGATCACTATTATCAGCACACCACTTACGCATTACAGTGAAGTTCTTTTCTTTCAACATAACGAACAGTTGGTCAATCGACTCCTGCTTAATGTTAACAAAGATACCTTCGTCAATGCGACCGGAGCTTGCATATGTTTGAAGCTCAGTAAGAACGCGACGAAAGTCAGGAAAGTGTTTCTCAATGATCTTTGCGACGACTTGTTTATCGTGGTCAACACCTTCTGCTTCAAGGATAGAAAGAACTCGCTTAAAGAACTGAGCGGCCATCTTTGGACGATCGCTCTTTTCGATCGTAAAATCCACTTCAGACAGACGAGAACGGAGCGGATCGATAACTCGGTTCTTAAAGTTACATGTAAAGATGAAACCGCAGTTCTTTGAGTACTCTTCGATAAAGTTACGAAGGGCGGGCTGAACATTGGCTGCATTAAGATAATCAGCTTCGTCTAGAATAACATACTTACGGCCGCCACTAAAAGAAACCGAAGAAGCAAAGGTTGAGATCTCATAACGAAGAGTATCTAGGTTAACGTTCAACGAACCGTTCTTAACGATGTAATCGCAACCGAGCTCATTGAGCATAGCCTTTGCGATAGTTGTCTTACCCATACCTGGGCCGCCAGTAAGAAGAAGATTTGGGATAGAACGATCCTCTACAAACTTCTTAAACGTATCCTTAGTCTTTTGTGGTAGGATCGTATCCTCGATCAAACGAGGGCGATATTTTTCTACCCAAAGCACTTCGTCAATCTTTGCGTCAAGCGCCATCATATATCTCCTGTGTGTTGTGCAAAGAATGCCGATTACTCGACATTCCTGTTCTTATCTTCTTCTGATTTTTTCGTGTTAGCCTCAACGAAAGCTACTAGTTTATCTCTAACATTACCAACCGCTGAGAGCTCACTACCCTCGATAGCACCGCGCTTTACGCAGATATCTATGATAGCTACTGCGTTTGCAACGTCCTGGACTGATAATACACGATTTTCTGTCATAGATTATCCTTTTGTATAAGTCGACCTAGCATCAACACCGACGTAATAAGATACATCAGCACCTTTAAACATCGATACGCCCTTAGCACATAGAGTTACTTCATAATCCTGTGGAAGCAACTTAAGGTTATCTGTTTTAAGAATAAGCGTAAAAGTATCGTTAGTATCACCGATCTCTACGCCAAATGCGTCTGACGATTTGTTGTTGCTATCAATCGCCCGCAGATAGCACTTGCCATCCTCGCCGATAAAAGCAATCTCTCCGAACTGAAAGACACCTGCCGCTTTCAGCACTGACTGAAGATCCGACCATTTTACACTCACGGAAACATCGGCAGTTGGAATACCAACCTCTCTTTCGGGCGCAGCAATAATCATAGAGATGTCTGCAAAGACATACTTCGTTTTAGACTTACCTTCGGAGATGATAAAGTACTTATCGTGGAATTCAATGTCTGGGTTTTGATACAAACTCAACATAGACAGGAAGCGAGAAAGATCGTAGATAACAGCTTCGGATGGAAACTGGTCTTCAATGTTCGCGATTGCAATCAAATTCTTTTCTGGCGTAATCGTACGCAAAACCTTTCCTGGTTTCATGACGATTGATTTATTGATAGTTGAAAAACTCTTAAGGATAGTAAGAGTGCGGTCAGAAAGTTTCATAGTATAGTGCTCCTTGTTCATTTCTATATAGTTTATCTATATCACAATTTTGAAAAATGTCAACCATTATGGACGAAAGCTATGCTTCTTTTTATTGTTCTTATAATTCTTTGGGTTGGATTCTTTGGACGCCGTCAAGGATACTCCAAGAGAAGCAACGGCTCCTAACGATCCTCTGAAGATATAGCTCCCAACGTGTTGTAGTTCCATCCATGGACACATATGTATCTTAATTCCAATCTTTGACGCATTACGGCAGAAGAAGTAATCCTCGGACAAATATCTCTTCGATTCTGGATCTATGCCACAGTCAAAAAACGCAGTGATTTCTCTAGAACCGTCAAAGTTTTTAGTCCTAGCGTGATCTGGAATATACTTCAGTTCAGGGTAAGCACTTTCATACTGCGTAAAAACTTCTCTCGGTATTAACATAAACCCAGTCCCAGCTTCACTAACTTGAACTGGCTCGTCTAATTTAAACGCAGTTATACCTTTCGCTGGGTTAAATACATAGTCGCCGGCATAGAATTGAAGATCAAACGGGTTTTCAGCTTTTCCAGCCTCAACCGCTGCCTTAATCTTTTCCCATGCGATTGTCTTTTTAGGATATGGACCAGTAAGAACGTCATATTTCTCTGGGTTTAAAGTTTGAATTCCTAACAGAGATAGAACATCGTTAGCTCTGAAGCCAATATCAGAATCAATAAAGATAAGATGAGTACAGTCCGAACGAAGAAACTCGTCCACGATGTAGTTTCGTGCTCTTTGAACCAAGCTTTCGTTAAACAAGTAATAGAAATTTACTTCAATTCCGTACTTTGCAGCCAGAGCAGCTAGATCGTTCGTGGATTTGCAAAAAGTTCCTGCACACTGGCCTCCATACATAGGAGCACCTACGAATAAGGAATATTTTTTAAGATGTTCAGTTGTTATTTCGAGTTTCATAATATATCCTTATAATAGGTCAAGATCGTTTTCAGCGCGATGTATTTGCTGAAAACGAAGTACGTCAGCAAGAATATCCCACGCGCTGTCGTGTTTTTTGAATGATTTATTCCACTTCTCTTCATTGAGCATTGGAGTGAAACCATTTGTAGTTGAGAAGTTCATCTTTGCATCGATGTAGGTTCGCGTGTCACGAACTTTCCAATACTTAAGGTACTCTTCAAGATGCAGGCGTTTTCCTTCAGCATCAAACAAGCGAGAGAGAATGATTGGATCGAAAGTATTAGAACGACTCCACCAATAGTCGATCTTCGGAGACTTAATTAGAAAATCATGAAACTGTTGAACAAATTCTTTAACTGTTAGGTCCGTCTTCTTTGGCGCGATGTTAGCGCGAACATCAGCATCTTGTTCTTCCCAGAACTGCAGAGTGCTCTTGTCAATTTCCCAACTATAGTTCTTTACTTGATCCACTACAGATAGTTTAAACTTTCTAGTCTCGGTGATGCTATTTAGAGAGTACGGATTACTCGTAAACTTTTCGAAATTGAATACCATCACCGAGCAGTCGATTACGGCACACTTGGTCGCATCCTTTCCCATGGTCTCAAAGTCGATTATAAGATGGTTGGTCATACAAAAAATTCCTCTAGAGTTGCGTTCTGCGATCCAGTTCCGAGAGGATCGTATTCATTCTTTTCGTAATGATTGTTCTGACGTAGATAGTTTGTACCGGACATAGGCAACTCGCCACGAATAAACTTTGCGATCTCAGAATGAATATCACGAGACGTTGGTACAGGAACGTTTTGTGCGATGTGGTTCATTTTAGCAAGACCGCCGACGAGTTCAAAGTCGTGAGGGAAGCCCATCATGTGCAGGGCTTCACGAACCGTAAGCGAACGGTCGTGAATTGGGTGTATCGTATCAGCAAGGTTGCGGCCGATAACAGCGTTCATGCATTCGTCGAATACGTGAGTCGAGCTATCCCAGATGCCTTTATTATCTGCAAACTTTTTAATAGCGTGTTCCGATACTTTAATGCCACGAGCGTGGCCAACCTCATGCATCCACTTGTTTGCTTCGTCGAGTAGGCCACTGCGATTAATGTAGTTAAAAGCTGTTATGTTACCACTACGAATAATGATGTCCCTTGGGTTTTCGTTCGTTCTTGCTTTGATAAACGCATAGTATGGTTCATCGTCGAGTTTGTTATTGATAACGAGATCTTGGTGCAGCGTGTTGTTCTCTATCTCTGCTAGATACTCACGGAAGTTCTTACGATCGCGTTTGAACCAAGCCATGATAGGTGCCTTTTCTGACTTCCAACCAATAGCAAAGGTACGATCACGAGCCTGCGGAATACCGTGATACATCGTAGATGTTTTGTACAGAGTTAAACTATAACCTCTTTTATTACAAATGTCAAACAAATTGTTCGCGACTGCGCGACCCTTATTCGTATAGAGAGCAGGAGCGTTTTCTACGACGACTGCCTTCGCTTCAAATAGGTCGATCGCGTCCTCGAATACCTTGTACATCCATTCGTTCTTGGCGCAGTTGGCACCCTTTGCTTCCGCAGTCTGGCCAGTGTTTAACTGAGAAAGAGCAGCACAGGGTGGTGTACCCGACACAACGTCTACCTTATGAATTGGTGGCCCGTTGTCAAGAAGGCGATACTCTAATCCGCGCCCTTTTACGTTGTTCTGATAGTTAACGTAGTGGCTATCGTTTGCTTGAAATCCATCGTATGAATAGATAGCAAGAGGAGGAACACCAAAAGCTTTTTCTGCTCCGAGCATCTGTCCACCAATGAGTGGGATATGAGGTACCCAAGTAATATCAGTCATTATTTTATCCTTATGTAAAAAAGTCTTCGAGAGTCAGTACAGTCTTCTTTTCAAAGACACTTACGTCTGGGCGTTGATAGTTAGAATCAAAAGCGGACATGATCTTATCGTTAATGAAAGTACCGTCATAATACTCAGGCTTAAGAACAGCTTTACGAAGATCCTTAAGTAATGTTTCGTATTCCTCTCTATTATCAATCAGATGCTGCATACGCTCGTAGAACTCAGAAGGAGTCTTTGGACGCAGAAAGTCTGGAATAGGAAGGTGACCCTGCATATCATAGGTCGGATGAAGAAATGGAATTACACCTGCGTGGATCATTTCGATATATTTCGAAGTAACCCAGCCTTCTTTAATAGGAATAATGAACGTGAACTTAACATCTTGAAGTTTCTTCTGAAGCTCGTCAATTCGCGCGGATCCTTGAAAACGTGAGTCTTTATTTACAGCATCGTGTTCCCACTTACCGTAGATCTCAACGTCTTCAAACTTATCTAAAACCCATTCCTTAAGAAGATCGTAGCGAGATGGTTTACCTTCGTTAAGAACGACCATGAAGTCCGTCTTGCGATCGAGATTAATGTTTTGAGTATACTCATAGTCACCACAGAACGCAGTTTCCATTCCTGCATACTCAGAGTGTACGACTCGAGTGATACGTTCTTGGTCTTCGTAGCTACGAATAGAAAATGTTTCATAGTCGTAATCGTATTGACCAAGAGAACGCATCGGCATATGGAACATATCGCGTGGTTGCTTAATCGTATAACGCGGATCGTTAACGATCTCAATATACGGTGGCTTCTCTTGGTTCAGCCAAGTAAAGATCGGTGTCGTGTACCACTTAGTCATGTCAAGAGTCGCAGCGGGTTTTCCATCATTACCTTCACGAACCTTTTCAATACGGTCAGGAATGGTAACGTTGCTCAGTTGACCGACCATCATTATGGTGAAGTCGAGAGTGATCTGCTTTTCTTTAAAGTAATTAACGATATGATCAAAATACTTCTGAGAAATATCAAGACCAACACCTTCCCATACGTCTACAACATTATCATACGGAAACAGATCCGCCTTCTCGATCTCAGAAAGAGTCGCAAAGTCAGATCTTCCGACGATGTAGAAAGTTTTATCCGGATTATTATTCGCAACTGCACGCAGAGTGCAGGATGCTTCGTTATCACCGCCGATTGGCGAGTACTTAGTGTTTCTAAATTTTACGGATTTGCCAACTTTGCAAAAACCAATCTTCATCATATATCCCTCATAATCCATTCAATAAATTGATTCGGCAAGAGTGCCTTGTCATCCACATAGTATACTGCATTTGGTTTGCCAAACTGAAGTTCGTCGTATGGAACATCGTGTTCTTTGAGCCAGTTAATCGTAAGCTCGCCAACGTCTTCTATGACTTTATTTATATCACCGCTATGTGTCGCCATTCGCCTAGCAGTAAAAAGAACGACGCGGTATCCGGATTGCTTTGCTTTTCTGATGGCTTCGATCATTTCTTTGATCGGTTTCGCCTTTCCATACTTCTCGAAAGTATCCTTCTCCGCATCGTTAGGTATACAAATAGTATGATCAATATCTATTACTAGAGCAGGCATATTCATTCACATAGTCCTTCATTTGTTGTTGCCGATTAGGGCTGTCATAGTGTAGAGGGATTGCTGTCGCAATCAGGAGTGCTCCGCCGTCAATGATCTCCCCGTATTCATTAGGATAGTACCTACGAACGATCTTACTAAAGCTTTCACGAACATACTTGGGATACGGCTTATTATGAAACAGCGAGTTGTAACCATGATACAAGTCGTGAGAGAGTTTGCATAGATCGTATAGATTATCACCGCTACACCCGATGTGGTTACCGTATTCACCACGAGGATCCAGCAGAGTGATGCTATCATTATATGGATTATACAATATATTTCCAAAATGTAAATCACCATGCATAGCTTGCACGGGCTGCGCCTTAATCATGCATTTAATCGCAACATCCATATAGAATTGTTTTTGAGGATCGTGAAGGCCCGTCTTTTCAAGTCTATCAGACGTCTTTGTGATCCACATCTTACGGACGCTTGTACTAAAGTCCCCAAGAAAATCTGCGCTAGGAGTTTTATGAAAGTGGTTACGGATAGAAAGTATAACCTTTTCAATTAGATAGTCTATAGTACTCTTAGAAATGTCCTCGTGGATGAACAAGTCAGACAGCAGAGTACCGGACTCATAAGACAAGGATAGGCCGTATTCATCATCTAGCACCTTCGGGACGAACATTCGCTGCTTAGAGTTGAGCCCGCCATACCACTTCTTTTCGTTCATAACAGTCTTTACGGCGAAGTCGTTCGTATAGTTTGGAATCTTCGTTACTACGTTAAGATCAGGATCGTACTTAAACGAATTGAACTCTCTTGCTTTAAAAGTAAGGAACTCTGCACATGTACGATGATACGAGGCAATATCTCCGATGTCGTACCACTTGTTCGTATTCACTCTTTCGAATGATTTAACAGTCAGCTTAGAATACATCTCAAGAGCAAACGAGATATCGTATTCTGAAGTATGTGAGAATGAATGATATGCTGCGTGCCCATCTTTAAAACTATAGAGACCGACAAGAGCTACACCATCTTTGACTGTCTCGGCTGGTTTATTAAAGAAGTTCTTGCCATCCCACATGCACCACGCAAAGTGATCCTCCACTTCTTTAGTAAGAAGGAAATCCGTTCCAAGAGGAAGATCCTCATCAAGAATGATTGCGTCTCCGAGCCAGACGACAAGAGGCAAGTCTTTATTCGATAGTTCCTCAATGCCAACACGAATAGCATCACGGGGACCGTTTAACGATCCCTGCTTTACACAACGAATATCGTCGCTATAGACACTCTTGCTTGCCCACTCACGAATGTCGTCATACTTACCGTCAACGATTACAATCTCGCCGATATCAGAACAGTTCTTATAGATCGAGTCGATAATATACTCGATAGCAGGTTTTCCGTGGATACGAACCATTGCCTTGGAACAGTTTGTCGTAAGCGGACGAAGTCGAGTAGCTTCACCCGCCGCTGGAATTACTACATTTATCATAATGTTCTCTCCATTCATCATATTCATCTTTTAACAAGACCCATCGTAAATTCGTAGAGTCTACTTTCTTTCGCTTATCCCAGACGATCCACATATACGCAATCATGCCGCCAATCTGATGTGTCTTATTTATGGGTTCTATCAGGCCCGTGTTGAATCTAACACGATCACTTAGAAAAATAATATCACTTGGCGGGTAATTTGTAAACAAGTTTTTTCGCTTTTGACCTTCAAGAAATGTAAGGCGAACGAACATCGCTGTTACGTCGTATTCCTTTACTGCCTTGTCTGCGATAAGATAAGGAAGATCCTTATGATAGGGCGGGTTCGTAACGAGAGCTTCTGCACCTAACGGCTTCTGAAGAGAAAGAACGTCTTGGCCAACTGTAACAGGACATAACAGATTATCGTATTGATGAAGATCAAAGGATTGAACATTATGGTCATGACGCATAAGTTCGATCGAGATGTTTCCTCTTCCTGCGCATGGTTCGACTATGTTATGCGGAAGATTAATATACTTTTGAAGAACAAATGTTGCGAGAGGTGGAGTTGGATAGAGATCATTCTCATTACGGTTCGGATCGTTCTTCTTTACACCAACATAGATATCGGTTAAGTTCTTAGCCATTCTCTGCACTCCTCTATGACTTGCTTTTCATATTCACGATCGTTGAGTTTTCGGTTAAGTGGAGACGGATGCGGGAGAACGTGATGTGATACTTGCGCGCGAGATAGCGCTCGAGAAGCAAAGCCTCCGAGCGCAATTACCTTATTGTATCCATTTGTAAAGGAACGAACGAAGTCTGTATCAACATCTCGCATCTTATACTCGCCTTCGTATGGAATTACATTCGAAAAAGAATAGTGATGGAAACCAAGAGCTTCCATCCATACATTCATTTTATCTAGCGAGCACCCTTTACGAAAAGGTTTACCTGACGGATTGATACCGACAAGTATGACTCTATTCATTCTCGAAGTCCCAGTGTTGGTGGTTCATATATGTGACAGTTACACCGGCCTCATCATACATCGGCTTTGACATTTCCTTCCACTGGATCTGCCACTTCTCAGGAGCGGTTTCAGGAAATATAATCACGACTCGTCTGATGCCTGACTGAATCACAGACTTGGTACATTCAGAGCAGACTGGCAGACCCCAAACATAGATCGTCGCTCCCTTTACGGATACACCGCTGTAGAGCGCATTCATTAGGGCATTCATCTCACCATGAACGATCCGAGGATACTTCTGTTCACGATCGTTGAGACGTTCTTCTGTATCTGCAATGCCACGAGGGAAACCGTTGTATCCAGTCGCAAGGATACGACGCTCGTCGTTTACAATCACAGCGCCGATCTTTGAACTCGGATCCTTACTCCAAGTCGAGATCTCTCTCGCAAGTTTCAGAAAGCGCTTATCCCATTTAGTATTAATCATTACCGTATCCTATCTCTATCGCATTAGTTAGAAGAATTGTCTTGCTCATTTTCTTTTACCCAGTCATCTTCTCCTACATAAGTACTACACTTATTAAGTTTATTTTGAACATAAAAAAGAATGCGATATAAGTCTTGTTTACAGCCAAATGTAACAAACCCGTCCATTCGAGGATCTCCTTCCGCAAATGCTATCTTATCAATTTCATGCTTAACAGTGTTAAGAGACCAATCTTTAATCATTTGTTAGCTCCTCAATAAACTTAAAGTGACGTTCGTAGACATGAAGGTTGGTCGCAGTCCAGATCAGATCGCCAACTTCAACATCGAGATCTGCGGCAAGCATCTTTTGAACATGCATGGCCCAATGTACATCGTTATCGTAACCGAACACTGCGTCGTTTGACCGCATCAGATAGTGGCTGATGAGTTTACCGTCGCGAATCATAAAAGTGTTTGCGTATGTGCAGATGAAATCAGACATACCGTCGTCACAATAATCTGTATGCATCGAAGGGCGATTATAGATCATGACAGCGCGACGGCTGTTTGGATTACTTTCGAGTTCGTTCAGCACGTTCTGATACTGATTATGATTTTCGCTAGACCAAATAAGATAACCATAGTTTGAATTAATACGACCAAACTTGGAAGCAACTTGATTCCAGATAGCAGGAGTCTCGCCTGGGATATCTTTGACATACA
>Ga0315907_10002484_pt1 | contig 23103 bp, 22 predicted proteins | sample LakEriMetagenome_3_FD_203525 | JGI IMG/M metagenome (GOLD analysis project Ga0315907, IMG submission 203525) | Freshwater fungal communities from buoy surface, Lake Erie, Ohio, United States - Buoy 12 MA123 | ecosystem: Environmental > Aquatic > Freshwater > Lake > Lake biofilm | place: USA...
CAAGTTAGTACAAAAAATTCTTCCCTACGCCCCGCAGCCGCGCACCTCTGAGTGATACGGAATGGCGGTAGCTTGCCCAGACACATTCAAACTCACACCGTAAAGGGACAGTTCGTCAATTTCATGACCAGCCGCCAAGCCAAACTCCAAGAAGACACTTATTTCAGGGTGATGCACATTCTACGAGAAAACCCAGACCTCACTCAGCGCGAACTGGCCGAGAAACTGGGTATCAGCGTGGGCGGGCTGAATTACTGCCTCAAGGCCCTCATGGAAAAGGGCATGGTGAAGATGAATAACTTCACCACATCCAAGAATAAGTTTGGATATGTTTATATGCTCACCCCAACGGGCTTGGCAGAAAAGGCAGACATTACCCACCGCTTTCTGCAGCGCAAGATGGATGAGTATCAGGAATTGAAAGCTGAGATTGAGGCAATCAAGAGGGAAATGCATGAACGTGAAACCGCCGGTTTAGGAATAAACAACAGATGAAAATAGCAATCGCCGGTACGGGCTATGTTGGTCTGTCCAATGCGATCCTCCTTGCTCAGCACCACGAAGTTGTTGCACTAGATGTCATCCCCGAAAAAGTTGTTCTGTTGAACCAGAAAAAGTCCCCGATTGAAGACATAGAGATTGAACACTACCTAGCCAAAAAGCCGCTGAACTTCCGCGCCACGCTCGACACGGCAGATGCCTACACAGGTGCTGATTTTGTCATCATCGCCACCCCTACGGACTATGACCCCGAGACCAACTACTTCAATACTCAATCCATTGAATCGGTCATCAAAGACGTTATGGCCATTAGCCCGAATACGGTGATGGTCATCAAGTCCACAGTGCCCGTGGGCTTCACCACCAAGACCCGAGAAGCGCTGGGCGTCCCAAACCTCATCTTTTCGCCGGAATTCCTGCGCGAAGGAAAAGCTCTCTTTGATAACCTGTACCCAAGCCGAATCATCGTTGGAGAGAAATCAGAGCGTGCTGAGACCTTCGCCAGCCTTCTGCAACAGGGTGCAATCAAGCAAGATATCCAAACGCTGTTTACCTACAGCAGCGAGGCCGAGGCCATCAAACTCTTCGCCAACACTTATCTGGCTATGCGCGTGGCTTACTTCAACGAGCTGGATACTTACGCCACCACACATGGTTTCGATGTCCGTCAGATCATCGACGGCGTTTGCTTAGATCCCCGTATTGGTAATCACTACAACAATCCCAGCTTTGGCTACGGCGGCTACTGCCTTCCCAAAGACACCAAGCAGCTGTTGGCCAACTACCGAGATGTACCTCAAGCGCTCATTCAAGCCATTGTGAGCGCAAACATTACCCGCAAAGACTTTATTGCCCAAGAGGTTGTTCAGCGCGCTGAGGCTCAAGTCCTGAAAAGCGGCCAACCCGGTACTAAGCCAGTCGTTGGCATTTATCGCCTCATCATGAAAGCTGGAAGCGACAACTACCGTGCAAGCGCTATCCAAGGGGTCATGAAGCGAATCAAGTCCAAAGGCATTGAGGTTATTGTTTATGAGCCTGTTTTACAGCAAGCTGAGTTCTACAATTCTAAAGTTGTCAACGACCTTATAGCATTTAAACAGCAGGCAAGCATCATCATCGCCAATAGGCAAACAGATGTGCTTAGCGATGTAGAGGATAAAGTCTACACTCGGGACCTTTTCGGTAATGATTAATATTTAAGAGGAAACAAATGTTGAATTTCGCATTGGTTGGTTGTGGACGTATTGCTAAGCGGCACTCAGAATTATTGGGGCTTGATCAGATCAAGGGGGCGCAGTTGGTAGCGGCTTGTGATTTGTTGGAAGAAAAAGCCAAAAAAATAGGGGCACAGTTTTCTGTGCCTTATTTCACAGATATGCATCAGATGATGCAAAGTGAAAATATCGATGTTGTCGTTGTGCTAACGGAGAGCGGAAATCATGCAAAGAACGTGGTTGATCTAGCGCGATATGGGAAACATATCGTAGTTGAAAAACCAATGGCTTTGACGCTTGATGATGCCGACGCGATGATCCGAGCCTGTGACAAGACTGCCGCGAAGTTGTTTGTCGTCAAGCAAAATCGATTTAATGTTCCAGTCATGAAGTTGCGGGAGGCGCTCGATCAAGGGCGATTTGGAAAGTTGGTTCTGGGCACAGTCCGTGTGCGCTGGTGTCGTCCCCAAGACTACTACGATCAAGCGCCATGGCGTGGAACGTGGGCAATGGATGGTGGCGTTATGACAAATCAAGCAAGCCATCATGTTGACATGCTCGAATGGATGATGGGCGATGTCGAAAGTGTGTTCGCTCGGGGCACAACGGCACTGGCGCATATCGAAGCTGAAGACACAGCTGTGGTCACACTCAAGTTCCGTAATGGCGCCCTCGGTGTCATTGAGGCCACGACGGCAACGCGCCCTAAAGATCTGGAGGGATCGATATCAATTTTGGGCGAGGGTGGCACTGTGGAAATTGCTGGATTTGCTGTCAACAAGATGAAGACTTGGAATTTTGTAGAGGCTAACCCTGGCGACGAAGATGTCATGGAAAAATACTCCGTCAACCCACCAAATGTATATGGCTTCGGGCACAAAGCCTACTATGAATATGTCGTCGACTGTATTAGCAACAATGGTCCGCATCTCGTAGATGGCCTTGTCGGAAGGAAGAGCCTTGAGCTCATCAACGCCATATATGAATCTATTGAAACAGGTAAGGAAGTCTATTTACGCTTCCAGCCAAAGTATTGCAAGCTTGGGGGTGCATTTTGAACCAACCCAAAATTAAAGAGACCGGGATTGTCAATGTCAAGTTTGGCGATAGCGTTACTGTCGTCAACCCAGTCAACCTTTATGGGTGTACGATTGGTAGTAATGTTTTTGTCGGACCCTTTGTTGAAATTCAAAAAGATGTGAAAATCGGTAAACGCACCAAAATTCAGTCTCATTCCTTCATTTGTGAGTTAGTTGACATAGGAAAAGATTGCTTCATCGGTCATGGAGTGATGTTTATTAATGATACCTTCGCTAAGGGCGGGCCAGCAAGGGGTGACAAGTCGCTTTGGAAGCAAACAAAAATCGGTGATAACGTTTCAATTGGGAGCAATGTCACCATTCTCCCGGTTACTGTGTGCGACAACGTTGTTATCGGTGCAGGCTCCGTGGTGACTAAGGACATTAAAGCCCCAGGAGTCTATGTCGGCAACCCCGCCAGGCTCATCAAAACTCTATCTGATTGAAAATCCATACCATGAATGCTCAAATACCTTTTGTTGATCTTCACGCTCAATATCAAACTATAAAAGACGAAATTGACTTCGTGATCAGCGATGTCATTCAAAAATCATTATTTGTTCGCGGACCGTACGTGGATAAATTCGAGCAGATGTTTGCTGAAGCAATGGAGCGCAAGCACTGTGTTTCCTGTGCTAATGGAACGGACTCCCTCTATATTGCGATGGTAGCTTTAGGCGTTAAACCTGGTGACGAAGTACTGGCACCCGCTCATTCTTGGATATCCACTACAGAAACCATAACCCAAGCTGGTGGGAAAGTGGTTTTTTGCGATACGGAAAAAGACACATTCACTATCGACCCTAAGAGCATTGAAGAAAAGATTACACCAAACACAGTCGGGATTATTCCAGTTCATCTTTATGGCCAGCCATCGGATATGGATGCAATCATGGCTATTGCCAAGAAACACAATCTTTGGGTGCTGGAGGATTGCGCACAAGCACATCTTGCCCGGTACAAAGGTCAGCTGGTGGGTACATTCGGTGACGCGGCTTCTTTTTCTTTCTACCCCGGGAAAAACTTAGGCGCGATGGGTGATGCAGGCGCTGTTGTAACCAATGACCAAGCATTAGCCGAAAAGATGGCAATGTTTGCCCGCCATGGGGGACTTAAAAAAGGCGATCACAAAATAGAGGGAATTAACAGCAGACTGGATGGACTTCAGGCAGCTATCCTTTCAGTTAAGCTACCACATCTTGCCCATTGGACAAAGCTTCGGCAGGAAAAAGCGAGTTACTACCATCAGTTATTAACAGATGCTGAAGGAGTGATGAGGCCTGTAGAGGGTTCGAATCGGGAGCATGTATGGCATCTCTATGTAATAAAGAGTGAAAATAGAAACAAACTTTCTGAATATCTACACAAGCGACTAATTCATACTGTTATCAACTATCCAATTGCCTTGCCATTCTTGCCGGCATACAAAAGGCTAGCCCATACGCCTGAGGACTTTCCTAACGCTTTCCACAATCAATCCAGGATCATTTCGCTGCCTTTATATCCGGAGATGAGCGATTCCGCACAAGAAGAAGTGGTGATGGCAATTAAAGATTTTGTGAATGCTATTTGAAGGAGGTTGCGATGGTTCCATTTATTGATTTGAAGCGCTTTGAAGATGGCTTTTTAGAAAAGTGGTCGAGCAAAGTTACCATGATGACTGCAAAAGCTGAGTTTATAGGCGGCGATGAAGTAAATGCTCTTGAAAGTAGACTTTCTGAATTTGTGCAAGTTACTCATGCCGTCACATGTGCGAATGGTACCGATGCAATTCAGCTGGCCTTGCGTGCAATTGGCGTGGGTAAGGGCGACCTGGTACTTGTCCCTAATATGACATTTTGGGCAACCTTTGAGGCTATCGTGAATGTGGGCGCTGCACCGGTTACTGTTGACATTAATATTGCTGACGGAGGGATTGATTTGCCTTCATTAACTGAAGCTATTGCTCAGTACAAGCCAAAAGCAGCTGTGATTGCGCACCTTTATGGATGGGGAAGTGGAAGCCTGCAGGTCATCAGAAATCTATGCAAGGAAAGTAAGGTTATGCTTATTGAAGATGGTGCTCAGTGCTTTGGAGTGGAAGTCAACGACGAGCCTATCTACACAGGTGCATTTGTTTCAACGACTTCGTTTTATCCGGCGAAAGTGTTAGGTGCCGCCGGTGATGCTGGCGCCGTATTTACCAATGATGCTGACCTTGCGGAGAGGGTCCGACAATTAAGTAATCATGGACGAACTACTCATTATGGATACGGAACTGTTGGCTGGAATTCGAGGCTCGACTCGCTTCAAGCTGCATTCTTAAATATTTCCATGGACTATCTCCCGCAACGTCTAGCTTCAAGGCGCGAGGCAGTCAAATATTATAGAAATACTTTGGCTAATATAGGGATTATCCATATGCATGCGCCATCTGGATACCTTGAGAATGGATATTGTAATGTCTGCTTAATTCATGACTTGGATAAAAAATCGAAATTAGAATCAGCATTGAAGTTATCTGGCATTGGTTTTGGCAATATCTATCCGGGCGCGATGTCCGTACAGCCCGGAGCAAAGGAATTTCTCCATGCGCACGTTGGAGGAGAAAATGCAGAGAAACTTTGTCGCTCTGTTATTAATTTGCCGCTCTTCCCTTATATGACTAAAACTGAACTTGACGAAGTAATGCAAGTCGTCGAATCAAATTTTTAAAGAGGGCTTTAATGAATACTCCCAACATATTTATCCACCCAACATCAAATATACACCCAAGCGCTGTCATTGGTGATGGATCAAGAATATGGATTAATGTACAAATTAGAGAAAATGTACAGATTGGGAAAAAATGTATTATATCGAAAGATGTTTATATTGATCTTGGGGTAAAAATTGGTGATGACTGTAAGATTCAAAATAGCGTCTCAGTATACAGCGGTGTCACGATTGCCAACAAGGTTTTCGTTGGTCCAAATGTATCTTTTACTAATGACAAAATCCCGCGTGCCTTTAACGAACACTGGGAAATCACACCCACCGAAGTTAAGCTTGGCGCCAGTATCGGTGCAAATGCAACAATTGTTTGTGGGGTAGTTATTGGCGAGTATGCAATGGTCGCAGCAGGTGCGGTGGTCACTAAAGATGTTGCGCCATTTACGCTGGTCGCTGGAAATCCTGCACGGCCAGTTGCAACCATTGATGAAGCAGGAAATAAAGTTAAGGAGTTATAAATGAGTAAGGTTATTCGAATTGGTCTCATTGGCGTAGGAAAGATGGGGCAAAACCATTTACGCGTACTATCTCTTTTGAAAGGTGTAGAAATTGCCTTCATTTATGACTCGAATGTGGAAGCAACAAAGAAAATTGCAGCTACATACGGTGTAGAGGCTACAACAGATCCGTACGATAAGTTAGACAGCGTCGATGCGGTTGTCATTGCTTCACCGACCAGCACCCATGCAGAGGTGGTTAAAAAAGTTGGGGGCAAGGTTAAAAATATATTTGTTGAAAAACCGCTTGCAGCCACGCTATCAGAAGCACAAGAATTGGCTGAGTTTGCGACTGCCCAAAGACTGAACATACAAATTGGCTTCATTGAACGGTTTAACCCGGCAGTACAAGCGACAAAACGTGTCCTCAAGCGTTCGGACAAAGTGATCAGCATCGACTTCACCAGAACAAATAAGCTCAGTTCGCGTATCACGGATGTCGATGTGGTTACTGACCTAATGATTCACGATATCGATCTTGCCATGTACATGAACGGCCCCGTTAAAACTGTCGAGGCGCATGGTATGACACAAGGTCAAATGATCGACTTTGCCTCAGCTTTATTAACCCATACTAATGGCAGCTTTTCTCGGATACAGGCGAGTCGCGTAACTGAGAAGAAAATGCGCATGATTCAGGCGACATGTTTGGAGATGTTCGTTGACTGCGACCTGTTAAGAAAGGAAATTAACATCAGTCGCCAGTCTGAAATTAGCCAACTTGCGGGGGAACCTTATACGATCGCTTCGCTTGAGGAATCAATTGAGGTTCGGCCGCAAGAGGCACTGCTCAGTGAGCTTCAGGTTTTTGTGGCTAGCTGCCGGGGCGAGAGTAGCGAGGATAAGCCAGGGATTCAGGATGGTCTAAACGCCATGGTTGTCTGTGATCAAGTACAGGGAGCGGTACTGCGATGAGCTTGCGCGCGCCTTTGTCTGGCCAAACAATCCTGGTTACCGGTGGTGCCGGTTTTATAGGGAGTCACCTGGTTGATCGCCTTTTACATGAAGGCGCTCGCGAAGTTGTGGTCATCGACAACCTGTTTACAGGTGATGAGGACAATCTTGCGTCCGCCGTCAAAACGGGGCGGGCTATTCTCTATCGCGATGACGCAGAGTTGAGTACGAGCCTGGAGTACATTTTTACCAAGCATCAGATCGACCTCGTTTTCAATTGCGCCACCAAGGCATTAAATTACTCGTTTCTGAATCCAGCCAATGCGTTCTCTACGAACGTCAATGTAGTGCTCAATTTGCTCGAACTGCAGCGCAGAGGCTTGTTTAAATCGCTTTGCCACTTCTCTACCTCGGAGGTATACGGTACCGCTGTTTACGAACCGATGGATGAGGCGCATCCGAAAAACCCGACAACCACCTACGCTGCCGGAAAAGCGGCCGCAGACCACGCGGTAGAGAGCTATGTGCGAATGTTCAATCTGGACGCCTATATCATTCGGCCCTTCAACAATTACGGGCCTCGTCAGAACTTTAAAGGCTATCTGGCAGGAATCATCCCGATCACCGCTTGGCGCATTCTTAACGGAATAGCGCCAGAACTGCATGGTGAAGGCCTGCAGAGCCGAGATTTCATTTACGTACATGACACCGTTGATGCCGTAATCAAGCTTCATGACGTAATGCCCAAAGGCGAGTCGGTGAATGTCTCTACGGACAATCAACTTTCTATTCGTGATCTTTTGCAGCAGATATGTGCCGGCATGAACTATCAGGGGGAAGTCTTAAATAAACCGGAGCGTAAATCTGATGTCCTTTGTCACAACGCCAGCAACGAAAAGATTCGCGAGATGATTGATTATTCCTTAACCCCTTTTGATCAAGGACTGAAGGAAACACTGGAGTGGTATCAACACAAGATTGGGAGAGTGGCAGCATGAACGATATTCGCTTGATGAAGCCTTACATCACCTACGAAGAGATTGAATCTGAGTTCAGAAGTGTTTTTGAGAGCGGAATCTTTACGCGTGGACAGAATGCAGAGGAACTGCGTAGGTACTTGACTGATTTCACTGGTTGTAAACACGCTTTTTTGATGTCGTCAGCAACAACTGCACTATGGGTCTCCTTAAAGCTTTTGGATATAGGCAAGGGGGATGAGGTCATCGTTTCAGACTTCTCGTATCCCGCATCAGCTAATGTAATCGAAGACCTTGGTGCGACCCCTGTATTTGCCGATGTCGATCTCAATACCTTTAACATGCTTCCTTCTGAATTAGAAAGGAAAATAACGCAAAAGACGAAAGCCGTTATGTTTGTGGATGCCCTTGGTAACCCCACTGGGTTGACAGAGATTAAGGCCATATGTGATAAATACAAGCTTACGCTTATTGAGGATGCTGCTTGTGCAATAGGTAGTTCGGAAAATAGTCGTCGCTGTGGTTCAATAGCAGATTTAACATGTTTCAGTTTTCATCCGCGAAAATTGATTAGTAGCGGTGAAGGTGGTGCAATAACACTAAATCGAGATGACTGGGCCGACTGGTTGGAAGTTAAGTTGTTTCACGGCGCGAAGGGCTTAAAAGGGTTGGCGTTGGATCATATTGATTTCGGATATAACTTTCGCTTGCCCGAGTTGCAGGCAATCATGGCGAGCAAGCAGTTAGCTAAGATTGAGGCTATAGTAGGCGAGCGTAACCGTATTCGTGCGGATTACATCGCGAAACTCAAGCCACTTGGTTTTGTTCCACAACAGATCGGAAAGGATGTTCGATATAACGTTCAATCTCTGGTGTTCAAGGTTCCCGAAGGATGCGATCGCGATGCGTTGATACTTGGATTACGGAATTTGGGGGTGGAATCGACTATCGGTACCTATGCGCTAAGCAGCGGAAGCTATTACATGCGTAAGTATGCTGACCCTCAGAAAAACGCTGCCCTGTTAGAAAAAACCACAATCACGCTGCCATGCTTCAAGGATGTTGCAGTAAGCACGGTGGTCGGCTCTATTCAACAAACCATGAACGGATTGCGTAATGCGTGCACGTAGTATGGTTTTTCTGGGCAGCAAAGATGCTGGTTTTAGTGTTTGCAAAACGTTAATAGAAAAGTTGCCCAAGGGAACACTTCGAGCAATCGTTTGTCCAGACGACAGCACCGATCAGAGAAGCACAACGACAAAATTCATTGCATTAGCGGAGGCAAATGCAATTCCATTTTATGTCGTGAAAAATGCTATTGAAACAAAAGATCTTATAAGCAGTATTAACCCAGCAGTTGCAGTAGTTCATGGCTGGTACCAGATTATTCCTGTCGAAGAATTAAAGAACACCACATTCCTTGGTTTTCACTACTCGCCACTTCCAAAATATCGGGGTAATGCACCGCTTGTTTGGCAAATTATAAACGGGGAGAAGGAACTGGGCGTAAGCTTTTTCCAGCTTACGGCTGGAATGGATGAGGGAGATCTTGTTGCACAAGAGTTTTTCACCTTGTCTAGGGTAGAAAGCATCGCAGAAGCGTTGTTTAGAGCAGGCGACTTGGTCCATCGAATGCTTCTGGATTTCTTGACTGATTGGCCAAATAAACCGCTTCACCTAATTAAACAACCATGCGAAATCCCGAGTTATTGCGGGTTAAGGCTTCCAGCGGACGGAAAGATTAATTGGCATAGTAATGCTGATAAGGTGCATGACTTCATCCGTGCGCAAAGTAAGCCCTATCCTGGAGCATTTACCCTTTTGCCGGATGGTCGGAAATTGATCGTTTGGAAATCCACTGAGGAAGCTCGCTGTTTTTTTGGGGTACCTGGTAGTCTGGTTGAGTTATCGCAAAATGACGTAATTGTGGCGTGTGGAAGTGGTGCCATTAGATTACAAAGTGTCACGGTTGAAGGTGGTGTAGAAGAGGCTCCAAGGAATGTCATGAAGTCACTCAAAATCAGATTGACATGACGATTAAATGAAACATTTATTTGCATGGTGATGCATTGATAACGATAGTCGATTACGGCGCAGGCAATATTGGATCAGTGCTGAACATGATAAAAAAGGTAGGAGGCAATGCCACTGCTTCTTCCCGGCCTGAAGCATTGCGTAGTGCCAAAAAGATATTGCTCCCGGGTGTCGGCAGTTTCGATAATGCCATGCATAAACTCGAACAACTCGAGTTGGTTCAGCCTCTCCGAGACTGCGCGGCAGCGGGAGTTCCGCTGTTCGGCATATGTCTGGGCATGCAACTTCTGTCGGATGGCAGCGAAGAAGGAAAACTTCCAGGTTTGGGTTTAATTCCCGGCCAGGTTCGTCGTTTCCGATTTGATACTGAACTATCCTCGCTGAAAATCCCGCATATGGGCTGGAATCAAGTCTACGCAAGCAAAAGGCATACACTGGACCATGGATTGGAGTCGGGGGGAAGATTTTATTTCGTGCACTCGTATCACTATGAATGTGAAGATCCAGCAGATGAACTGTTCAGGACTCATTATGGCTACGATTTCACTTCGGGCGTTCAACGGGGCAATGTGATGGGGGTGCAGTTCCATCCCGAGAAAAGCCACCGTTTCGGCATGCAACTGTTTAATAACTTCATCAGTCTCTGAGACATGCTCGCAACCCGGCTAATTCCTTGCCTGTTGATGAGCAACGGTGCGCTTGTAAAGACCGTTCGTTTCAAGGATCCCACTTACGTAGGCGACCCGGTGAATGCAGTACGCATCTTCAACCAGAAAGAAGTGGATGAGCTGGTACTGCTGGATATCGAGGCGACGACTCAGAACCGTGGAATCGATTATGAAACACTAGAAAAGCTGGTGAGTGAATGCTTCATGCCGATTTGCTATGGCGGAGGAGTCAATACGCTTGAAGATATGCGCAAGTTGTTTAGCCTTGGGATTGAGAAGATTTCGTTGAGTGCCGCCGTGTTTTTGAATCCGGATTTGATAATAAAGGCAGCTACAGAGTTTGGGAGCCAGGCAATCGTAGTAACGCTTGATGTTAAGAAGGGATTGTTGGGCGGTTATTCAGTACGTACACATCAAGGCACCAAGGATATGCATATCGATCCGATCAAAGCCGCGAAGAAGGTGGAAGAGCTTGGCGCAGGAGAAATCCTATTGAATTCGATCGACCGCGATGGTACTTGGGGTGGTTTTGACTTGAAGTTGATTCGTGATGTAACTAATTCAGTCGGTTTGCCTGTTATCGCCACCGGTGGCGCAGGCTCTTTGAAGGACGTGCGTTCAGCGGTTACAGAAGGGGGCGCGTCGGCAGTGGCTATCGGTAGTATGGCGGTATTTCAGGGAAAGAATCTTGGCGTACTGATCAAGTTCCCATCGCGTCAAGATCAAGAATCAGCATTTGCATAATAGGAAACATTATGAGTACAAAGATTTGTACGCGTTGTATTTACGATTCAACAGTACCTAACATTTCTTTTGACACCGACGGAATATGCAATTACTGCCGTCAAATTGAGTCACTCGAAGCCGAATACCCCATAGGAAAGGAAGGTCACGCACGGTTGGAGATGATGATCGAGGAGATCAAGGCATCCGGCAAGGGTAAGAAATACGATGCCATCATTGGGGTTAGCGGAGGATGCGATTCGTCTTATCTAGTTCATGAGATGGTAACCAAATACGGCCTGCGAGTCTTGGCTGCTCATTTCGATAATACCTGGAACTCAACGATTGCCACAGAAAATATCCACAACGTTTTGGATAAATTGGGTGTTGATCTATTCACTATAGTGGTTGACAACAAAGAGTATGACGATATATATCGATCTTTTTTTAAAGCGGGTGTGAAGGATCTAGAAACACCTACCGATATTGCATTAGCCACGACGCTCTATAAGGCCGCTGAGAAATTTGGAATTAAATATATGATCGAAGGCCACTCATTCCGCACCGAAGGCGTGGCACCACTAGGCTGGATCTACATGGATGGGAAATACATTGATTCAGTACAGAAGGAATTCGGTACGTATAAGCTCAAAACCTTTCCGAATCTATGGCTGAAGGACTTTCTTCGGTGGATGATATTTGGTGGAATAAAAAAAGTTCGTCCCTTGTATTACATGGACTACGACAAAGAGGCCGCCAAAAAGATGTTGATCGAAACGTATGGCTGGCAATGGTATGGGGGTCATCACCTAGAAAATCGGTTTACTGCCTTTTACCACAGCCATTTTTTGCCCGCTCGCTGGAACATCGATTTTCGAATTGCAGGTTATTCGGCTTACTGTCGTAACGGTTGGATGACGCGTGAAGAAGCTATGCGCCTGATGCAGAAACCGCCCCATATCGAAGATGATCTGGTGTGGTATGTCAAAAAGCGGCTCGGCTTTACCGACTCTGAATTTCAATCCTTGATGACTTTGCCAAAGAAGTCCTACAAAGACTATAAGACATACAAGAAAATATTTGAAAAACTCCGCCCTTTTTTTTGGTTAATGTATAAGCTTGAGCTTGTACCAAAGAGTTTTTATATGAAATATACGAGCAAAGACTAAATACAAAGAGTAAAAATGTACCAAGTTAGATGTTTTCATATCGCCAAAAAAAATGCCAAAAAATACCAAGATTAAAATATTTATCGGATTAACAGAGGTCTCTGGATACTTTTCTGGATTAGAGGAGGGGCTTAATACGATTGGTGTATCGGCCAATTTCTTTGATTTGAGTGGGCACGAATTTAAATATAAGTCAAAACACAATTTGTATATTTCAACTATACAAATCCTATCTAAATACGCACTAGGTAATAATCTGTTACAACGAATAATTGCGATTATTCGCTTATGCTCATTAATACCATTGTTTATATTCGCAATTTTTACATATAATATTTTTATATTTTCATCGGGAAATTCATTTTTTGGATTGAGAGATCTGCGAATTCTCAAGTTTCTTGGAAAAAAAGTGGTATTTGTGTATCTCGGGAGTGACTCAAGGCCCCCTTTTTTAAATCGCAAGTTTTATGACAGTAATTACTTATATGAAACAGAATTAGCATGTGAATATTTTATTCAAAAAATAAAAATTGTTGAAAAGTATGCGGATTATATAATTGATCACCCTCCATGTTCACATTTCAGGTCTAAGCGATTTATACAACACCTTAAGCTGGGAATACCGATAATAGTTCCGTCAGAATCGGCAAAAGAAAACAGTAAAGTACAGACTGATTATATTACTATTCTACATGCCCCCTCCTATCCGAATGGTAAAGGGACACTGGAAATATGTGATGCTATCGATAGTTTAATTAGTGAAGGATTAAAAATTAATTTTATTAAAGTAATTAACAAGACTAATCAAGAAGTTCTAGATTTGATTAGTGCTTGCGACTTCATTATCGATGAGCTTTATTCTGACACTAGAATGGCTAAATTCGCGGCGGAAGCGGCTAGTTTTGGTAAGCCAGCAATAGTATGTGGATATCTTGAGTTATCAGATCTTGGTAATTTAGAAAGTGTAGAAATACCTCCTGTGCATTACTGTAGGCCGGACGATATTAAAGATGCGATAAAGAAGCTTTATTTAGATAATATTTATCGTGAATTAATCGGAAATAATGCAAAAGAGTTTGTTGAAAAAAAATGGTCAATAGTAAATGTTGCCTCACGTTATAATAATTTACTACGAGATGACTTTCCAACATCTTGGTATTACAATCCTAATGATATTAATTACATCTATGGCTGGGGTCTGAGTAAAAATTTATTGAGAAAATACATGCTTGAAATAAAAAGTTTCGATAGTAGATTTTTTTTACGTATTTTTAAAGAAAAACCTAAACTTCAAAATGCCATTGAGTCTTTTTTGAACTAGACAAGCGCTGTCGATCTTCATATTTTTCTAGTAGTATCGAGCATATATTCTGTAGACAAAAGGTTTATTTTAAAAAACTTCATTAATGCCATAAATTCCAAGCCCTTACCAAATATATCGACTTTCGCTGCGATGATAGAAGTTCGATTTGGATTATTCAAGAGCCCAAATGCAAACTAATTTACATAAATAGGGCTTCTGTTGATGATAAAAAGTTTTATAAGTAACTCGATTGGTTATTTTATAACAAATGTTATAAGCAGGGGTTTGTCAGTCGTTACGCTGCCTATATATACTCGCATGATGAGTGCTGAGGATTTTGGCAGTTTAGATGCAATCATTTTATTCTCTACACTAGCAGGATTGGTAATACCATTCGGGATCTCGTCTGGATTGGCGCGCTATTATTCAGAGTGCAAGACGAAGGCTGAGAAAATAGCTCTGTCATCAACCGTACTAAATTTCACAATATTTTCATCTATTGTAGTTTTGTGTTTAGCCTTTTGGCTACCCGATAGCGTTAAAGCCAGCATTCTTTATTCCAATGATTCTGAGCTCTGGCTGACAATATCAATATTGATATTTTTAAATTGCATACTCTATCAATTGCAAAACCTTTTAAGGTGGCAGCTGGAAATAAAAAAATACAGCTACGTAAGCATTTCTGTGGCTGTAGTAACTGCAGGTTGTTCAATATTTTTTCTCTTTGCAGTAGACAATAGCTACAAATCAATTCTATTTGGCCAGATAGTTGGCGTATTGTTCGGGGTCGTAATTTCATTAAAGTTTGCTAAGCAGGTATTACAGATTACATTTTCGTTAAGTGCCTTGAAAAAAGTATTACTATACTCGACGCCATTAGTCCCAGCTATTTTATTTGAATTCCTCGCAATTAATGCTGATAGAATTACTATTAGGTACCTTCTTGAAGAAAGCGAATTAGGTAGCTATGGAGTAATCTATAGAATTGCATCATTGATTCTAATTATTAACCTGGCTTTCACAAATGCATTTGGTCCAGTTATTATAAATAATTATAAAAAGCAAGCTGCAACGAGTGACACCGAATTTATTATAAGGGTTTTTATCATTTTGCAGTGCACAATATTACTAGCTCTTAATGGATTTCAATATCACATAATCTCAATTTTTTCTGGAGATAACTATTACCATGCGTCTGGTTTGTTGCCTCTTATTGGGATATCGATTGCCTTACAATCGAGTTATTTGTTATTCCCTGGCATTGAAATTGGCTATAGAACTAAGCTTGCTTCAGTTCTTCAGTTTATGTGGGCTATCTTAAGTCTATCTTTTTGCTTTATAGGAGTTAGATATTTTGGAATATACGGCGCACCGATATCTATAGCACTTGCTTCTAGCCTGTATATAGCATCAAGAGTATATTTTGGTCAGCGCCATTACTTCATACCATTCGAGATTAAGAATTTAGTATATATAATACTAGCAGTATTCTTTTTAAATATATTCCTTTCGATTTTAATGAAATCTCACAACGATATTTCAAATTTTATTGATTTTGTTATTTTGTTAATTATTATTATATTATCCAGCATTTTCATAGCAGCGGTTGGACTAAAGAGCCACGAATTAATTAGAATTACTACATTTTTAAGAAATGGTTTGGGGAGGGGCTAATGCTATATGAGTAAAATTATGATGGGGCATGTAGATTTATCGTATGAATTGGGTCCTTATTACTTTGATTTTTCACCAACGTTGTCGGAAATCGATTCCGGCCTCTACGGGCCTTTTGACGAGAAGGGAGTGCCACTCGTTGATTACGACAAACTTTTAAAAGATTCCCCTAATGTTAATAAAGCTGAGAAGTATGGAATACATTACACGCCAGTAACAATTGCGCAATATGGATTAGCGATACATTCCAAATGTATATCGACTTCAACATACGAAGATATGGCAATAGCAATTTCTAGCGGTAATTGGCTTATAGAAAACTTATTAAATATTAAAAACGACCTTTGGGTCTGGATTCATCATTTCGATTTTCCGATTTATAACTTAAAGGCGCCATGGGTATCGGCTATGGCACAGGGTCAATCAATTTCGCTGTTGCTTCGTTGTTATCAATATAGCGGAGATGATAATTATCTTGAGGCTGCAAGTAGAGCTATTAATAGTTTTTTTTATGAGACTAGTGACGGGGGCGTCAGTTCAGTATCCAATAGGGGGATCTGGTTTGAGGAGTACCCCAATATACCAAATTCAAGTGTTTTGAATGGCATGATATTTGCTATGCTGGGACTATATGATTACTATAGGGTGACAGGTGATAAACGTGTGAGTTTATTGATCAAGTTGTCGCTTTCCTCTATTGAACGTAATTTGCCCGAATTCGATTGGAGGCGTTGGTCGAGGTATGATCTTATAAGACCAGAGCGATCTTCAGAACTATATCACCAAATTCATATTGTTCAACTTAGAATTCTTTTTAAACTTACTGGCGGAAAAGTTTTCGATGAATACGCTAATAAATGGGAAAGTTATTCTTTTGGAGAAGGATTAATAATTCGACAGTCTAACAGGTTCATATACGGAATTTTTAAACGGCTTGGATTATTGAATTATCCATACAAAGAAATGATTGGTATCACCCTTAAATCGGCTAGCAGTAACCATTCTCAAAACCCAATAAAATAATTGAATATGCCATTAAAGGAAGCTTTCGTGACTATCAGCGCGGAGCTCTTAGCGAATTGCGAAATGATGCAACTAGTTCAACGTTTGTTCGAACCGCCTAGTTCAAGCTAATGTTGGTTCTCAGTGTCTAGTATAACAATGCACTACTGCATATTCCGGCTGCGGCGCCTCCGGAAATTAGCCTTCTACCAACCGAGAATATATTTCTAGTATGCTTTTCCTTAGCCGTACATTAGCTCTTAAGGCAGCTATACCGTCGTATGTCGGCGAGAAGCACATAGAGGCTGTTCTAAGGTCGACACTATGGCTTGCTCGAAAATGAGAGCCGTTGGCTAATCTATGGCAGGTCCGCAACTCATTACTTGTCATGCACTCTGAGGAGCGCACTTAAAGCGGAAAGCTAGTCAAATCCTTAAATGCATTGGAAAAAGTCTAAATTTTAATTTTTATATATATGTACATAATAAAGTTTGTGTTGAAATTTTAGATTTCTCAGGAATGCTAAATTTTACAATTAATTAGAAGTAATTGCACATGGATATTTACTACCAAGCAAAACTTATATTATTTTCTATAATTTTTTTAATATTTTTTTTACATAAAAAAATGTTGACGGGGAACGTTATCATCAGTTTCCTTCTATTTGCATTGTGTTTAGTTCCGAATAGTTCTGTGTTTTCCGATCAACGCATACTGGGAAGCGGATTTAAACTATTCAATCGTTATATATTTGGATTATTTTCAATTTGGGATATATTCTTAATATTTTCATTATTATTAATCTACATTAAAAAAACAAGATCCAATTTTCATTTAGATTTTAATCTAAAAGTAGTTGGAATAGTCTGGGGTTTCGGATTGGCAGTTGGAATTTATAATTCAATTATCTTTCCGTATGGCCCAACAAGTTTAAGAAACTTAGTAACACAATCGTTGCCTATATTTTATTTTATCGCTTCAGCTTATTTATCAACGAAGTTACTTAAAAATAGTATCAATTTTGTTGTAATATATAAAGTACTACAATTGTGTAGTGTAATTATCATAATAGAAGGATTAATCTTTCTAATCTTGACCACTACAATCAATCTGCCAATATTAAGAGGGTTTGGTAATATACCCATTGTTGTTTATGACGGATTAGCGTTTCTTAATATAACGCTATTAATTACATTTGATAAATATACAAGAAAACTTAAGATATCTACTCTGGAGGTTTTTCTTTTTATTGGTTCTGTTTTATTTATTCTACTAAGTACGAGAAGGATGAATATTGCCTTTCTTTTTCTGAATTTTATTTTCTTGTATTTCGTAAATAGCAAATCGATTTTTAGTGGCCGTATGATATTGCGTATGAGTAGAGATATACTCCTCATTGTTTTACCTGTATTTGCCGTTATGTATGCTTTTTCGCCAAGCCTATTTGAGACATTCATATTTGTGCTAAAAACATTCAATATGGCGTCAGAAGCAGGAGAAGTTTCTGCAGGTTTTTTTCGAATAGCTCAAATTGAAAATATGTTTTTAAATATGAAAAATTACGGAATTAACTCATATATTCATGGTATGGGGTTAGGCACTATGTGGTATGAGTTTACTCCGCTTCCGAACTTGAGTTCGGAAGGCGATGCTGGATACATTGCTTCTTTACATGAATTAGGTTCTAGCGGTTGGTGGCCTTATTTTCATCTTTCTAATTTATCGACGATTTATCGATTTGGTTTTTTAGGTGCGATTATTATTTTAGTCTTTATGTTTCGATGGCTTTATACAACAATACAAAGTATGCGAATTGACACATCCGTCTTACGATCTATTGCAATGATTTCAGCGCTATTGAGCTTTCAAACAGTAATTACGCTAGGAGATAGCACAGATGCAGCCTGGCCAGCACTATGTGGCCTGCTGGCTGGTATTTCTATAAGCTTAAATCGCATATATAGATTATCAATAGCTGAGAATAGATATTCAGCCGCTGAACGTATTAGCATGCTAAATACTGTTTCATAAATAATGATCCGACTCTTACTTATAACCAGCCATTTTCCACCGGAGATTAGTGGAGGTGTTGGACGTCCCAATTCTCTATTTCGCCATTTGCCTTCCCATGGTATCGATGTTGAAATTCTCACTTTATTACACAAAGATTCGAATTATCAAAGTGATAAAATCTTTCGCACTTCTTCATTGAATTCTTTCGACCCCGATTTTCGAAAGTTTTATTTTTGGTTTTTAAGATTTATTAATAAAATTATAAAAATATGTGGTGGGCATAATTCACTCGATATTCGATGGCTTATTTCAGCTTTGCAATTATTAATAAAAAAAGATCTTATTCGATCATACAGCTGCCTTTATGTGACATTCCCATCGATAAATCCAATAATCATAGCATTATATTTAAATTGGAAATATGGGGTCCCTTATGTTGTAGAGTTTAGAGATGGGCTTACATTCGAGCCGCTTGTAAAAATGAGCCCCTTGCAAACTTTTATTACAAAATACATCGAGAAAAAAGTTATTTCGAATGCAAATTCCGTAGTTACAGTCGGTCGTACTATTTCTGCAGATTTGAGCGTTAAGTATACTAAGAACATAAATACTGTTCATAACGGATTTGACGCGTCGGCTATTTTTAATAACGTATCTGAGAGTGAATTAAATAAAGAGCTCAATAAAAATAATAAATTAACATTTGTATATTTTGGAAATATTACATACTCTAAACCGCGCGATGTTAGATTTTTATTTGAAGGAATTAAATGTTTTCTTAATGCGCGATATTATTCTGAAAGCGTGCAGTTCATTTTCTATGGCCGATTTTCTAAACATGAGCGTGAGTTAGTAGAGGAAAAAGGATTAGTTGGTGCTGTTATTTTTATGCCGCCAGTTAATGCGGACATGATGGCTAAGATAGGTAGGTGTGCTGATTTTCTTTTATTTTATGGTGTTCCAGGCGACCGTGGTTTTATTTCTGCCAAGCTTATGGAGTATCTTAGTTATGCTCGACCTATATTAGGTATATGCTCCGGAAACGAGGCCGAAGAAATAATCAATTCTGCTGGCGTTGGGTTGGTGACTGACTTTGATCCGCAGTCGATTGCTGATGGTATTGAGAAGCTTGTACAAACTAGGACGAATTTTAAATTTGATATTGCTAAACTTTTGTTATATTCACGCGAAGCTCAGGCTGAGAAAATATATAAAATAATTATTAATAGTAAATTTATTATGAATCACAAGGTGGACTAATTGAACGATGTAAGATTAAATGATAACTATCAGCCAGTGGTTGAAATTTTACTTGCTACTTTTAACGGCGAAAAATATATCGAAGAGTTTCTCGAATCGCTGGAGAAACAAACATTCAAGAGCTGGAGTTTAATTGTTAGAGACGATGGTTCGTCTGATAGCACCCATACGTTGTTGACAAATTGGTTGGCACGAACTGGAAAGGGTTATTTAGTAACCGATGATCTTGGAAATATCGGCACAATAGCGAATTTCTCTAGGTTGACAAATTTTACGCGCTCTAAATACATCATGTTTGCTGACCAAGATGACGTTTGGCGGCATAATAAAATTGAGTTGCTTCTAAATTCAATCAAATTATTAGAAAACAAAGGTAATAAATTTGTGTCACCTGCGCTTGTTTTTTCTGACTTGACTGTTACAAACGAAAGGCTTCAGACACTTGCAAAGTCATATTTGTCTCATCAAGGATTGGTCTCGTTAGTTCCTGTGAATTATAAGGATATCCTCACTCAAAATATTGCTCCAGGATGTTCAATGATGTTTAATTCTGCTCTACTTAGAATGGCCAGTCCTATTCCAAACAACATACCGATGCACGACTGGTGGTTTGTTTTACTATCTAGTTTGTTTGGTTATATTGAGTTTATATCTGAGCCCACTGTTTATTATCGACAACATGGAATGAATCAAGTTGGTGCACCTGGTGGTTCTACTTTTTATAGAATCTTACGCGTACTTCGAAATATCAAACAATATCGTCAAAACCTGTTATTTGCTCAATCACAAGCGTCGTTAATAATAGAAAGGTATAGGGAGCTTCTCAACTCAGAACAATTGACGATATTGTCGATATTTTCAAATCTTAGTACCAGGCCTCCTCTTATACGACAATACTTTGCGTTTAAAGCAGGTATTAAAAAGAATTCTTTTTCCAGGAGCGTGGCTTTGTACTTACTTATGTAGCCTAGCAGTGTGCGAGATCTGTATATTTACTTTATTTCTGACGCTATGCGCACTTTCTTAAAAGCTATGTTTTTATTTTACTTGTTATTTATAATCGAAATCTTATTTCGCGCTTAAATATTCGCAGTAACTTGTTACGGTCTGGACTGGTAAACGCGCTGCGGAAAATCACTTAAAGAGTGTCTTGCTCACCGCGACCAAAATAGATACGACATCATAACTTATAAGAGTTAAGAGAAATACCAGTGAATGTTATCAATAGCATAAATTTCTGTTTTTCAATCGTTAGTCATGGTCAGGCTGCGTTAATATATCCGTTATTGGCAGATATGGCTAAAATACCGCATATATGTTTCGAAGTCATCATCACGATTAATGTACCAGAAGATGACTCCATGTATAAGGGTTTCTCTTTTCCTATACATATCATCCGGAATACTGTACCTAAAGGTTTTGGTGCCAATCACAATGCTGCTTTCGCTGAATCCAGTAGCAAATTCTTTGCTGTACTTAATCCAGACATTCGTATTGAATCACTTAATTTCCAAGAACTACTGTCACCGTTTTTGAACCAAAAAGTGGCTGCTGTAGCGCCCGTGGTTTTATCGAACGAAGGTAACGTAGAAGACAGTGCAAGACGCTTTCCAACATTATGGCGCTTCGTTAAGCGTCTACTAAATCGACAGCGGCCCCCCGATTATCTGGTTGAGAAGGTTCCTTACTCAGTGGATTGGGTTGCTGGTATGTTCATAGTTTTCAACTCTGATGCATACCGGAAAGTTGGCGGATTTGATGATCGTCGTTTCTTCATGTATCTGGAAGATGCAGATATCTGTCGCCGCTTACATGAAATCGGTTATGATGTGTTGATAAACCCCAGTGTGAATGTGACTCATAATGCTCAGCGTGCGAGCAGACGTAATTTGAAGCATATGCGCTGGCACATAGTGAGCGCAGTACGATATTTAATTGGTTTATAAAGGAATATAAATAATGTCAATTACTTGCTGCAAAAATATATTAGTGCAAATATCGAACTCGACTTCTGAGCTAAGTCCTAAAAGCGTATCGCGAATCTGGGCAAGATTCCTATGCATTATCTAAAAATCTTGATCAGTCTGCATGACTACCCACAATACAACTTTGTGTACGGTGACTTGGAAGAAAACACCCTGGTCGAGTTCTGGTTGTCCATTAAGCCCTCGAGTACTATTGCTCTTTGCGTCACGTAGATTAATCTATCTAGGTGCCTGAGGACATGATCCAGACTAATATCGTTATGACCTTTGAGCTGCTTGATGCGTTGCAGGCTTTTAGTCAGATCTGCAAGAGCCGGAAAAATGCATTCTTATTTTTGCATTAATGTGTGGCGAGGTTTATGGCACTCTAGTGTCCGTTAGTCCGGCTTTCGCCGAAATAATCTATACAAGCCCAAGCTCATAGTCTGCTAGTAAAGATGCGAACGACCACCTCCTGCCTGGCATTACAACTACTGCCTGCCGATGCTGATACAAACTTTAGTAACAACTACGGTGACTACCATTTCTCCGAACATCTCATCCCGCTCATAATCGTCAACGCCATAGGGAAATGCTCCTTCAGGTATATGGCGACAGCATGCCAATCTGGGATTTGCCCTACGTAAAAAATCAATAAAACGCGATCCTTCGCGTTCTAGAAGTTAGACAAATTGGCGAAATCTATACCTTTGGCAGCTGGAAATCAAGACTATGTAGAGCAAAAACTATGCAGAGCCTCAGGGATGAAGATTATGTTGCTTGGCAAGTAATGGCTAGATTAACCGGTAGCTATAGCCCAGTTTGAGCATACTATGCCTATTGGTTGCGGACGACTACCACAGCAAACTATTGGATATCTGAGCTAGCCTAAACGTCAAGCGGATATGTAGTTAGACTTGTGCCAGATGTAATCGTCAACGCTGCAGCTCATACTGTAGTCAATAAAGCTTAAAACGAAAGAGAGCTGGCCTGAACGCTTAAGCCTCGCGCCGGAGCTGCGCTGTTACAGCGAAGCCAACAGTCAAGCGCGAGCCATGCAGCTTTCCTCTGAGGCCTTACAGCGAATCTCTGCTTTAATCCTCTAACCATTCAATCTGCCCGGGGCGACCGACCGGCATGGACCCCCTCTATGCCAGGATGTGCATGTAGCTCTCGCGCCTCAGTTTGGCCAGAAAAGCACCGAACTTCGGTGCTTTTTTGCGTATGGCCTGGCCTTGATTTTCAGTTAAATAATATTAGCGTTCATTAATATTAAAACTTAGGTCGATGTCCATGCCATGTGAAGTTTCCTTTGTTAATGGCCATAACAATGGCCGTGCATGACTACCGGCCTATTGCTTTGAGCCAAAATAGTCAATA
>Ga0315907_10002485_pt1 | contig 23099 bp, 21 predicted proteins | sample LakEriMetagenome_3_FD_203525 | JGI IMG/M metagenome (GOLD analysis project Ga0315907, IMG submission 203525) | Freshwater fungal communities from buoy surface, Lake Erie, Ohio, United States - Buoy 12 MA123 | ecosystem: Environmental > Aquatic > Freshwater > Lake > Lake biofilm | place: USA...
TCACAGTTCGCCCAGCAGCAGAGGATTCAAATCTTTGCCACTGATTCCAACAACAATCAATTTTTAGATTAACCTTGCAAAACCGGACTACTTCTTAATCAATGGTACGTCTCAAGGGGGCAGGTCATAACCTGCGAGGCACTGTAGCTATGGCGCGAACCAATGTGCCTGACTCTGCCACATCAGAGTTTTTCATCAACCATGTTGATAATTTGTTTTTGAACTACAGCACCACTTCTGCTGGCTATGCGGTTTTTGGCAAAGTGGTGCAGGGCATGGACGTTGTAGATGCCATAGCCGCCAAGGATACAGGCATGCTCAATAGCGAAAAAAGCCTGCCACTTGAAGAAATCACTATCACTGGTGCTTTTCAAATTAAATAAGCCAGACCTTTTGGGGTCTGGCTTATTTCACAATATGTAAGCTGAAGTTTAAGAGCCGCGTGTAATGGTAACTGCGACGGGCAAGCTGTCTACTTTGCCATCATTCACAATCAGGGTGATCACATAAATACCAACTTGGTCTGGCACAAATGTGGGTGCTTGTGTGGTTGAAAGCGCCAAAGTAGCCACACTGCTTGTTGGCTTAGAGAGCAGGTACCACTTGTAGGTGAGTGTGTCGCCTGTATTGGCATCTGTGCCCGAGCCACTCAAAGTGACAGTGCCATTACCAGTAACAGTTCGGTCAGCTCCTGGAACAGCGACTGGTACTGCGTTGACAGCGGTAACATTGATAGTAATAGGATCGGGGTTACTTTTTAATTTACCGTCACTCACGGTTAATGCCAGCACATAAGTGCCGACTGTAGCTGGGGTGAATGTTGGTTTGGGCGATGTTGCAGAAGATAGCGTTGGTGCAGTGCTAGGTGAAGCCATCCAATCCCATTGGTAAGTTAGGGTGTCAAAGTTTGCATCAGTGCTGTTGGTGCCATCTAAAGTTACCAGTGTGCTGACTGTCACGTTTTTATCGTCTCCTGCATTGGCCACAGGCTGAACATTGGCAGCACTGGCCACCACAATGACAGAATTGGGTACGCTGTCAACTTTGCCGTCATTGACAATGAGTTGCGCAACATAATCACCAGCAACAGCGGCTGTAAATGTAGGGCGTGCAGATGTGGTTGAGCTTAAAACAGCCGTACTGCTAGACGGCTTTTGCATTAGTGTCCATTTGTAAGTGATTTGGTCATTGTCAGCGTCTGTGCTGTAGGTGCCGTCAAGTGTGACGGTGCTGCTAGCCCCAAAAACAACAAATTGCTTCGCTCCAGCATTGGCCACGGGCGTACTGTTTGTGATTGAAGCAACAATAGTCACAACTGATGAATCTTTACTTGCCAAGCCGCCGGAGTCTTTCACCGTTAAGGTAGCAGTGTATGTACCTGCAATATCGGCAGTAAAGGTAGGCTTAAGATCTGTAGCGCTTGACAACACAGCAGCACTGCCCGCTGGCTTGGTCAGGGTCCAAGTAGGGGTCAAGGGGTAGTTTTGTTCGGGGTCTGAACTGCCGGTGCCATCTAAGGTGACGAGCTTGGAAGCTACTCCACCCACAAACCCTAGAGATACATTTTGAGTGATGCCGGCGTTGGCAATAGGAGGCTCATTGGCTGGAGAACTGGTATTTAAAGCTCCGGGCAATACACCCAAGACAGCAGACCCACCGCCACCACATGCAATTAATTGAGAGGCTATAAGGATAGCGCTTAAAAATTTAAACAAATTCATGTGATTAATCGCAGGTTGAGATACTAACTGTTTCAGGATATTTTAAACCCGTGTTGTTATGTAAGTCATAGGCAGCCCCAATTATGCCGCCCAAAAGGATATTTCCAGCCATATTCCAAGTGGGCAGGGCAGACACCGAAACGGTGAACTGCGGCATGTATTGCACTTTGCATGAAATGTTGAGATCGCCAATGTCATTATTAACTAGCACCACGCCAGGTGCTCTAAACATCCAGCGGCCCTTGCTGTTTTCGGCCACACATTGGGCACGAACCAGTCTCTCTTTGCACTGCAAAGAAACCGAAATCTCTTGGGTATCCTCGTCTAGAAGTGTGGCGCAACCCGATAGAACGCCCACCAAAGCTAACAAGGCCAGTTTGAATGAGGTTGAATTGGGCATTTTCAAGATTTTAGATTAAGGTGGTACCCACAGTGAATCGGCACTAGGCTTGAAAACTTGAATGATTGGTCAACTCCCACAGTGGCATAAGCCAAATCAAGGTATTTCTAGAAAAATCTTACATACGTAGCCTAGGCGCTATCTTTCGTCTGAAATGTATTCTTTGTATTTTTCACTGGCTAAACTTATGATAAATATCATGAAAAGCCGCTTCTAACTCTTGCGTGAATTTAATTGTGTCCATAAGCGCAGAACTTCTCATGTGATTCCGTAGAGAGTCCCTAAATGATTGGAGCTGCTCTGGGTTGCTTGCAAGTAACTTTGCAATACTTATGTACTGTGCGGTTGTCGTTGCCGCCCAATCAGGAAAGCCAATTGCATTCAGGATTGCATAAGTCTGACGGCTGACTACATTTTGTTGTGGCAATGTAACTATAGGAACGCCCATCCAAAGAGATTCACAACTTGTTAGTCCACCTGTAAAAGGAAATGGATCAAGCGCTATATCCAGATGTTGGTATTCTTGAAGTAAATCCGCATGAAAAGAAGCTTTTCGAAGTTCAATTCGATTCGGATCAATGCCTATATGCGCAAAAGTATCAAAAATTGAGTTTGAAAATTTTTCATCAGCAAAAGTTCGCCACTTCAGAATAAGTCGAGAATTTGGTACGGCTTGTAACACACTAGACCATACGTCAAATACCCCCGAGTTCAATTTACTGGTGTTATTGAAGCAACCAAAAGTGATGAAACCATTTTTTAAGCAAGGCGCTGGTGAAACTTCCGGCGCCCATGGCACTGGCTGATAGTTCAGTCTTCCATTGTGTAAGTGGAAGATCTCTTCTGTAAATTGTATTTCAGTACCCAATGGTGCATGCCATTTGTCTAGCAGTACTGCGTCAATGTAGCTCAGCCCAGTAGTTGCAAAGTAGCCAAGCCAAGAGACTTGAACAGGCGCTGCTCGATAAGCAAACGCTGTTAACCTTGAACCAGCCGTATGACCAGACAAATCGACTAATAAGTCAATTTTGTCTTTTTGAATGATGTCAACAAGAGATTTGTCATCCAAACTGCTTACATCTTTGAATTTACTGTATCGTTTTATCTCTTCAGTGACCCAGTCAGATATACGCCCACTAGAGTAGACAAAAACTTCAACAGGATTACCTACATTTGCTATCAAATTTCTTGAGTGCTGTTGGATGATGTTTTTAACGAAAAGACCGACTGTATGCTGACAAAAATCTGATGAGACATATCCAATTTTTAATGGCATTGATTCAGAGGCTGTAATTCTGCGTTTTGCGGGCCTAGTTTTAATTCCACCTGCTCGAGATATAGCCCACTTACCCCAAGATCGTGCGCTTTTCAATCGGTCTTCATATGAAAGGGTTGGATCATATTGCTGGCTGAGCAACAAATTGCGTTTGATAATTGAGTTTTCGGGGAGTACAAGCTGAAGGGCTTTGTATTTTTTTTGAGCATTGATGTGATCGCCTTCAATGAGAGCTAGATTGGCGAGATGCAATTCTGCGCGCATATCCTCTCGATTGCGATGACTAACCGTCTCAAAGCACCATCTCGCCCTACTCAAAAAACCAAAATCAACCAGTAAGCGCCCAACTTCAATTAGAGCCTCGTCATCGGTTCTGTATATTTCTGAAATATTTTTACAACTTTCAAGAAATGCTTCAAATTGGGCTGAGCTAGCTTGAAGCCAAGCCAATTGAAAAGCAGTTTCCCAAGGCTTAGGTGGTTTGTTCATTTCTTCCAATTGAATTGGCCTTTAAGAATGAAGTTTTAAACAACCATGGAACACATGCAGCTTTTAAGATACAAATTAACTTAAGTTAATTCTGTCTTAAGGCGAAGCGTTTCGCTTTTCATCGAGGAAACTACTTTACCGCATCCCGCTCTGAATCTCTTTTGTTCTGTCAAGATTACCCCACTTTTAATGGCCCCCGATATACACACGTAGCTTAATAGTGAAACGCAAAGCTGATCCTATTTGACCGCGCTTTACGCGCCTTTGAGCGCATTCAAGAGTTTGGTTAAGTGACGACTCAGATCAGACAAAGAACGCTTGAACCTTGCACACTGGTTTCAGCAGTTCGATTTTACGATTTCTCGTATGCTCAATCTCTTGATTATTTGTCAGCGATCATTTTTTCTACCCAGGCGAGTTGCTTGGGCAAGCAAACATTTTTGAGGTCATACATTGCTACTGCAAACTTGCGTGCATTTTCGCCAAGCCTTGCTCTCTCTTTAGGACTCTCCAGCAGTTGCACCACCTCTTTCACCAGCGCTTTGGCATCATGAAAGTTCACCAGGCGTCCAGTCTCGTTATGAATAATGGCCTCATGTAGCGGCTGAGTGTCGCTGGCCACAATAGCGCAACCTGTACTCATCGCTTCTAGCAAGCTCCAAGATAGCACAAACGGATAGGTGAGGTACACATGAACGGTAGAGAGTTGTAGGAGTGGAATGAAATACTTATAAGGTACATGACCGAGAAAGTGAACGCGCTGCCAGTCCTCATTACTGATTTGATGGCGAACTTCGCCAGCAAAAATATCCTTCCACTTTGTGCCGCCATTTTTCTCAAGCGTAGGTTTGGCGCCATAGCTCACTCCGTCAGCTCCAACTATGAGGACCCTTGCGTTAGGCCTGCATTTCAAAATCTCTGGCAAAGAGCGCATGAAGATGTGGTATCCCCTGTATGGCTCTAAGTTGCGGTTCACAAAAGTGATGACTTCATTTTGCTTTGTCAGTTTTAATTCTTCACCATTAGTTTTTTTAAAGCTCAGCACAACGTCAGGATTAGGAACAAGCTCACGAGTGTCTATACCATCATGTATGACAGTAATTTTTGATCTAAAAGACTCGGGGAAAGTGCTTGCCTGCCAATATGTGGGTGATAGACCAGTATCTGCTACTTCAAAGTGAAGCAGGTTATTTAGGTTTTTAAGTCGTGATCGACATAGACTGCTAGGGTCGTTGTCTAGAAATTCAGGGTCAAAGCCTAAATCTGCACCTTGGGACTGATAAAAGAACTCACAGTAAATACCAAGCTTGGCCTTTGGCCATATATCCTTCAAGAATAGGCTCTCTCCCCAACCGTGATGGGCTATGATCACATCAGGTTCAAAGCCAGTGTCCTTTAATTTCAGTGCAGTCTTAAAGCTTGCCTCTGCCCTGATGATCTTGGTCTCAAAATCAGAAACCCACGGATGAACGTTAGGTGTAGTTCCTTTGTTAACTGAGTAAGAAACTAGCCTGATACCTTGCCAATCCTTCACTTCGCTCTTTTGCATGGACATGGCAACCACGCTGTGGCCTTGAGCAACAAGAGCAGGTGCCAAAAACTTGAACTGACCTGGAAAGTTCTGATGAATGAATAGGATGTTCATGACACTACCCTTAGAATCCCAAGCTTGACTAGCCAAGCCAGTGCCCTGAATACAAAAGGCTTGCGGGCATCTTTAATATCTTTAACCCAATCAAGCGCAACGGCAGCATGGTTACTGCTCAGTACAGAGTGAATTTCTTTTTCAGTTGGTAAGACTGTCTTGGCAAAGTCCACCATGGCCAGTTTGCGGTAGTCAAGTGTTCTGGCAATAGCGAGCTCGGCGTTTGAATCAACCAACACCAAAGTGGTCTGAGGCGTTAGGGTCTGTGTGGGATAACTGGCAAACGCATAAAACGGATCCATGCGAGCGGGCCACGGATAAACAAGAGGTTTCAGATCTTTACTCTGTACTTCCCGAATTTCGTTTAATTGAGTCCACAAAGCCTCATATTGGCCAATGATGTGCTTCCAGTCGTACACATCCCTTGCACGCTTTTGCCCAGCCTCTCCCATTTTTTTACGAAGATCAGCGCTATTGAATAACTTCACAAAAGCATCGGCAGTAGCCACAACATCCACAGCCACCATTAAACAAGCTTGACCACAATACATATCATATGTCTCAATTTCTAACGCATGTCGAAGTGTCAAATCTCCACCTAAACCAGCTTGAGGCATTACAGTAGGGATGCGAAAGCCGTCTACACCGTCTCGCACCGTATCTTTGTAACCATCCCAGTCTGAGACCACCACCGGCAAACCTGCAGCCATGGCCTCAATCGGCACGATGCCAAAGGTCTCTTGGATGTTGTCTGACAGTGAGCAAAACACATCTGCACCTGCCCAAGCGGTTTGGCGGTCTTGTGTTTTGCGGCCATCCAAAGTAAGCACCTGCACACCGGGACAAGCCAGCCGGGCGGCATCGGCATAGGCTTTAGAAATGTATTCATTCGCGTGCCAACCGCATTCAACCAACACGACAGACGTACCTGACGCCTGAGCCGCCGCTTCCAGTGCTTGGTACATGGCCAGTGGGTGGGCCTTTGCATGAAACGATAACCTGCCCATGAACAGCACGACCAGCGTGTCAGGCGATACACCCAAGGCAGCACGGGCAGCGGCCTTTTGGTCTGAAGAAAAAGCAAAGTCAGCGGTATGGATGCCCAGGGGTATAACTGGCAACAGAGGCAGCACCACCCGGGAGATGCCCAGACGGTCCTTAAGATAGTCCACATGCGCTTGAAGCAAACGGGTGACGTTGTCCTTGACAGCAGTTGAAGTACAGATGACCGCATCCCAGGGCTGAACGGGTGAAGTAATCAGATCAGCCAGCGCATCCATCGCCCCGGCAGAGGATGTGGTGTGGGTGATGCCGCACAGGCTCCAAGAGGTGTGACCATAGGCTGCGCGGTGAAAGGCATGTTCACCAATACCTGGGCCGGGGTAATAGACCACTCCTGATTGAGACAGAGTGCCCAGAGCGTTCTTTTCGACTGAACGCACGGGCTCGGTACGGCCAAAGGAAGAAATAGCAGCAGCGAAATGACGACCGTGCTCGGGACGCTGCACCTGCGCCCAGAACGTTGAAGCGCTGCTGTGCGAGGCGAAGCCCCTAAGGAAAGACTCACCCGCCGCATTTCGCCCCATCAGCTTGGGGCCGCTGGTTGTGTAGGCCTCGGGGTTGTAGTAGATACAAGCTTCAACCATTGCATTATTCGTAGTATTTCAAATACCACTTAACAAATTCGTTAACACCGTCCTTCATAGACATTGAAGGACGGTAATTAAATGCTTGCATCAAATTCTCAACGTCTGCATAGGTATCCAGCACATCACCGGGCTGCAATGGTAAAAAATCTATATCTGCGTGTTTCTGCAAGGCAGTTTCCAAGCAGTGCACATAGTCCATCAGTTCGACTGGCGTGCTATTGCCAATGTTGTAAACACGCCAAGGAGCGCTGCTGCTACCCGGATCAGGACGTTCTCCTGACCAATTTGGATTAGGCTTAGCGGGTTGATCCAATACCCGTATGACGCCTTCAACGATGTCGTCAATATAGGTGAAATCACGGCGGTGCTTTCCGTAATTGAACAACTGGATTCTCTCGCCGGACAGGATCGCCTTGGTGAACTTGAACAAGGCCATGTCCGGCCTTCCCCAGGGGCCATATACGGTGAAGAAACGAAGGCCGGTAGTTGGCAATCCAAATAGATGGCTGTAAGTGTGGGCCATCAGCTCGTTACTTTTCTTGCTTGCGGCGTAGAGGCTCAGGGGATGATCGACGTTGTGATGCACCGAGAAGGGCATCGTTGTGTTAGCGCCATAGACGCTGGAGCTGCTGGCATAAACAAGGTGCTCGACCCCGTTGTGCCGACAGCCTTCCAGTACGTGGGCAAAGCCAACGATGTTGCTGTCAATGTAGGCCAGAGGATTCTCGATGGAGTAGCGCACGCCCGCTTGCGCAGCGAGATTAACAACGCGCTGTGGCTTGTGGGTAGCGAAGCAGTCGGCCATTGCCACGCGATCCGCCAGATCGATGCGCAGGTGGGTGTTGTTGGGGTGCTCGGCGTGCCGCGCCAGACGCGCTTCCTTCAACGACGGATCGTAATAGTCGTTGTGGTTGTCAATTCCGATGACAGTGTCACCTCTCTCCAGAAGGCGCAATACCAAAGAGGAGCCAATGAAGCCAGCATCGCCAGTCACTAGGACTTTCATGCATCGCCTCCAAATAGATCTCTTGTGTATACCTTTGAACGTATATCCGACAATATATTGGAATATCTATTAGTTATAATAATGTCAGACTCTAGTTTAAAAGCCTCCAAATCGTGAACAACGCGAGAATTGAAGAAATTAGATTCAGAAAAAGTTGGCTCATAAACAATTACTTCAATTCCTTTTGCCTTTATTCGCTTCATGATGCCCTGAATAGCCGAAGCCCTAAAATTATCAGAGCCAGCCTTCATGACCAATCGATAAATACCTACAACTTTGGGCGCTTTTCGGATAATTTCGTCCGCAATAAAGTCTTTGCGTGTTTTATTTGACTCTACAATTGCATGAATAAGATTTTGAGGGACCTCGCGATAGTTAGCGAGTAACTGTTTTGTGTCTTTAGGTAAACAATACCCACCATACCCAAAACTAGGATTGTTATAATAATTGCCAATGCGATAATCTAGACATACGCCATCGATGATTTGCCGAGTATCTAAACCATGCGTTGAAGCGTAAGTGTCAAGCTCGTTAAAATATGCAACCCGCATAGCCAAGTATGTGTTTGAAAAAAGCTTTATTGCTTCAGCCTCTGTACTGCCTGTGAGCAAAACTGAAATACTCTTCTTTATCGCTCCCTGCTTCAATAAATTGGCAAAAACTTGTGAATACTCCAAATGCCCACCAACAATAATACGAGAAGGATGTAGGTTATCGTACAGCGCCTTACCTTCACGTAAAAACTCTGGTGAAAAAAGGATATTCTGTGAATTATATTTTTTATTGATTTTCTCGGTATATCCAACTGGTACGGTTGACTTAATTACCATGATGGCACGAGGATTGATTTTCAATACATCCTCAATAACAGATTCAATTGAACTTGTATTGAAACAGCCTGAAATAGGATCATAGTCTGTAGGAGTTGCAATAATGATAAATTCAGCTTCTGTATATGCCAAAAATTTATTCAGCACTGCTTTTATATTAAGATTAACAGTAGATAAATAATGCTGAATTTCTTGATCATCAATTGTTGATTTTCTATTATTTAGCAACTCGATCTTCTCTTTCGAGATATCAAATGCTGTGACTTCATGATGTTGTGCAAGCAATATAGCGTTGGACAACCCAACATAACCAATACCCACAATCGTTATTTTCATAAATAAACTTGCATTGGTATTTTATTTACAATTCATTTATAGGAGGCCAAGTATAACGTGGTGAATTTTTATACTGCTCTATCAAATTCTCAAGCATTGAATAGGTTGGAGGCGATGAAAGTGTAAACTTCAATTCATCTATATCTTTTACAGTTAAATTCCACCACTGAAATTTATTGAGCAATTCAATTAAAGCTGGCTCAAATCTTGGTTTTATTAGTTTGGCTGGATTTCCGCCGTATACTTGAAAATCAGCAACATCGCTGACCACATGAGAGTTAGCTGCTATAACTGCACCATTTCCAATTTTTACCCCTGACATGATCGTACTACCGCGTCCAATCCAAACATCATGTCCGATAAAAACATCTCCATTTGAAGCGGGGTGTCCATCAATTTTTTCTGAACCAAAGTCCTCTGTTGCGATATGCCCAAAAGGGAATGTGGTAATCCAGTCTATACGGTGATTACCGCCTACAAATACAGTACAGTCATTAGCAATAGAGCAAAAATGACCCACGAATAGATTATTGCCCTCGCCATAATTTATCAATTTAGTTCGTTCGACTCCATAACTGTATCTTCCTACAATTATTAATGAGCCATTTTTTTTATATCTTTTAATTTTCTCTAACATACAGGTCAAACCAATCTAAATTCTGATATTCTTTTTTATTTATATTTTGTTTATCAATCATTTTTGCTCTCACCGTACTTTTGGATAAATGTCCTGTATGAATGCTAAAATCCAAAGCATCCCATTCATCCACTTGTGTTTCTTGTCGTAACGTTGAGAGTAACTGCTCGTGTCGTACCTGAGAAAAACCACATTTGTGCCAGTGAAATTCGGCATATATCGTTGTTATATTCTTAACTAGTTTTTGTTCGATTAATTTTTCAAGCACTTCATACTCTGCGCCTTCAATATCAAGTTTGAGAATAATTTTTTGATAATATGAAGATGCTCTCTGAATAAGTCGTGCAATATTTACACATTGAACTTCGATTTTTGGACACTCTTCATTAGGAACCTTGCCATGCCAATCAATTTTTTTGCTTTCTACCAATGATGAGCCATCCGCATCCGTTTCATCGATCGTAAAAGTCATTTCTCCGTCATGTGTATACGCAGCCTTCTTTATAAGTGTTGTTGGAACATCTTCATAATATGGCCAGAGTACAGGATTGGGTTCAAATGTGAGCGAATCGAATTGCGGATTTTGAAGTATGAACTTTACGGCTGAACATCCGTCGAATCCACCACAATCTATGAATATTCCCTTTTCACCTTCAGCCAATTCATGAATTAATTTATTTTTTTGTATCTCTTTATTTTTAATTGATTTAACGGCAATTTCTGAAATATGCAAGTTGTGTTTATGATTTATTTTTTGATACTCAACATGATTGTAATCACCCGCACGTTTATTAACAAGTGAATTGAATAAATTCATCAATCTCTTTGTGCTATTTTCAATATTATGTTCGCGTTTACCAACCTTGTATGCTCTATCAGAATAATTTTTATATACGGATTCATCATCGTACATTTTGCATATCAAGTCAACGAGAGGTGATAGTAGTTCCATTTTCGGGAGTTTGTTATATGGCTTTTCATAACACTCCTTTGGTAAAATAAGTTTAATACCACCCTCTTTAATCATTTCTGGATTGCCGCCATGGTCGGTAACTATTGCAGGTATGCCGCAAAGCATTGATTCGGCCAATACACGAGCACCACTTTCCCACCAAAGACTAGGTGCTAACAGAATACGAGCTCTCCCGTAAACCTCCCGCATGTCATTTGTATTGGGCGTCACGATGACGTTAGTTAATGAATCTCTAGGAGATCCTAAGTGAGTCGATATTTCTTTTAATAAAATATCCCAATCACCTCTAGATTTAACAACTTCAAACTTAATATCGGGTCGTTTTTCCTCCAGTAATATTGCCAACTGTATTGCTACACCAACACCCTTTGCCAATGAAGGGTTTATGAATAATATATTTTCTCTTTTATTTTCTTTAGGAATTATTTTTTTAGTGTCAATAAATTTCCCGCATGGTGTTGGTGAAAATCCATATTCTTTATAATATGATGCAGTGGCATGCGTGTCTGTTACAACAACATCCACATCCGACAACCACCTGACGCCTTGATAGTTACCGTTTACCAAGTAAGCCGCAGATGGAATATTTCGCCGACGTGCTTCATGTGGTATTAAATAATCGACTGGTTGACCACCGTAAAAAAACACAATATCAGGCTTAAATTCCTCAATTCTACTTATATATAAATTGTACCAATTGGTTATTTCTTTATGCTGCATTTCGTGACGGTATGTACTTTTTGTCACGGCAAGTTGATGATGCAGCTCGTTCTCTGTAATATTTACATAAGTCTTATCTTTGATTTCTGATTGATGATCCTTTATCCAAGTAACTCCCAAGTCCGAATCAAAGTTTGTAGCACCCACAATTTCTATTTCGTAACCTGCTTTAGTCAATTGAATCAGTATTTGCCTGATTGACATAGAGGCACCGCTAGACGTGTCTAGTAAACAATATAAGTTTGCCCATAAAAGCCGTGGACTTCTTACTTTTTTTGTATTCATGATTTATTAACTTCAAAAAAAAGGGGGGGGGAACAAGCCCCCCCCCCCTTCTTGATTAACACTCTAAGTCAATTAGGCTTGGAAGTTAACATCACGGAATGCATCAAGTTCAGTAGAGTCAACGCCGGTCAAGATACCTACCAAAGTAGCTGTCTCCGTACCGCCGGCATCATCAACTTGCCACACATAGGTGTTACCTGTATCTGCGGCAGCCACCAGCAACAGTGCTTCTTCTCCGTTAGCAGCAGCTTCGAAAGCTTTTCCTGCACCAAACAAAGCAAGAATTTCTGCTTCTGTATCCAAAGCTGCGTACGTTGCCACGCTTGTACCCAATACATGTCCATCAGTAAAGACGACGGCTGCTGTCGATGTTGCACTAACAACGCGCAGTGTGCCATCGGCTACATCTGCAAGGATGCCAGCGGCTGAAGCGCTATTGCCCGCTGATGAACCGTCGATCACATCACCGCCATAGCCATGTGCAAAGTCCGTAACTGTGTCTGTGCTGTTAGAAGCAAAATGCAATACGTCAGCATCTGCGCCGGTTGTGATGGTATCGTTACCAGTACCGCCAGTGATAACGTCAATGCCAGCTCCACCATCGATTGTGTCTGCGCCGGAATCACCCGTAATGGTGTCAGCACCAGATCCGCCGTTAATGATGTCTGCGCCACCATTGCCGTCAAGACTGTCAGCACCTGCGTTACCACTGATACTGTCTGAACCAGTACCGCCAGCAATAGAGTCAACACCTGAACCACCAGTGATAGTGGTGTTGGTAGCAATAAAGCTGCCAGACATTCCTGTAATGATCAGATTAGCGGTAAATGCAGAGGCGTCGAATGTTGTAACCAATGAGCCTGAAACTGCAGTAATCGTCAAACTATCAGAAACCAACGTACCTGCGGTATTTCCAGTGTTGCCAGAACGAACGGTAATGTGTTGCAAGTTTGCATCCACAAAATCACTCAAAGTAATGATATCGTCTCTATCTGTCAGAGCACCTGTTTGGTCACCCAAGACAGTGATATTCAAGGTTTCGATACCTGAAGCACTCATACCTGCATTGGTGTAGTCACCCGAACCGGCATCTGTCAACTGCAAATTCAGAACGTCTGAATTTGAAGCATCAGCGGTAGCCATGGAAATAATCAACTCCTGTTCGCCAGAACCTCCTGACGTTGCAGATGCACCCATCTTGATTGTGTTGCCACTCAGTGCCACAACAGTCAAATCGCCAGAGCCATCTACGTTAGTTGTCAATGTACCGTTGATGAAAAGGGTACTAAAACCCTCTGTTGCCAAGTCGATAGTTACGTCACCAGATGCTGCATCAAGGTCCTGAGCACCTTCGTACTCCAAGACTTCAAAACCAGAGATGTATCCTCGTTGAGCACTTGACAAATCAGTTGCGGCAACAGCACTAAAGGCCAATGTATCAACGCCTGAACCACCCACCAAGGAATCTCCCGCCGCCAAGTCAGCCACCGTGTCAAATTCAATCCGATCATTACCAGCACCACCTGTAACCGACACTTGACCACCAGTTTCGAGCGTAATGTTGGTTGTAGCTGTGTTTGAAATCGTTATTGTCGTGAAGTCAGCATCAGCACCAGAGGCGCCATTTCCGATTGTTAGATTTTGGCTACCAGTGATCAACAACCTGCTGTTTACTGTAGTGGTGTCAACTTCTTCAAGTGTGTTTGTGACAGTGCTTGTTGAAGTGTTTGTACCCGCGGATTGAATGGTGAACGTTTCAATACCTGTAGCAGTCACAACACCCGTTGTAACGCTAGAGCCCGCAGTACCGTGGTTGAGGCTCAGAGTCAGTGTATCGGTTGCACTTGAACCCGCAACGGCGATTGTTTGATCGCTTCCGCCAGATGCATCGTCAAAGCGAACAGTCATACCGCTTGTGAGACCAGAAATTGTATTATCGTCAACACCTGCGCGCATCACATCAACGCCGAGAATGTTTGTTGCGTTAAAGTTAGAACCTCCTGCGATAGCTACAATATCAAGAGTCAACTGACCTGTGTGGGCTGTAGCAGTCAAATAGCCAGCAGTGAGTGCCGCATCGTCGATGGTCAATACCAGATCAGATGCACCAGTTACCACGATAGATTCGTCTGTACCAGTAAAGCCACCAGATGTCTCTGTCAAAGTTACAGAAGCGGCGCCATTAGCAAGCAAATTGATCACGTCAAAATCGGTCTTCGAACCGGAACCGCCCTCGCCCAAGGTAACTGTCCCCAAGGCACCAGATGCCAAATTGATGGTGATGGATTGAGTGTTTGATTCTGTTGTTGCGGCTGAATTGACAGTCAGACCTGTCGCTGCACCACTCAGCTTGAAACTTTCGCCATCAGCATCGGAATAAGTCAACACTGCACCACCGTCAACGTTGACGGCAGTTGCGCCCGAAATCAATGCACCAGCCAATGTAGCGTCACCATAAAGGGTAGCGTTGATCGTTTCAATGCGATCCATCACTGGACTATCACTTGTACCAGTAATTGACAGGTTAGCAATGTCGTTTCCGGTTCCACCATCAAGATAATCTGTAGAGTCAGCGCGACCCAGTGAAGCATTGAATACATCAGCAGTAGCTGCACCAATTAGGCTCTCCGCACTAGTAGTGAGCAGACAAGCCAATGATTTTGTAAGCCGTTGATTTGATTGAGGATTTCTACAATTTTGCCGGATTTATTGATACATCCTGTATCTATCCTGATATTCTGTGAATCTTAATGAGGATGTCAGTTACTTCGCCAGCTCTAAGTGCTTGATCCCGATGCCTTTTTCAGCCGGAAGCTGGGCTGAATTACCTGCGGCAATCCTGAGTTGGCCTCATTCGCCCTTGTTGATAAGGCCGTTTATCTGCTCCATGACCTTCTTGGTCTCCTCGATTTCCTTGCGGTTTATCTCATCAAACTGTGGCTGCAAGGCCAAATTCTTGACCACCATGGTGAAGCCTCTTTCTGGTTGATGGTCAGAGAACTCCACCCCAGATTTGCGCAGTGCATCTTTGATCTTTTCAGCAGTGTCCAGTTTGGGCTGCATGGTGAACGATTCGATCCTAGCCACCGTAGGTCTAGCGATGCCTGCCCTTTTGGCCAATTCCGTTTGGCTCCAGCCGAGCACGGTCCTTCCAGCCTTGATTTGAACAGCAAAGCGAAAAACATTTTCTTGCATCATTCAAGACCTTCATGATACAATTTGTAGCGTGACAGTATCAAAGGATATCCTCTATGGCTCAAATCTCACTCACACAAGCGCTCGTCAACACTGCCGTGTGCCCAAGCGACCAAACTAAGCAAGAAATTACTGATAAAGCATGCAAAGGGCTGGTCCTAGAGGTCAGACAAAGCGGAGGCAAAACATATTATCTAAGATACACCAACCATCGTGGGAAACAGCGCCAGTATCGTATCGGCAACGCCACAGTATTGACGCTGTCTCAGGCTAGAAGCAAGTCAAAACTGGCGCTTAATCAGGCCGCGTTCGGTCAAGACCCCTGCGAAGAGAAAGAGCAGACCAAGCAGGTCCCTACTTTCGCTCAGTTCATTGAAGAGCAGTACGTACCCTACATCAAGTCCTACAAGCGTTCTTGGTACACGGACTCCAGCCTGCTCAAGAATCACCTGCTGCCCCGCTTCGGCAAGAAGTACCTTGACGAGATCACCCGCCAAGACATCGTGAAGATGCACGCCGACCGCAAAGCCTCTGGAGCAGCGGCAGGCTCTGCCAACAGGCTTCTGATCATGATGAGGTACATCTACAACCTGACCCTGAGGTGGGAGGTTCCGGGCATCAAGTCCAACCCTTGCAAGGGCATTCCTTTGCTGGAGGAGAACAACAAGCTGGAACGCTACCTCTCCGTGGAGGAGGCTCAAAAGCTGTATGAAGCGGTGTGCAAGAGCGAGAACACCATGCTCAAGTACATAGTGCCCATGTTGATCCTCACTGGGGCCAGAAAGCGTGAAGTGCTGGACGCCCGTTGGGAAGACTTTGATCTTGGCCGCAGGGCTTGGCGCATACCCATCACCAAGTCTGGCCGTGCACGTCATGTGCCTCTGTCAGATGGTGCATTGACCCTTCTGGCCACCATGCCCCGCAAGTCTGACTGTGAGTGGGCTTTCGCAAATCCTGAAACCGGCAAGCCGTATGTGAGCATCTTCTATGCGTGGAACACAGCGCGTAAGAGCATCGGTCTATCGGATGTGCGGATGCACGATTTGAGGCATTCCTTTGCCAGCCTGCTGATCAATTCAGGGCGCACTTTGTACGAGGTCCAACACATCCTTGGGCACACACAGGTGAAAACAACCCAGAGGTATGCGCACCTTAGTCAAGACACCCTCTTGGCTGCGGCCAACTCGGCCACGACTGCGTTGGGGGCAGCGATGCGGCCCATGGCGCAACCTGCCCTATCAATCGCTGCTTAATTTTTTACCAAAGGAGCCACCATGACCAAAATACTCTTGCAAGAATTCGTCGCCGAGCCAACTTGCGCCATCGGTCAAATACCCCCCGTCGCAGATGTTCCCAATGCTGACCTCGCGATTTTCATCGACGGTGATATGAACAACATTGACGAATCCAATGTCCTTAACTTCAACTACTTCAAAAACGCCTACACCTACGAGGACTACCTAGAAAGCTATGAGATGCTGGATAGGCTGTTCCAGACATGCCTAAGCCTTCAGGAAAAATTGCAAAAGGCTCAAGAGGTCATCGCCAAACTTCAACAGACCTCGACCCATCAGTAGCAAAAATAGCAGTAGCGCCCAGCACACTCCCATTAAAAATATTTGCAATGCTCCCAAATTGGGAACATAATAAACCATGAGAATTGTTGCTCTTTCTACGCTTCGAGCTTTTTGGCTCAAACATCCGGATGCAGAGGTGCCACTAAGGGCTTGGTACACACTGGCCAGCCGTGCTAACTGGAAGACCCCAACCCAGATCAAGGGCGCATACAGGGCAGCCAGTTTTGTCGGCAGTAACCGAGTTGTCTTCAACATCAAGGGCAATGACTACAGGCTGGTGGTGCTGGTGCGTTACGACAAGGGGCTGATGTTTGTCCGCTTTGTAGGCACACACGCGCAGTACGACCGAACAGACGTTACAACGGTATAGGAGTTCATCATGGAAATTCGCCCCATTCACACCAAAAAAGACCACAAGGCCGCTCTGCTTGAGATCGAGCAACTGTGGGATGCGCCTGCCAAGTCACCCCAAGCGGATCGACTGGAGGTTCTCACCTTGCTGGTAGAGCAGTATGAGAAGCAGCATTACCCCATTCACGATGTTGACCCCATTGAGTTCATCGAACATGTCATGGAAAGCCGTGGCCTGACACGCAAAGACCTTGAGCATGTTATTGGCCCGAGAGGGCGTGTGGCTGATGTCCTGAACAGAGTGCGTCCCTTGACGCTGGAGATGATCCGCCGTTTGGTCACACAACTTGAGCTTCCAGCGGAAGTGTTGGTTCGGCCCTATGCCATGCGGGAAGACCTGCTTGCGGCTTGAACGAGATCACCAATAAATCACACCTGCCCGGCTGCTACTGCTATTTTTGCTACAAATATGGGTGACGCCAGCAAAGCCCTGAAGATGAAGCGTGAGGCCCAGCGCCGCAGAGCACTGGCCCCTGAGTACGATCCTGTTCGCCGTGATTTTGAGTTGGGACTGGCTGATGACATGGAGCGAGAAGCACAGGCCCTGCTGATGCCCCAAGAACCTCTCCAAACAGGCCTTGGAGGCGAGATCATCCCTCGGGCGAAGAATGGACTGCCCGGACTGGAGTTGACCCTCCAAAAGCCTGATTTGATCAATCTTGAAGCCAGTGTTCAACGTTCAAGTTTGATCGAACGCGCTGGAGTTTTGGAGCTGGGCATAGAGACGGCCAAGGACACCCGGGCGCAAGGCTCGGTCCAGAAGATGATCAGCCATCAGATGGCAGCGGCCCACAAACGGGCGATGAACCTCTTGGCCGAGTCTCAGGAGGCAAAGGACGTCGATGTGGCCTGCAAGAAGGCCCGTACAGCGGCCAAGATGATGGATGCCTTCAGCAGAGCGGCCCTGACTCTTCAGAGGCTTCAAACGGGCGCAAGTCAGGTGGTTCAGGTACAGCACGTACAAGTCAACGGACCAGCCGTCATTGGCATAGGGGGCTGTCAAAAATGACGCACAAGCCTATGCACCAAGCAAGGCAGGCGCTGGCCTTTCATCCAAAGTGCGCAGCCAAGTGCAGGAGTGGGGAGCCTTGCAAGAACCCAGCAATGAAGAACGGACGTTGCAGGATGCACGGAGGAAAGTCCACGGGTGCGCCGATCAAGCACGGTCAAAGGACAAAAGTGGCCATGGAGCTAAAACAAGCAGACCAAAGACTTTTGGCAGACTTGAAAAAATGCATTTAGATTCAACCTGATGTCAAAGGGGCTACACCGATGGTTATCAATCCTGACTCCATACCTGAAACTCTCAAATTAAGGCCGAACTGGGTCCTTTGGAAGAGAACCAAGCAGGGGAAAAAGCCTCCATATTCAGGGAAAACAGGTAAGCCCATTGACATTACTGACTCGGGAGTAGGCGTCACATTCGAGCAAGCATTTCAGAAGCTCACACAATCAGGTCGCTTTGATGGAGTTGGCCTAATACTCAACGGTGATGGTTTGGTCGGAATAGACATAGACGATTGCTTGCTAGATGAGACGGCTGCATTTGATGCAGTTGATTTTTTGAAATCTGTGGGGTGCAAATACATTGAATTGAGTCCAAGCGGAAACGGCCTCCACGGGCTGGGACTTTCAGACTCGGTCATTGCGCCTGCTGTTGGGCAGTTCAAATCAGCCAAGGTTGAGGTCTACGCCACCAAACGCTATTTGACTGTCACGGGTCACTTGGTCGGCGGTTTCCCAGAAAACGGGAAAATCGTAAATATGCCGCTCCTTGAAGATTTGGCAAAAGTTGTTCGTAGAAAACCACCTACACAAGTAACGCAAGTAACCCAAGCCACTAAAGTAACTTATGACTCTAACGCTAGTGCGCCTGAGCGGCGCGTACTTTCTGAGTTACCAGAGGTCTGTATTCCTACCGGTTTTGGTACGCGGAACCGGTCAATCTTCCAACTTGCCAGATACCTCAAGGGTGTAATGCCAGAGGCTACTGAGGACGATCTTTACCCCATTTTGGTGGACTGGTTTAATTCTTATGTCAACCGATTCAGAACAAAGGAGCTTGAGGTCAGTTGGGCAGATTTCTTATCAGCTTGGGAGTCTGTGGAATCACCCTTTGGCTCCACTTTGCAGGCTATCTTGTCAAACCCTCAGCCAGTGCCCGACTGGATGCGTTCGCATAGGTTTGGAAGAAAGGGAGATGAACTGCTCACTGTTTGTGTGACCCTCTCAGCACACCACATACCCAAGCCATTTTTCCTGTCAGCACGACAAGCAGGTGAACTGATCGACATGCACTTTACCGATTGTGCAAAACTGCTCAAAAGATTTGTGGCATCTGGTTATCTCATCGTCGCTCAAGAAGCCAGCCGTACTGAGGCGACAAGCTATCACCTTGGCACGGGACCAAAAGTGGAAACTAAAAAAACAGTCGATTAGTCAGCAGCAGGCTTAGGTCGAATTTCTCACGCAAGGAAATTCAGAGGGGGGTATCAATAGTCTGGTTGGCATTAGTGAAAGTTCGCACTTAGCCCAACCTAGGTGACATTCACCTCACCGCCTCTACCGCCACCCCCATCCCCATCACCCGCGCCAAACAATCCTTGGCCGTTGCACTGCTGGGGTAGTCCTGCACCATCATTCGGGCGGCGATCTCGGCACTGATGCGGTTGCCTGAGTCGATCAGTTGTGCCAGTGCCTGCACCGCCTCGGGCGTGGGTTCGTTGAGTTCTTGCTCATACACCGCCAGTTGTGCGGCATCAAAGCCTTGCGCTTGCATCTGCACCAACACTTCTCGGGCACGCACCAAATCGCCACAACGCTGGTGCGCCACCATCAAGCACACGCAGGGCTCAAAAGCAGCAGGCAAGGCAGCCACGGCCTTGCTCAGGTAAGGAATGGCTTGTTGGGGTGAGCGTCGCTCCAGCAAGAGCACACCCAACTCCAGATTGATCTGCGGGTGCTGGGCCAAACTGACCAGCAAGCCACGGTACAGCTTGACGGCGGCATCCACCTGACCGCGCTGCACGCAAGTGCGGGCTTTGGTGAGGGTTTGCTGGATGCTCATGTACAAGAAAAAACCCCACCCCCTTGTGAGGGGTGGGGTTGAGAGGTTTTCACCTTAAGCCCTTACCTTGCGGCTTGGACTTGGCTACTTTGGGAATGTTTAAATGTTGAAGTTGGCAGCAACGAAATCGTCGATGTCGCCGGCCTTGATAACACCAACCAATGCAACGGTAATATTACCCGCACCATCAGAAGTAGCGAAGAAAACGTTTTGATCGACGTTTGCATCGCTGCTGGAAGCAGTCACGAAGACAGCCTTGGCGCTGCCTGCCATGTTGATGCTAGCGTATTCGCCACCGGCAGCAAGAGCAGTTGTCAGGCCATCCGCAGTGGTGATGTCTTGGCCACCAGCGATGTCAACCAGCAAGTTCACGTCGTTTTCAACATCAGAAGCAGCAGGATTAGCCGTCAGTTTGGCATTCATCGCTGTGGCATCCAAGAATGCATCGATCTTCAGAACATCGCCGCCTGTACCTTCGGTGAAGTTGGAAATCGTATCGACACCATTGTTGGCAGCAGTCGAAGCAGTAACGATTGTGAAGTCAGTAGCTGCGCCTTCAGTATCGAGCTTGATGGTGTCGTTACCCTTGCCACCAGTAATCAGGCTGGCCGTAACAGCAGCGTCAGAGGTAGCACCAGACACATCAATGGTGTCATCGCCATCCCCAGCATCAACAACAATCTTTCCATCGTGATCGGCAGTGGTTACAACCGTAACTGTATCGTTACCCTTACCAGCAGTAATCGTTGTGATCACATCGGAGGCAGCGGTTGCTTCTTGGAACTTGATAGTGTCATTACCATCGCTGCCAGTAATTGAGACATCGCTCGCTACATCAGCACCAGTATCCTTGATATCAATGTTAACGGAGTTACCAGCGCCCAATACAGATGCATCGATCGCAACATCGTCATCAGCAGCGCCTAATGCGAGTGCTTTTGCAGAAATCTTCAGAACGCCGCCATTCTTAGTGGCCAACGAATCAGCGAAACCACCCAGCGTCCATGACAGATCACCCGCGATTGCGGCAGAGAAGTCGATCTGTTCGACGTTGAGGTTGCGGAAAGTATTGTCAGAAACTGTCACAGAGTTGGTGGTGGTTGCTGTGTCAGAGAACGATAGCGTATCTGCGCCATTACCGCCGATAATCGAGGTGGCAGCAGCAGCGATAGCCATTGTTGTAGCAATATTGTCGTCACCAGCACCTGCATCAACCGAAGCGATTGAACCTCCAGTACCAACTGAACCAAGAGTAATAACATCCTTGACAGCTGAGCCCTTAACAGTAAGGGCGCCAGTTTGATCGCCAGTTGCAATATCTGCACCACCAGTGATGGCAGATGCATCAATCAAAGTGACTTTCGCTGCGTTGGCATTCGCGTCCAGATTGACAGCGTTTGTGCCTGTAACAGTGATTGTCTTCAGGTCAGCAGCAGATGTAAACGAAACTTGGGTCAAATCAGTTGCTGTGGCAGCAATAACCTTGTCACCAGAATTAATGGCAATATTCAAAGTTTCAAAGCCATCAACAGTAACCGTTGTCAGATCGGCAGAAGAAGTTGCAGTTGCATGAGCTGTTGTAACGGACAGAATATCTGCAGTGCCAGTTGCTGTAGCCAGCGAGAACGTGGAGCCGGCGTTGTCGGCAGTCACAGTAATGTTTTGCGCCAGAGCAGCTTGCATCTTGGTCAGACCACCATCACCTAGGCTCGCCTTAGTAATCGTAGTCGTAGCACCGAAGACAGACATATCAAGGTTGGCATCGATTGCTCGCTCGATTACCTCGAAATTCGTATAGCGGCCAGCTTCGTCAGTAGTGCTAACGTCAGCATCTGCTGCGACAACAAGAGTATCTTCACCTTCACCTGCGTTCACAGCAAATTTATCTGTTGAAGCGAAGCCATCGTCATCAGTAGTCACTTTGTCTTTGCCGGCACCCAGAGTGATCTTGGCAGCAGCATTGTCAGCAGCAACTGTCAAGACAACACCACCAGTGTTGCCGGAAGCATCAACAACATCAACGTCGTTGTCCAACTGACCGACAGTAACTTTACCTGCACCAGAGATGTTCAGGGTTGAGTCCGCAGCCGTGTTAACCACACCGGCAGTGAAGTCAACAGCAGCATTCAGGTTCACTGTGGTTGCACCAGAAACAACCAAGTCTTCAATTGTGGACTTAGTACCAGTAGCTTCAACCGTCACGGTAACCAGCTTAGTACCAGTTACTGTAACGTCCTCATCACCTGTGTTGTCAACGCTCAAATTAGACAAAGCAACAGTCAGGGCTGTTGCAGTCGAACCAGCAGTAATTTTCATACCGTTGTTAGCACCAGCATCCTTAATAGCGACATCGGTAAGGCCGACTTTGGTAATGTTGTTTCCAACAGCCAGAGCCATGTCACCGTCACCGCGAATCAGGTTAACGGAAGTCAGGCTGCTTTGTGCCGTGGCAGTCAGAGTCAAATCGGTGTTTTGGTCATACACATTCAGCACTTCTACGCTGGTCAAAGCAGGCATAGCGCCAGCAGCACCGTCGGAGAAAACATTCAGGGTATCGGTTCCAGCGCCACCATTGAGCGCATCAGCAGTGGAAGTAGTGTCTGTACCTGTGTTGTCGGCAGTGAAAGTGTCATTGCCAGCGGTGCCAGTGATGCTATCCGCACCTGCAGTGAGCGGTCAGGTTCAAATATTCGTAACCTGTTGATTTAGTTGGGGATTTTCTAATTAAATAAGATTTGTATGATACATCCTGTATCTTTCCTGTATCAGGATGTACTTAACCGAGTTAATTAGGTGTGCGATGGTCAAAGTCAGGAGAGGCAACTTGACCGTTCTTATTGGCTTTCCTGTATTTTTCCTGTCCTAGCCTCTAGACCCATCAA
>Ga0315907_10002490_pt1 | contig 23063 bp, 20 predicted proteins | sample LakEriMetagenome_3_FD_203525 | JGI IMG/M metagenome (GOLD analysis project Ga0315907, IMG submission 203525) | Freshwater fungal communities from buoy surface, Lake Erie, Ohio, United States - Buoy 12 MA123 | ecosystem: Environmental > Aquatic > Freshwater > Lake > Lake biofilm | place: USA...
GCCTCGCCTACCTGAGCCTGCGCATCGTGGCCCAGCTGCCCTCGCACCTCCTGCGTAACCTGCTTTTGCGCAGCTTCTACGGCCTTAAACTCGAGCGCGGAGCCGTCCTCTACCACGGATTCACCCTGCGCCGCCCCAACCGCATCACCATTGGCCGCGGAACCGTCGTCGGAACCCGCTGCGAACTCGATGGCCGCAACGGCCTCACCCTCGGCCGCCACGTCAACCTCAGCAGCGAGGTCCTCATCTACACCCTGCAGCACGACCCCCGCGACCCCCACTTCGCCACCGTGGGCGGACCCGTAACCATCCACGACTACGCCTGGATCTCGGCCCGCGCCGTCATCCTGCCCAACGTCACCGTCGGCGAGGGCGCCGTGGTCGCTGCCGGAGCCGTCGTCACCCGCGACGTCGCCCCCTACACCATTGTCGCCGGAATCCCCGCCCAACCCATCGGCGAACGCCCCCAAAACCTCGACTACTGCCCGGCGGACTACGTCTTACCCTTTAGCTGATCTCGTCCATTTTGTTTCGGCAAAAGAGCAATTCAAGACGAAAATTGCTCGTTGCAGCGAGCATAGTGGGCTCATCATTCGGAATTAACCGGATTTCAAAAAATCACTAGCGATTAAAACGGGGGAGGGCTTGACCAATACTCCATCCCCGAGGCCAAAGGCGAAAACCCTATCTTTGCACCAAATACTCCAAACCATGCGTTTCCCCCGTTTTTTGGCCGTCCTGGCCTTTGCGCTTAGCGCCACCCTCGCCGCCCAAGACCTCAGCGGAATCAAAGTCGACAACCTCAGCGACAGCGACATTCGCAACATCCTGACCCAAGGTCAGGCAAGAGGCCTCGACATCACCCAAGGAGAACAGCTCGCCCTCGGCATGGGCCTGCCCGCCGCCGAGGCCGCCAAGTTCAAAGACCGCGTCGCCAAACTCAACAGCGGCGGCACCCCCAAAACGACCGGAATCGCCGCGCCCACCAAGGCCGTCGACACCCAAGTGGCTGAGAAAAACGACGCCGCCAACGTCAAGGCCGCCAGCGAGGCCGGCAAAGAAGACCCCAACGCCGCACAATCTGCAGGCCCCGCCACCATCTACGGCCAGCAGCTCTTCAGAAACGGAACCCTCAAAATCTTTGAGCGCAGCCAAGACATTGCGGCCCCTGGCAACTACCTGTTGGGAGAGGGCGACGTCCTCGGGGTGAGCGCCTACGGAACCGCCTTCTTCAACAACACCTACACCATCGACAGCCGCGGATTCATCACCATGGAAGGCATGGGCAAGCTCCAGCTGCGCGGAATCACCTTTGAAGAGGCCACCAAGCTCGTCAAGGGCATGCTCAGCCGCCGCATCGACTTCAGCAGCAACCAGTTCAACCTCACCCTGGCCACCAGCCGCACCCTGACCGTCAACGTCGTGGGCGAAGTGCAAAACCCCGGTAGCTACAAGCTTCCCGCCATCAACACCGCCTTCAACGCCCTGATGGCGGCCGGCGGCCCCACCAACCTCGGTACCCTGCGCGCCATCAAAATCATGCGCGAAGGCAAGGTGGTCAAAACCCTCGACGTGTACGAGTTCATGCTCTACCCTGACAGCAAGCTCGACTTCTACCTGCAGGACAACGACTACATCGCCGTGGGCATGGCCGAGCGCCTCGTGACCGTGGGCGGAGCCATTCAGCGCCCCATGACCTACGAGCTCAAGGCCAATGAAAACCTCAAAACCCTGCTCGACCTGGCGGGCGGATTCGCCCCAGACGCCTACCGCGGCAAGCTGCAAATCAAGCGCGTGTCGGGCAAAGAATACAAGCTCATTGATGTTGACGCTGCTCAGTTCGCGACCACGACCCTCGAGCGCGGCGACCAAGTAGCTGTAGCCAGGATTACCGACCGCATGAGCGAGTACGTCGACGTCGAGGGCGCCGTCTACCTACCCCAGCGCATGGCCTACACTCCGGGAATGACGGTCAACCAAGCCCTTGCCAGCGCCGGAGGCCTGTTGCCCGACGTGGTGCTCGACAAGGCCTACCTAACCCGCGTCAAGCCCGACCTCACCCTCGAATTCATTCCCTTTGACCTCAGTGCTACTACCCCCGTGCTGTCCAACAAAGACAAGATTACGATCGTGGCCAAACCCGACTACGACAAGGGCCTCAACATCACCGTTGACGGAGCCGTGCGTACTAAGGTCAACACTCCCTTTGCCGAAGGCATGACCCTGGGCGACGCCTTGCGCCTTGCGGGCGGACTCCTGCCCAACGCCGACTACTCGCGCGTGGAGGTGAGCCGCCTCAATGCGTTTAGTGAGTTTCAAAAGGGTACCAACCGCCAGGTGCGCACCACGGCCCTGCTCACCGAGGTGCCGCGCGAGCTCAGCCGCGACCTGACCGCCCAAAGCGAGGCCCTCACGTTTGCCCTGCAGCCCTACGACCAAATCATCGTGCGCGAAATCCCCGAGTACAAGCTCCAGCAGATGGTCTACATCGGCGGCGAGGTGCAGTACCCCGGCTACTACGCCATCATGGCGCGCGACGAGAAGCTCACCAACCTCTTGGGCCGCGCCGGCGGAGCCACCCGCTACGCCGACATTCGCAACGCCCAGCTGGAGCGCGACAGCACCCCCAACGTGGTGGTCAACCTGCTCAAGGCGGTGCGCGGAGCCAACTCGCCCTACAACTACATCCTGCTGCCGGGTGACCGCATCTTCTTGCCGCGCGTCGACAACCTCATCAGCATCGTGGGCACCGGCCACAAGTACTACGAGAACGCGCAAAAAGACGAAATCAACGTGCCCTTCATTCCTGGCACCTCGGCCCGCCGCTACATCAAGGAACACGCCCTGGGCTTTGCCAAGAAGGCCGATCGCGCCGGCATCTACGTAGAGTACCCCAACGGAACCGTGGACCGCACCAAGAACTACGGCCTGTTCAAGGACTACCCCAACGTTAAAAAGGGCGGGACCATCTACATTTCGATGAAGGCCGAGAAGGTCAAAGACGCCAAAGACAAGCGCGACCGCAAGCCCTTTGACATGAACCAGGCCGTCGCGACGGTCACGGCATCACTGACGAGCTTTGCGACGCTGTACGTTCTGCTGACGCGCTAACGAGTTGCTAGCAGCTAGTTACTAGTTTCGTTCGCGTGGATCCCTCAGAACAAGAATCCAGCAACCAGCTATTGGTTCAGCCAGTAGCCAGCAGCAAGAAACAAATCGCTGGCCAAGCCGCGGCCGACGGCCGAGCTTGGCTGGTGATTTACACAAAGCCCCGCTGGGAAAAAAAGCTGGCCGACCGCCTGAGCCAACAAGGCTACGAAGTCTACTGCCCCACGCAGCGCGTCAAACGCCGCTGGAGCGACCGCACGAAGTGGATCGACCAGCCCCTGTTCAGCAGCCACCTCTTCATCCACATCGAGCCCGAGCGCCGCGACGCGGTCTACTTCACGCCGGGCTTCGTGCGCTTCCTCTTCTGGAACAAACGCCCCGCCGAGGTGCGCGAAACCGAAATCGAAACCCTCAAGCGCTGGCTCAACGACTTTGACCACGAATCCATCAGCATCCAGCCACTGGCCACTGGTTCTCAGGTGACGGTCAAAAGCGGGCCGTTGCAGGGCCGCGAGGCCACCGTCCTTGAACAGCGCGGAACCAAACTCGAACTCTACCTCGAAGACCTTCAAGTCAAGGTCAGCGTGGACCTGAGCAAGACGGAATTAGCCACAGGGCAATAGGCGAAAACCTGCCCTGGTGCGCTGATCTGACGAGAAGCGTGGCAGGTGTGTTAGTACTTCAAATGAAAAACGTTGGTTAAATGCTTAGCCTTACGTGCAGTACTTAAGCCGATGCCAAAATTCCTTGCCGCCCGTGGAACGTGCCACGAAATTGACCATTTTGCTCAATAGAATGAGCAAAAACACAAAAAATTGCTAATTCAGATTAGCAATACGGGTTTCTAGCTAATGTTTGCACTGTAATTTATACCCTAAAGGGTGCTATTTTTGGTCGTTTTATAAAAATATACCCGAAAGGGTATCAATCCAGTAAAAATCACTATATTTGTACCCAATTGGGTATACAATGAATCTATCAGAATTTGTAAAGGACAAACGCAAGGCGGTGAAGCTTACCCAGCCCGAACTGGCCAAAAAAGCCGGAGTGGGCCTGCGGTTCATCCGTGAACTAGAGCAGGGCAAGAAAACCTTACGACTCGACAAAGTAAATCAGGTACTGCGGCTTTTTGGTGGTGAAGTAGGTGTGGTGCCCCAAGTGCCAATCTCAGAACACTAAACTATCACACCCTATGCAAAAAAGCCACAATACAAATTGAGAATCAAGGAGCCAACTTAGCCTGAAGCGAGCTGCCCATTACGAAGCATTCGGTTATAACCGGATTTCAAAAATTCACTCAATTCCTAAATTGAGAACTTGCCGACAAAGCCAGCAACTAGCCACCAACTGCCAGTAGCCGCCGCTCAAGCCTTCGGCTTCAGCGCCGCCGCCTGCTTATTCAAATCGCTTAAAAAAGCCCGAACGCCCAAAAACAGCAGCGTCAAAAACACCCCCAGCACCCCGCCGATGGCAGCAGACTTCAGCTTGGATTCCCGCACGCGCAGCGGGTAGTGGGGGCGGTCAATAATCGTAATCAGAGGCTCCTCGCGGGCCGACATCGTCTTGCTGAGCTCGAGGTTCTTCACCAACTCGCCGTACAGCGTCGTCAGCATCGTCACCTTCATCTGTTTTTGTACCGATGGAACCTTTGCTACCGACTGCACCGTAAACGAGTTTTGGTCTTGTGCCGAAGCAAAACCGACCATGGCGGCCTGCATTTCAGCCGAAACAGAATCCACCCGCTGCTCGAGCTTCAAAATGTTGGCCCTGGAGTTGACCATCTTACTCTCTACATAAAATTTAGTAGACTTAGCCGTGAGCAGCTCCACAAAGGCGCCGGTAAAGACGGGGTCGCTGCCGGTATAGCTAACCGATACAAAGCTCAGCTTTTTATCAAACTTGTTTACAGCAAGTGATTTTTCAGTTACAGCCTTAACTACTACCCCTATCGCGGAATCTTCTTTGGGCTCGCAGCATGTTCGCACATCAATGGGGAAAAGCCCAAGGGTATCCCATTTAGCCTTAAGCTTAGGTTGTGTCGCGACGTACTGATTAATAAGCAATACGGAATCTCCATCCACATAGATTTTGCTCATAAGCACGTCCTGTACGATGCGTCGACTCTTCATAAGCGTGAGCAGGTTCTCACCCCCAAGGCCCTCACCGCCGCCGCCCACTGAGAAGCCAAACTGAGAAGCAATACCACTAAGCCCTCCTGACTTATCGCCTTGCTCAAGGGCAAAAGTTAGATTGGCAGTATAAATTGGCTTGGCCATTTTGACTTTAAAGTACCCACCCACGGCAAACAGCAGGCCGACCCCCATGATTAAAAACTTAAACCTCAAGAGGTATGCAATAACCGACTTGGCTTTAAGCCATTGTTCGGCAAGGCTAATTTCGTCGCTGGGGTCGATTTGGGGCTGGTTGGCTTTATTCATAAGGGCAAAATTACGGCTTCTGCCTTAAGGCAAGCAGGGTATTCAGTCTAATCGGGTCAACTGCTAAAATTGTGGATATATTGAGGTGCTTTGAACCTAATTCACAGTGTGGCGTTAGCGTGGACCACCGTACTTTGCGTTCAAGTTTATTACTCACTTGCAGAACCGAGCTTCTGCACCTGTGGGTGACGGGGCGAAGCCGTTCCAAACGGCTGCTAGCTGCTAGCAACCAGAAACATACCGAAGGTATTTTAGCTTCCTTAATCACCAGCAAGACCCGCCTTAAGCTCTTGCTCAAGTTCTTTACGCACCCCGATGCTCGGGGTCATTTGCGTGGTTTGGCCGAAGAATTCGGCGAGTCCACTAATGCCGTGCGTATCGAGCTTAACAAATTCGAGGAGGCCGGATTGTTAACAAGTGCCAGCGAAGGCCAGAAGGTGGTCTATCATGTGAATAAGACCAATCCGTTTTATTCGGATCTGGTTTCGATGGTATCGAAGTACCTAGGATTTGACCAGCTCATTGAGAGCGTGCTGGAAAAAGTCGGAGACCTTGAGGCCGCGTACGTAGTCGGAGACTATGCTTCAGGCATCGATTCTGGAACGATAGAATTAGCCCTCGTCGGAGACGTTCATACCGATGTAATCGATGATCTCGTAAAACGCGTAGAAAGTTGCATTAATCGTAATATAAAATATTCGTTAATTAGTAATGATCTGGTTGGGCTTGTTCGACCAAACTTGAAGCTGGTCTGATTAATGTGGTTCAAACTGGCATGGAGGGCATTTTAGAATAATAAAATGTTGGTGTGTATTACTAAAATCGAGTTAACGCTTGAATTTTAAATTAATAGAAATTTAAATTTCCCCCTTTTAGTGAAGAAAAGTAATTAATTATGAAACAAGGAGATTCCAGAATTGGTGTTATCGGATTAGGGTATGTTGGCTTGCCATTAGCGACCGTCTTTGCTGAGATGAGTTACCCCGTTTTGGGCTTTGACGTAAGTCGGTCGGTGTGCGATGGAATAAATGCCGGCCAAAGCCATATCAAAGATATTCCTACCCAAAGGTTGGCCCCGCTGGTGGTACAAGGATTGGTAGAGGCCACCACGGACTTTGAGCGCTTGGCGGAATGCACGGCGATCTCGATTTGTGTACCAACACCGCTCAACAAAATCAAAGACCCGGACCTGTCGTACGTGGTTGCAGCGACCGATGCGATTGCCCTTCGACTGCGCCCCGGTCAGCTCATCATTTTGGAAAGCACTACCTACCCAGGGACCACCCGGGATTTGATGTTGCCTATCCTGGAGAAGACTGGTATGAAGGTGGGCGTGGATTTCTTCCTTTGTTTCTCGCCGGAGCGGGTGGATCCAGGCAACGACCGTTGGCATACCAAGAATACGCCCAAGATCCTGGGCGGCATCACGTCGGCTTGCAAGGATGCGGGCATGGCGTTGTATGCCCAGGTCTTTGACCGCATGGTACCGGTTGAAAATACCGAAGCGGCGGAATTGGTCAAGGTGTACGAGAATACTTTTCGGATGATCAACATTGCCCTGGCCAACGAATTGAGCATGGTCTGTGATAAATTGGGGATTAGCGTTTGGGAGGTTATTGATGCCGCGGCAACCAAGCCTTTTGGCTTCATGAAATTCACCCCTGGACCAGGTCTGGGAGGGCATTGCATTCCGCTGGACCCGCATTATTTGTCTTGGAAGATGCGGAATCTCTCGTTCAAGACCCGAATGATCGAATTGGCATCGGAAATCAATGCCGACATGCCCGAATACACCGTGAATAAGGTGGCTTTGGCTCTTAACGAACAGGGTTTGTCCCTTAAGGGATCCCGCATCTTGATCCTGGGCATCGCGTACAAGAAGGACATTGATGACCTGCGTGAATCGCCTGCCTTGGAAATTATACGCATCCTGCAGGAGCGGGGTTCGGAGGTTCTTTACCACGATCCGTATTGTCCGGTCATTGCCGATGATGGACATACAGAAATTCCGCATTTACCCCTTTACAGCACTCCGCTGACCGATGATTTGCTAAAGCAATGCCATTCCATCGTGGTGGTAACAGACCACAGTGGATTGGATTATCACGACATTGCTTCTAAATCCAAAGCGATGGTGGATACGAGGGGGGTGTTGTGAGAATTGGATGACGTTAATTGTCGGCTTGATTAAGGAGAAGAAATTAATCTACTCAGAGGGAAAGCAAATCATTGGGGAAGTGGTGCTGCACACCGGGGTAGGGGAAATCTCTGGCATAAGTAATAGCGAGCTGTTATCCATCCGATTGAAAATAAGGTTATGAATAGTATATACTTATGAAAATAGAAATGGTTGACCTGAAAGGTCAGTACCGTAGAATCCAAGCGGAAGTTGATCAGTCCATTCTGAGCGTTATTTCAGAATCGAATTTCATTAATGGGCCTCAAGTGCAGTCGTTTGCACAAAATTTGTCGGATTATTTGGGTGGTTCGCAGGTTATTCCTTGCGCCAATGGGACCGATGCACTTCAAATTGCCATGATGGCATTGGGATTAGAGCCGGGCGATGAAGTGATTGTGCCCGCTTTCACCTATGTTGCTACGGCAGAAGTCATAGGGCTGTTGCACCTAACACCTGTTTTGGTGGATGTTGAGCCCGATACATTCAATCTATCGATTGAGCAGGTTGAACGAGCTATTACACCCAAAACCAAGGCCATAGTTCCGGTTCATCTATTTGGCTTATGCGCCAATATGGATGCCGTAATGGACATAGCACATCGCCATAACCTGTTTGTCATTGAAGATACAGCCCAAGCATTGGGCGCCGACTACCTTTTACATGATGGCCGAAAACAAAAAGCGGGAACCATAGGCCACATAGGTTGCACATCCTTTTTTCCCTCCAAGAATTTAGGGTGCTACGGGGATGGGGGTGCATTATTCACCAACAACGAAGAATTGGCGGAGACCATTCGCATGATTGCGAACCACGGACAAATTAAAAAGTATGTCCATAAGGTTCTTGGGGTGAATTCGAGGCTCGATACGGTTCAGGCGGCCATATTGAGCGTAAAGTTGAAGCATCTTGATGAATACTGCCAGGCTAGGCAAGATGTGGCCGCGTATTACGACGACGCTTTCCGATCGATCAGTGCCATCCAGACCCCAGCTCGCTCCCCATTCAGTACCCATGTTTTTCATCAATATACACTGCTGGTTCCGTCGGAGCTACGAGATGCCTTGAAAGACTATTTGCAAAAGAAGGGCATTCCGTCTATGATTTACTATCCCATTCCGCTTCATCATCAGGAAGCATTTCGTTCAATAAGCCGTTGCTCCGAAGATTTATCAGTAACAGAACGATTATGTGCATCGGTGATTTCATTGCCCATACATACGGAGATGACTACTGAAGTTCAAGCTGAAATAATACAGGGGGTAATCGAATTTTTTAAAGATAAAATATGAGCTACTTTACGCATGAAACAGCAGTGGTCGATGAGGGGTGTCAAATAGGGGAAGGTACCAAAATATGGCACTTCAGCCACATTATGCCGAATTGTGTGATAGGCGAAAAGTGCAACATCGGTCAGAATGTGGTAATCTCACCACAGGTGGTTTTAGGTAAGAATGTCAAAATACAAAACAACGTCAGCCTTTACACGGGTGTGACTTGTGATGACGACGTATTTCTGGGCCCATCTTGCGTATTCACCAATGTCATCAACCCACGTTCCGCGGTCAACAGAAGATCAGAATACGCCAAGACCCATGTGGGTAAAGGCGCCTCAATAGGCGCTAATGCCACCATCGTTTGCGGCCACGACATCGGTGCGTTTGCATTCATCGGGGCAGGGGCTGTTGTTACAAAGACAGTTCCTGATTATGCTCTGGTGGTAGGAAATCCAGCACGTCAAATAGGCTGGATGAGTGAATACGGACACAGATTGGAGTTTGACAACGATGGCTTTGCAGTTTGTCCGGAGAGTAAGGAGTGCTACAAATTAGAAAGCGGTCTAGTTAAAAAACTAATTAGTGCCCTTAAATGAAAAAAATTTTAACAATAATCGGTGCCCGACCTCAGTTTGTTAAGGCGGCCGTACTAAGTCGGTTGATTCGCTCTGAAGAGTGGAAGGCGCTCTTCCATGAAACCATCCTGCATACAGGACAGCATTATGATGAAAACATGTCAGAGATTTTTTTTCGTGACATGCAAATTCCTAAGCCCGACATTCAATTACATATAGGGGGCACAACGCACGGGGCAATGACCGGTCAAATGCTCATAGAAATTGAAGCATCCCTGATTCGCGTAAAGCCGGACATTGTGCTTGTCTATGGTGATACAAATAGCACTCTAGCAGGAGCATTAGCGGCATCTAAGCTTCAGTAGTTCACGTTGAGTCAGGCCTGCGGAGCTACAATATGCGTATGCCAGAGGAGCAGAACCGCATACTCACAGATCATCTATCGACATGGCTATTTTGTCCGACAGATACTGCTGTAAAAAACCTTGGCAGAGAGGGTATTACAAACGGGGTCCATCAGGTGGGCGACATTATGTATGACGCCACTCTTTACTATCAAAATGTGCTGTTAAATGAGGAGAAACAAGGATTAAATAGATTAGAGAATATAGGTCTCAAGAAAATCCCCCAGCAATTTCTATTAGCAACGATACATAGGGCTGATAATACAGATGACGCCACGCGTTTGGCTCAGATTGTTGAAGCACTTAGTGAAGTACCCTTTGAAGTTATTCTGCCTCTGCATCCAAGGACACGAAAAAAACTTGCTGAAGCTGGACTTATTCTGAAACATAACGCGCATGTCATCGAACCCATCGGGTACCTGGAAATGCTGGCCCTCGAAATGAAAGCCAAAGCTATCATCACCGATTCCGGTGGTGTACAAAAAGAAGCCTGCTTCATGCAAAAACCCTGCATCACCCTGCGCGAAGAAACTGAATGGGTTGAGACAGTTGAAAAAGGCTGGAATACCCTCACTGGTCCTGACAAAAATAAAATATTAAGGGCTGTAAATAAGTTAAATACGCCGAATGACACAATCAATTTGTATGGTAATGGTAAAACAGGAGTAAATGTTTTAGAGATTTTGTTTAATGAATCACTAAGCTGAAGAAAAATATTAAAAATCTTACTGTAACAGTTATAATTGCTTTCATTTTAAGGGGTTTTAAAAGATTTTGTGAATATGGGGAAGGCGGACAAAAAACACAAGGCCTATTACCTCTCCCAATCATTCGGTCATTTATTTTCCTTAAAATATACTGCAACTATCAGTCCAGACACCCGATACCTATAGTAAAAACAATTTTTGTAATCTTATGTACAAAACTAAAAGAATTAATTTCACGGATTCCTTGACCTACTGTAATCAGCGTACCATAAAAACACACACAAGGGTAAAGTATGCGGTCATGTAATGGACGTCTTGTGCTGTATACTGAATAAACTATCTGAGACTAGTATTTAAATGGAAAAAGAATGAGCATCATCCATTCATAAAAAAAACAGAATGAAAGCTATCTTTATGGGATTAGGCTATATAGGCCTGCCAACTGCTGCTGTTGCAGCGAAACATGGAATCCAGGTAATCGGGGTTGATATCAACCAAGAAGTGGTTGATACTGTTAATCAAGGAAAAATACATATCATTGAGCCCGATTTAGATAAGGTGGTTAGGGGGGTAGTTAGCAATGGTATGCTCAAGGCTGCTATGAAACCCGAATATGGTGATGCCTTTTTTATAGTGGTACCAACACCGTTTAAACATAATCACAGGGCTGATATTTCCTATGTAGAATCTGCAACGCGTGCGGTTTTACCTTACCTAAAGCCAGGAAATTTATTTGTAATCGAATCAACTTCTCCGGTAATGACAACCGAAAAAATGGCTGATTTGATATTCAAAGAAAGGCCTGAATTGAAAGATAAGATTTACATTGCGTATTGTCCCGAAAGAGTATTACCCGGCAATATTTTACAAGAACTTATTAATAATGATCGGGTCATTGGGGGCATAGATGAAGCTTCAACCTTGAAAGCGATTGAATTCTATAAAGAGTTTGTTAAAGGTGAGCTCCATGCAACAAATGCCCGAACCGCTGAAATGTGCAAACTGGTTGAGAATTCATCAAGAGACGCTCAAATTGCTTTTGCAAACGAACTTTCTATTATTTGCGACAAGGCTGGCATAGATGTCTGGAAACTTATTGATTTGGCGAATAAACATCCACGTGTGAGTATTTTACAACCTGGCAGTGGAGTAGGGGGTCATTGCATAGCCGTAGATCCATGGTTTATCGTTTCAGATTTCCCGGAACAAGCGCAGATTATTAAAAGGGCCAGAGAATCAAATGATTATAAAGCTGATTGGTGCGCCAATAAGGTTATTGAAGCCTGTCAGGAATTCGAAAAAACACATCAAAGGGAACCAATAGTCGCTTGTATGGGATTGGCCTTTAAGCCAAATATTGATGATTTACGCGAGTCACCAGCAAAATATATTACTTCAAGAATTATTTCTGAAGCCAGGGCAGAAGTATATGTGGTTGAACCAAATATAGAAAAGCACAAGAGTTTTATTATTGCTGACGCCAAAGATGCATATCAAAAAGCTGACATCATTGCGTGGTTAGTTCGGCACAAAGAATTTGTTAATTTGGATAGGCTTGAGGAAAAAATTGAATTTGATTTTTGCGGTGTTGGAAAATAAAATGGAAGACAAGAAGAATATACTTTTAGTATTTGGCACAAGGCCAGAAGCGATTAAAATGGCTCCACTAGTTAAAGTTTTGCAGCAATATCAGGATGTTTTCAATACCAAAGTATGCGTAACTGCTCAACATCGTCAAATGCTAGACCAGGTATTATCACTGTTCGAAATCGAACCAGATTTTGATTTAAATATTATGCAGGCTGGTCAGGATTTATATGATATAAACTCGCGTGTATTAATTGGTTTGCGGGATGTCTTAGAAAAAGCTGAGCCAGATATTGTTCTTGTGCATGGTGACACTTCAACTTCCACAGCAGCTGCACTTGCAGCTTTTTACAAACAAATACCCATAGGACACGTCGAAGCAGGACTACGCACCTACAATATCTATAGTCCTTGGCCTGAGGAAATGAACCGACAATTGACGGGTAGATTGGCTTCCTACCATTTTGCTCCAACAATGCTAAGTAAAAACAACCTCATTAATGAAGGTATTAACGAATCAGCAATTTTTATTACCGGCAACACGGTTATTGATGCACTGCATTGGGTTTTAGATAAAATGAAAAAAAATCCTTATCTTGAAAAAGAAATTATTAATGATTTTGAAAAAATGGGATTGGATACTGAATTGTGCCAATCGTGGATTTCAAAAACCCGGAATTTGATTCTAATTACCGGACATCGCAGGGAGAACTTCGGGCAAGGTTTCATTAATATTTGTGAAGCCATTAAGGATTTAGCAAATAAGTATGAAAATGTTGATTTCGTTTATCCAATGCATTTGAATCCAAATGTAAGAAATGCTATTATTCAAGTTTTCGGAAGTTTTACTGGTAGTCACAACATACATTTTATCGAACCATTGGATTACTTACCATTTATTTACCTTATGAATGCCTCATATATCGTCTTAACCGATAGTGGAGGAATACAGGAGGAGGCTCCTGGTCTGAGCAAGCCGGTTCTGGTAATGCGTGACACCACAGAAAGGCCAGAAGCATTAAGTGCAGGAACAGTTAAGCTTGTTGGAACAGACAAAGAGAAGATTATTGTAGAGATTTCAAGTCTATTAGACGATAATCAATACTATAATGAGATGAGTCAGGCAGTTAATCCCTATGGAGATGGTAATGCTTGTAAAAGAATAGCAAACTGTCTTTTAAACACGAATTAAGAGAAGTGGATAAAATAAATCACGAGGAAGTCGTAAAAGCTGAATCCAAGCTTAACAGTTGGATTACTAATAATGGATTACTAGGTTACGATCCGTTTGACCTATATAGTCAAGTCCCATTATTTAGAAAAATTATTTATTCTAAGAATAAAATTAAGAGATTAACTATCTCAAGGTTGTTTTCGGTTTCTGAAATGCTATTCCCATTATATATAAGGAAGTTATTTAAAGTAAAGAAGACGATAAACGCTAAAGGAGTTGCACTTTTGGGGCTTGGATATTTAATGCGCTTCAAAAATTTTGGTTTACAATCTGATAAGGATAAAGTCTATGAATTAATCAATTGGCTTTGGAAGAATCGTTGTGAAAATCACCCAGGGGCTTCCTGGGGTTATCCATTTGATTGGCAATCAAGAATTTTCATACCTAAAGGAACGCCATCAATTGTTGTTTCATATACAGTAGGCGAATTTTTCCTTCAGGCCTACGAATGCTTTAAAGATGGCACCTTACTAGATAAAGCTAATCAAATAACAGTATTTATCCTAAAAGGTTTAAATCGAAAAGAATTCCCAGATGGATCATGTTGTTTCAGTTACACTCCTTTGGATAATTTTCAGGTTCATAATGCCAATCTTTTTGCGGCAGCGTTTTTGGCAAGAATTGGAACCGTTAACCATGAACAAGATATAATTGATTTGGGTGTGCGTGCAGCGTCATTCGCCTTAAATGAATTAAAACCTGATGGGTCATTGAATTATTGGGGTAATGAGCAAGATCTTAATGAAGGATTAAATGATCACTATCATGTAGGATTTGAGATACGATCATTATTGGAGGTTGGGTTGTTATCAGATAATACTGATATAATCAAAGCGGCCAATAGATATTATGAGTATTATTGTCAGAACTTTTTCCATCCTGTTAATGGAAAATTAACCCCAAAAATGTACCCTGACCGGCCTTTTCCAATCGACATTCATGCAGTTGCCGAATCAATTATTTTGAATACTTTTTTGTACTTAAAGGAAAAAAAACCACGCAGTTTAGATTTGGCTATCCTTTCTGCTACTTGGGGAATTAAAAATATGCAAAATGCTAACGGTAGCTTCGCTTATACAAAATACAAAATAGGTCTAATAGAGTGGAATGTACGTATACCATATTTAAGATGGGGTCAAGCATGGCTTTTTTACGCATTGAATCTCTTTTTATTAACTTCAAAGAACGAAATTAAATGATCCAAGCGATTATTAGGAACGGAAAAGTTACAGCTGAAGAAGTTTCTCCACCAACAGTCGAGGAGGGAAAAGTGCTTATTCAAGTGTCGTATTCAGCTATAAGCTCAGGAACAGAGGTGAGTTCAGTTAAAGGTAGCAATGTTAACATATTGCAAAAAGCCTTTAAAGAACCTGAAAAGGTGATAAAGTATTTAAATAAGATTAAAACTGTTGGATACGAAAAAGTATTGCAAGAGGTTAAACAAGTCCAGAAATTTGGAACTGCCACAGGATATTCAATTTCAGGTGAGATAATCGAGGTAGGTAAAGGAATAACTAAGTTTGCTGTTGGTGAAAAAGTAGCTGCGGCTGGAGGTGGATTTGCATATCATGCGGAATTCGTAACAGTACCGGAGAATCTTGTTGTTAAAATTAATCAGCAAGCAAACTTGGCTGATTGTTCAACCGTGGCAATTGGCGGAATAGCATTACATGGTGTAAGACGCGCTTCACTTCAATTGGGGGAAGTTGCTGTTGTTTATGGTGTTGGATTAATAGGGATTATTACTGTTCAATTACTAAAATTGAGTGGTGTGAAGGTTGTCTCAATTGATATCGATGACAACAGACTAAGCCTAGCTAAAAAAGCAGGGTCAGATTATGTAATTAATTCCACAGCTCAAGATCCAGTTTCAATTGTTAACAATCTTACTGGAGGCAAAGGATGTGATGCTGTATTATTTACAGCCGCAACAGTCAGTAGCGATCCATTGTCAAAGTCCTTTCAAATGACCAGAAGAAAAGGAAAAGTAATTCTAGTTGGCGTTTCAGGTATGGAAATTAAGAGAGAGGATATTTATAGTAAAGAAATAGACTTTCTTATTTCAACATCCTATGGTCCGGGAAGGTATGACAAGGATTATGAAGAAAAAGGAGTAGATTATCCATATGGTTATGTTAGGTGGACCGAGAATAGAAATATGGAGGAATACTGTAATTTGATTTCAAGTAAACAATTAGACTTGTCCCTTTTTGAATATAATATCTTTAAAATAAGTGAGGTCGAAAGAGCTTATGCATTATTAGAAAAAGGCACACAAAGGCCAATGCTCTTATTGCTTGATTATAATAACACAAGCCAAACAAAAAGCTTTGTATTCAAAACCGGGGTTAGAAGTAAAACTTCAGCAATTAATGTCGCGTTTGTTGGAACCGGGGCATTTGCAATGAGCACCCATTTGCCCAATTTGAAGAAAATGAGCGATAAATACAATATCTATAGCATAATGAGTCGCTCTGGCCATAATGCCAAAAACGCTGCCGAAATGTTTGGCGCTGCTTATCACACATCGGATTATGAAAGTATATTAAATGATAAAAATGTGGACTTAGTAATGATTTGTAACAGGCACGGACTGCATTTTGACTATGTGTATCAAGCTTTAACTGCAGGGAAGAATGTCTTTGTTGAAAAACCTCTATGTACAACATTGGGGCAACTGAAAGAATTACAAAAATTCTTTGATGCCGATTCCACAATAAAACCCTTGTTAACCGTTGGTTATAACCGAAGATTTTCCCCATATGCGGAAAGTATTAAGGAGCAAGTTTCGAAAAGGATAAACCCGTTAATGATTCATTATCGTATGAATGCCGGATATAGCCCGGCGGAAAGTTGGATACATGAAGATGGAGGCCGTATTGTAGGGGAAGCTTGTCACATTGTAGATCTTATGAATTTTTTTACTGAATCACAGATAGCATCTATATCCTACGATAGCATTAATCCAAGAACAGAAAAATATTTTTCTCATGATAATAAATCCATTATACTAAGATATACAGATGGTTCTATTTGCAATATACAGTACTTTTCCATTGGCAACCCAACATTACCCAAAGAATATATGGAGGTTCACTTTGATGGCAAAAGTATAATCATGGATGATTACAAATCATTAAAGTATTTTGGTTTAATAAATCAGGATTTTGTCACTAAAAAGATAGAGAAAGGACATGCTAAGGAATTGGAAGTTTTAGCCAAGTCAATCAATGATGGTACTTCACCAATTGAGTTGTGGGATCTTTTCCAAACATCCTTTATTACGCTCAGTATAGATTAGCTTGTTGACTAATTATTCCTTATAATTAAATAAGACAAATTGAACTCGTTTGTTCCCAAAATTAGTAACTTTTTTAGTTTAAAAGCCGGACATAAAAGGTCGATTAAGGCGAAGAAAAATATTCTTCAGTCCTTTATTGTCAAAGGATTAAACATGCTTGTATCTTTTACTTTGGTCCCTATCACAATAAACTATTTGAGCCCAACAACATATGGTGTTTGGATAACAATTACCTCGATTGTAGCGTGGTTTGGTTTTTTTGATGTGGGTTTAGGACATGGTTTACGTAATAGATTTGCAGAGGCCATTGCTAATAAAAACCATAAACTGGCTAGACAATACGTAAGTACTACATATGCGGTAGTTTCAATACTTATTATTTCTTTGGTTCTAATCTTCATAATAATTAATCCTATCATTAATTGGAATTCAATATTAAACATTTCAAATGAGGCCCTGAGGCAAAATGAACTTACAATTCTATCATTAATAATATTTTCATTTTTTGGTTTGAATTTTGTTTTTCAGTTAGTTAATACATTATTGACAGCAGATCAAAACCCTTCAGCTGCTGCACTAATTGACTTCATTGGGAAAGCTGTTTCCCTTTTAATTATTTGGTTTCTTGTTAAGGAGGCTGATGGTTCAATTATTAAACTGGGTTTTGTTTTAAGCGGCACCCCAGTAGTTGTATTGATGATAGCATCTATTTATCTTTTTAAAGGAAGATTCAAGCAATACATGCCCTCAATCTCTTATGTTGACTTTACAAAAGCGAAGGATTTACTTAATCTTGGAATAAAGTTCTTTATAATTCGGATTTCTGCAATACTACTTTATTCTACGAATAGTATAATTATTTCACAATTATTTGGCCCAGATCAAGTAACGCCATATAGTATATCAATGAGCTATTTTAATACAATATTGTTGATGGTTAACATTGTTGTTTCACCTTTTTGGAGCGCAATTACAGAAGCTTGGGTAAAAAAAGAATATTCATGGATCAAAAAATCAATGAATATTCTTATTATATTTTGGATAATTATGGTAGCTTTAGGTATTCTAATGGTATTGGTTTCAAAATTAGTATATAGGTATTGGATAGGTGAAGAAATACAAATAGCATTTTCTCTTTCTTTTCTTGCTTGTTGTTGGGTATTGTCAATGAGCTGGAATAGTACTTTTAGTCAATTTCTCTATGGTGTAGGAGCTGTAAGGCTACAAGCATATTTAGTAATTTTATTATCTGTTTTAAATCTTCCGCTAGCCATTATATTAGGGAAAAAATATGGGGTCGAGGGTATTCTAATGGCTAATATATTAGTTTCGTTTGTACAGATGTTTGTATATCCGATTCAGTACTATAAAATAATTAATTTTAACGCTAAAGGAATATGGAGGACATAACAATGAAGGTTTTAATCTTAGCTGGCGGATTCGGTTCTCGTCTTTCTGAAGAAACAACAATCAAACCAAAACCCTTGGTAGAAATCGGCGGAAAACCGATTCTTTGGCATATCATGAAAATATATTCCGGCTTTGGATATAATGATTTTGTTATTCTCTGTGGTTACAAAGGCTATATGATCAAAGAGTACTTTGCCAATTATTTCCGTCACATGGCAGATATGACCATTGATATGGCCAACAACACTACCCAATACCATGTGAATCACGCTGAGCCATGGAAAGTTACTTTGATTGATACAGGTGATGATACTATGACTGGAGGTCGTATTAAGCGCGTTCAAAAATATGTGGGTAATGAGCCCTTTATGCTTACCTATGGGGATGGCGTTGCAGATGTTGACATTACCGCACTGGTGGATTTCCACAAAAAGCACGGCAAGTCTATTACCATGACTTCTGTTCAACCCGAAGGAAGGTTCGGCGCATTAAATATTTCCACAAATGAACAAGTAACAAATTTTCAGGAAAAGCCTAAGGGCGATGGTTCATGGATTAATGGAGGTTTCTTTGTGTGTGAACCCAAGGTGTTTGAATATATTGATGGGGATAAGACTATTTTTGAACGAGATCCACTGGAAAGCCTGGCAAAAGAAGGCGAACTGTTTACACATAAACATCATGGATTTTGGAAACCAATGGATACTCTAAGAGATAAAAACCAACTGGAAGAATTAATCGATAAAGGCACCGCTCCCTGGATTAAATGGTAAACCGAACTTAAAACATGAAAAATATATACAACGGACTATTTTCCGGAAAAAAGGTACTGATAACTGGTCATACCGGTTTCAAGGGTTCCTGGCTAGCTCTGCTTTTGAACCAACTGGGTGCTGATATTTATGGTTATGCCCTTGATCCGCCAACGAATCCTAGCCTGTACATTGAAGCTGGTTTAGATGAAATAGTCAAATCAACCATTGGCGATATTCGTGATTTCCATAAACTGAAAGCAACAATTAATCAAATCAAACCTGTGATTGTCATTCACATGGCCGCCCAGCCCTTGGTCAGGGCTTCATATAAAGATCCCATCGAAACTTATTCAACAAATGTGATGGGAACAGTGAATTTGTTTGAAGCCATTAGGCAAACTATAGGTATTAAGGTTGTAATTAATGTAACATCAGATAAATGCTACGAAAACCGCGAATGGCATTGGGGTTATCGTGAAAATGAACCCCTGGGTGGATACGATCCCTACTCCAACAGTAAAGGCTGCTCCGAATTAGTTACTTCTTCTTTTAGAAATTCCTTTTTCAATCCAAAAGAATATTATAAGCACGGGGTGGCAATGGCCAGTGCCAGAGCAGGCAATGTAATTGGAGGCGGTGACTGGGCTGAGGATCGTTTAATTCCTGATTTTATCCGTGCCATTACCAAAGGCGAAGAACTTTTGATCAGAAGTCCTTATGCCATAAGGCCATGGCAACATGTATTGGAACCATTAAATGGTTATCTTACATTGGCTGCCCGTCTATATGAAAAAGGACCACGCTTTGCTGATGCATGGAATTTTGGGCCTGATGATACCGATGCTCAAAATGTAGAATGGATTACCCAACAGATTTGTGAAAATTGGGGAGATAATGCCTCTTATCGAATCGACACAAATCCACACCCTCATGAGGCAAATTATTTAAAACTGGATTGCTCCAAAGCAAAAGCTGAATTGGATTGGTATCCCAGGTGGGACATTCAAAAAACTTTAAGCAGTATTGTGGAATGGAACAAAGCATGGTTAGCAGGAGATGATGTAAGACAAACCTGTTTTAATCAAATAGATATTTTTTTCAAACTTTAACTCAACTCAAAAATGTCAGATCATAAAGAACTCAGAAAAGAAATCATTGAGAAAACCAAAGCTTATTACGAAGCACGTTTTGCAAATCAGGATTTTACGCCAGGTAAATCACGGGTAAATTATGCCGGACGTGTATTCGATGAAAACGAATTGATCAATGCTGTTGAAGCATCCCTTGATTTCTGGCTCACCGAAGGCCGTTTCTCAGAACAGTTTGCTGAAAAAATAGCTGAATACCTTGAGGTTGAACATGTTTTACTGACCAACTCGGGTTCGTCTGCAAATTTATTGGCGTTCTCGGCTTTGACTTCCGAAAAACTGGGTGATAAAAGATTAAAACCGGGCGATGAGGTGATATCCGTTGCAGCAGGTTTCCCTGCCACTGTTACACCTATTCTGCAATACGGATTGATTCCGGTTTTCGTGGATGTGGATATGGAAACCTATAACATTGAAGTGGAAATGATGCAAAAAGCGGTAACGCCCAATACACGCTGTATTTTCATCGCACACACCCTTGGTAATCCTTTCAATATCGATGCTGTCATGGAACTGGCCAATGAGCATGATCTGTGGGTTATCGAAGACAACTGTGATGCTTTCGGCAGCCGCTATAAAGGCAAGTTTACAGGAACTTTCGGTCATCTCTCCACGATTTCATTCTATCCCGCCCATCATATCACAACAGGCGAAGGCGGTGCCATCATCACAAACGATGCAGTATTAGCTAACCTAGTAAGGGCTTTCCGTGACTGGGGCCGTGACTGCTATTGCGCCGGTGGTGAAAACAATACCTGCGGCAAACGCTTCTCACAATCTTTCGGACAACTACCTTTTGGGTACGATCATAAATATGTGTATTCAGAAATAGGTTATAACCTTAAAATGATGGATATACAGGCTGCTATTGGTGCTGCTCAGATGGATAAGCTGGACCATTTTGGCGAAAGACGCAAAGAAAACTTCCGTTCCTGGTATAAAATCTTTGAAAAGTATCCGCAGTATTTCGCACTTCCGAAAGCCACAGAAAACACTGACCCTTCATGGTTTGCTTTTATTGTAACCTTAAAAGAAGTCACCCCTTTTACCCGCGATGAGTTCACTGGTCATCTCAATGCTAAATTAATCGAGACCCGTAACCTATTTGCGGGTAATATGACCAAACAACCTGCTTTTGTTGGAAAAGACTGGAGAATTGCAGATAACTTGAACAATACGGATATCATCATGAGCAACACCTTCTTCCTCGGCACTTACCCGGGACTCAAACCGGAAATGTTTGAATATGTTGCCAATGTGATTGATGAATTCATGACTTCTATCAAATAAATATGGCTATTGTTAAAAAATACCCGGCTGAAGTTGTTTCTGTAATCAATTCCATTGAAGGGGTTTACACAGTAGAATTTCGTTCTTTGGAGAAACCATTCAGGTATGAGCCAGGGCAATTCCTGCATTTAGCATTGGATTCCTACGATCCTTCTGCTCAATGGCCTGATTCAAGATGCTTTAGCATGCAGTCATCGCCGGATGAAGAGCATATAAGAATAACCTATGCCATTAAAGGAAACTTTACTAAGCAGATGGAGGCTGAGCTTCAACCTGGCAGCGAAGTAACATTGAAAATGCCATATGGGAATTTGCTCACACAACATCATGCTAAAACGAATAATGTTTTCATAGCCGGTGGTACGGGAATAACTCCCTTTCTGTCTCTGTTTACCCATTTCTCATTTAAGCAATACGAAAGGCCTGTATTATATGTTGGTTTTCGAACCAAACAGATGAACCTGTATGCAAAAGAGCTATCAAAAGCGAAAGAAATAAACTCTGGTTTTGAATGTTATACGATTTTTGAAGATACGGAAGGCAGGTTAACCATTCAGGATATTCTGGCGCAATGTGGAGTGGAGTCAACTTTTTTTATTTCTGGACCCCCTCTTATGATTACATCTTTTAAGGAATTCTTGCTTGACAGAGGAATAAAAAGCGAAAATGTGCTAATTGATGATTGGGAATGATTTATTTTATAATTAAAGTATGTGTATTTTTTTTTTAAGTAATTAAATATACATATAATTAATAAATAGCATTTTCAAAAATGGAAAAAGTATTAATTGCTGGAATTAAGGGGTTTCTCGGCAGACGATTAGCAACTATTCTAAATGATCACTATATAATTTTTGGACTTGATAGAGACAATTCTATCATTAATTTGGCCCATAAGAATAAGGAGATAATAATATATGAGTCAACAGAAGACAGTATTGAGCAAGCTTTTTTTGAGCATAAGTTTGATTTTGTAATTAATGCGGCTACTGTTTATAAGGTCGAAGGCAGCATTATTCCTATTATTCAGTCAAATGTAATTCTGCCAGTATATTTGTATGAACTATCTGAAAAGTATAATGCAAAGCTATTCATTAATTCCGATACTTTTTTCAACACTGGTCTTCGTAATTATGATTACCTTAGTGAATATACTTATTCAAAGGAGGATTGTATAAATTGGTTAAATATAGTAAAAGGAAATTGTAAAATTGCTAATATGAAAATATTTCACATGTTTGGCCCGAATGATAATCCAAATAAATTTATACAAAATATTTTGATAAGATTGTTAAACAACGAAAGATTTATCAACTTAACTCCAGGTAATCAGAAGAGGGACTTTATTTTTGTTGATGACGTTGTAAATGCATATAGAGTGCTATTGGAAAAGAATGAAGTGATTCATGACAAGTTTTCGCAATTTGAAGTGGGTACAGGTGTAGATACATCATTAAAGAAGGCGCTGGGATTAGCATTAAGGCTAATAAATAGCAAATCAGAGTTGCGATTTGGGGCATTGGATTACAGGGATGGTGAAATAATGAAATCTAAAGCGAATATAGGTAGCCTAGTCCAACTTGGTTGGCTACCTAATTATACTTTAGCAGATGGATTAAAAATAACAATAGACTCGTTGAAAAGCTAACAGAT
>Ga0315907_10002491_pt1 | contig 23061 bp, 25 predicted proteins | sample LakEriMetagenome_3_FD_203525 | JGI IMG/M metagenome (GOLD analysis project Ga0315907, IMG submission 203525) | Freshwater fungal communities from buoy surface, Lake Erie, Ohio, United States - Buoy 12 MA123 | ecosystem: Environmental > Aquatic > Freshwater > Lake > Lake biofilm | place: USA...
AAAGCCTGGCTTGGAAACTAGCCCGACGTGCTGAGGTTACAGGTTTTGGCCACTACCATCTGCCGCACACTTGCTTTCAACTGATGACCGAAGTCCGATTTACATTGGAGGGGGAATACGTCGAGCTCAACCAGCTGCTCAAGTTGGTTGGGCTGTGTGATAGCGGCGGCATCGGCAAGCAGATGGTGGCCAGCGGCATCGTGTCGGTCGATGGCCGGCCGGAGCTGCGCAAAACCGCGAAGATCCGCAGCGGTCAGACGGTCACCCTCGAAGATGTCCTTATTCGAGTCATCTGAACGCACCACCCCTCAGGCCGAAACCGCCAGCTTTTCGTTGTGGTAGCGGCGCGCCGCGATCCACCACAGCGCCGCTCCCATTCCGAAACCGCAGGCCAGATACACGCCCCACTCGGTAGCACCGATGGTTTCGCTACGCACGATTTTCAGGATCATCTGGTTCTGCGCCAGGAACGGCACCGCGAACTGCCAGAGCGCGTTCTTCATCGGATTGACCATCAGGATGATGGTCGGCAGGATCGGCAGCATCATCAGGATCGACATGTAGCTCTGCGCTTCCTTGACCGATTTGGCACCGGCCGCGATCACGGTCAGCAAACCGGTTCCGATCAGCACGATGGGCACCAGTACCAACAGCATCTGTGCGATCTGCAGCCAGCTCAGCGAAAGTTTGATACCGAGGCTCGGCGCCAGCATGAACGCGGCCTTGAACGACAGCAGGGTCAGCAGCAGAGTCAACATGCCAAAGACACAGGCCGCCAGAATCTTGCCGCTCATGATCAGACCGCGCGCGGCTGGCGTAGCCAGCAATGGCTCCAGCGATTGCCGTTCGCGTTCTCCGGCGGTGGCGTCGATGACCAGATACGCGCCACCGATGAAGCCGCTCAGAATCAGCATATAGGGCAGAAACGCCAAGGCCTGCCCAATACGGCTTTCCGCTGTAGCCAGATCCTTGCGCTCGACCCGCACGGCTTGCGCCGCAGTGGGGCTGATGCCGCGCGAGAGCAGGCGCAGGGCGCCGGTGCTTTGGCTGTAGTTTTCCAGCAGACCGGAAACCCGCTCCACCGGAATGCGTGCGTCGTCGCGCGAACTATCGTGCCAGATCTCGACCGGCGCCGGTTCGCTGCCGCGCCATTTATCGGCATAATCGGCCGGAATCATCAGAATCACTTCGATGTTCTGCGCGGCGATTTCGCCTTCCGGATTGGCCGGCGCCGGTTTGATCACGACATTGCGGCCGGACAGCCAATGCACCAGATTCGGCGCGTGCTCGGCACCGATCACCGGCAGCTCCAGCGGTTTTTCCAGTTGCGTGCTGACCCGGTTGCTGGCCAGCTTGCCCAGACCCAGAATCAGCGCCGGAAACAGCAGCGGCCCCATCAGCAGGGAAATGGCCACGGTCTTGCGGTCGCGGAACAGATCCAGCAGTTCTTTTTTCATCACGGCAATCATGGCGTTCATGCGTGCAGACCCTCCTCGCTACCGATGACTTTGACAAAGGCTTCTTCCAGATTGGTCTCCCCGGTCTGCGCGCGGATTTCGTCCGGCGTGCCGTTGGCCATGACCTTGCCGTGCGCGATCACCACGATGCGGTCACACAGCGCGGCCACCTCCTGCATGATGTGACTGGAGAAGATCACACAGCGGCCTTCGGCTTTGAGCTGCAGCAGGAATTCGCGCAGGGCGCGGGTGGTCATCACGTCCAGGCCGTTGGTCGGCTCGTCGAGGATGACATTTTTCGGATCATGCACCAGTGCCCGCGCAATCGCGGTTTTGGTACGCTGGCCCTGCGAAAAGCCTTCGCACTGGCGGTCGATGAACTCGGCCATGCCCAGCGCCGCCACCAGACGCTCGGTGCGTTCCGCGATCAGCGCCTCGCTCATGCCGTGCAGTTGGCCGAAGTAGGCGATGTTCTCGCGCGCGGTCAGGCGTTTGTACACACCGCGCGCATCCGGCAATACGCCCAGACGCGTGCGCACGGCGGCACTGTCGGCGGCGGCCGAGAAGCCATCGACCGCGATGCTGCCGGTGTCCGGCTGCATCAGGGTGTACAGCATGCGCAGCGTGGTGGTTTTGCCGGCGCCGTTCGGGCCGAGCAGGCCGGTAATCTGGCCATCCGGGGCCGTGAAGCCCACGCCCTGCACGGCGTGCACTATGCCGGTTTTGGTTTTGAACTGTTTGTGCAGATCGTTGACGGTAATCATGGTGTTTCCTCAGGGTTCCCAGCCGTTCAGGCCGGTGAACATCGGTGCGTAAGTCAGGGTTTTGATGCAGGCATCGTCCAGGTTTTTGGCGTCGGCGCTTTCCAGGAATTTGGCGAACAGGCGCGGCATGCAGCCGACCGGCAGCACGTTGTGGCCCTGGCCTTTGGCGATGATGTGTTTGGAGTTCGGCAGATGCTTGGCGACCATGTCGCCGTAGCGCGGCGGGGTGACCGGATCGAATTCGCCGGACAGGATCAGCACCGGCAGATTGCCTTTCAGCGGTATGCGGTAATCGGCCGGGCGGGTTTTGTGCGGCCAGACCGCGCACTGGGCTTTCATCAGCTCCACCAAGCCGGTGCCGAGCAGGCGCTTGCCGTCTTCCGGATCGACCACCAGATCGGGCACATCTTCGCCGCACATCACCGACAGCTGCATGCCATGCATGATCTGGTCGGAAATATCACGGGTCACCATTTCACTCAGTGCCATCAGCGAATCGACGCGGCCCTGGTTGGCTTCGGCGAATTGCAGTGGCAATAGGCTGGCGGCCTGCGGCTGGTAGGCCAGCAGACGGGTCAGCATGGCCAGATGGCCGCGGCTGAATTGGCCGTCCTTCCATTCGCCGGTGATGGCGTCGCGGTAGCGCACCGGCACCGGGCCTTTGGTCAGCGTAGCCAGCAGGGTGTTCAGCTGCGCGCGCGGATCGCCGAGCTTTTCGCGGCAGGCTTTGTCCTTGCTGCATTGCGCGAATTGCAGATCGAGCGAGCTTTCCAGGTTTTTGGCATGATCCTGGCCGAGCACGGTTTCCAGCGGGGCGATGCCGTCGATGGTGATGGTGCGGGTGTGCTGCGGATAGCGCTTGCCGTACAGCTGGGCCATGCGCGTGCCATAGGAAATGCCGATCAGGTTGATCTGTTCGGCGCCCAGGGCTTTTCGGGCGGCATCCAGATCGCGGATGGCATCCGAGCTGCTGAACTGGGCGACATCAACTTTGCCGGTGTATTGCGCGGCACAGCGCTTGGCGAAATCCGTGGCAGCATCGGCGCTGTAATCTTCGTCATCCACCACCGCGCTTTCGCCTTGTTCATTGACGCACTTGAGCGGATTGGAATCGCCGGTGCCGCGCTGGTCAAGCAGGATGATGTGGCGCTTCTTGCGCGCCTCGGCGAAGGCGCCGGACACCATCGGAAAGCTGCCGCGTGCGGCCTGGCCCGGTCCGCCGGCAAGCATGAAGATCGGATCCGGTTCGGCTTCGCCACTGGCCGGCAGCCAGGAAATGGCCAGCGTGATTTTGCGGCCATCGGGTGCGTCGTGGTTTTCCGGCACCTGCAGGGTGCCGCAGTAAGCCATCAGCGAATCGGCGCCTTTGGCCAGCGTGCACGGCGTAAAGCGGATGCTGCCGAGCAGGCGGCTGTTGTCGACCTTGCTCACGGCGGCCTTGGGCTTGCCGGCCTCGGGCTTGTCCTTGATCAGATACGGCTTGGCCAGCCACGCCGCCAGGATCAGCAGCACTGCGGCATTCAGCCATTTCTTGTGTTTGTCCTGCATGTTCAGTCCTCCTGAAAAATCGTTTCGATCGGCAATTCGAACAGGTGCGCCAGTTTGAATGCCAGTTTGATGCTTGGATCGTACTTCTCGGTTTCAATCGCGTTTACGGTCTGACGCGAGACATCGAGGCGCTCAGCCAGCTCGGCCTGCGACCAGCCGAACTGTTCGCGCAGTTGCCGGACGCAGCTCTTCATGCCCGGAAGCGCCAAATGCCGATGTAGCGGGTGATCATGTACGCCAGGCAGATAATCAGCACCAGTAAGGTCAGTATGTCGCGCGTGTTCAGCTCCAACACCTGGAACCGGTGCAGCAGCAGCAGGGTGTAGCCGGCCAGCACGCCGGTCATCGAGGACACCGCCATGGCATCCATTTCAATCTTGCGTTCCAGCTCGTCGCATTCGCCGAGGTAGCGGAAGTACAGCCAGAAAAGCCAGACCAAGGGCAGCATCGGCAGCACGGCCAGTCCGGCTTTGATGGCCAGTGAGGACACCGAAGGCTCTAGAACAGATGTACCGATAATCAGCCCGATGAACAGCAGGAAGGGCAGGATGGATTTCACGTAATAGCGTTTCAGGGGTGCGCGCATGGGAATAGAGTGTCAAGTGAGCTTGACAAAATATTCGTATAATCTGAATGGCGTGTCAAGCCTGCTTTACATATTTTTTATTCCGCCGCCGGTCGCGCCCGCATCCGGGGTTTCGGACCCAGGGCGGCCTGTTGCGCCGTGGTGGGGTAGGCCGAGGCCACCAGCGCGTAGAAATCGCCCTCGGCGCCCGGTACTTTGGCCAGAGCTTCGTACTCCCGGTAAAGGGCCAAGAGCTTGCTGTACAGGTCCTGGGCCTGAGCCGGGCTGAGCTTCATCACGGTCCGGTAGGCCATCAATGCGCCCACCTCCGGCGGCAGCTTGCCGCTATCAATCCGGCCGCTGCGCAGGCCGTTGCTGATGTCGAGCCGGGTCTGGTCGAACACGAAAGCGAGCAGGGCCTGGCTGCGGGCCGGGTCTTCCTGGCCGTCGGTGTTGCGGTCGATTACGAAGGCGCGGGCACTGGCCCGGTAGTACTTTTCAAAGATGCCGGACACCTTGCGGGTGCGCTCCACGAAGATCAGCCCGTGGGCCTGCAACAGCTTCAGGTGGTAGTACAGGCGGGTGATCGGGCAGTCCATTTCCGCCGCCAGCTGCTTGGCCGACTTGGCGCTTTCGCCCAGGCGGTGCACCAGCAGCGAGCGGCTCGGGTCGGCAAGCACCTTGAAACTAGCCGAATCGATAAGCTGTTGTTCTGAAATGGTTCTGGCCATAAATACTTTATTTGAAATTATTAAACATTCAATATTATTGAATAATATGCCTCCGCCCTACCTCTGTCAATTCCGGGGCGCGCGCGGAGCCCGGTCGCGGTATGATGGCCTATGCCAAAATCCCGCGACTTTCTGCTCTGTGATGTGTTCTCCGACCGCGTTGGCGCCGGCAACGGCTTGGCCGTGGTGCTCGACGGCAGCGGCCTGAGCACCGAATGCATGCAGGCCTTCGCGGCCTACATCAACCAGTCGGAAACCACCTTCGTGCTGCCGCCCACCCAGCCGGGCGCCAGTTACCGCATCCGCATTTTCACCCCGGTCTCGGAACTGCCCTTTGCCGGGCACCCCAGTGTGGGCAGCGCGCACGCGGTTCTGGAAGCCGGATTGGCGCAGGCCAGCAATGGCGAACTAGTGCAGGAATGCGCGGCCGGATTATTGCCGATGCACGTGCAGGGCGACGGCGCCAACCGGGTGATTTCGGTGCGGGCGCCGCGTGGCAAACACATTGCAAGCAACGATGCGGCAAAGGCCCTGCTGCCTGCGGCCTTGCAGGGCATGCGTTTGGGCGAACTGCCGTCGGCGCTCATCAACAACGGGCCATTGTGGTGGTGCGTGCAATTGGCCGATGAAGCCGCGGTGCGCACCCTGCAGCCGGCGCAGGCCGATATTGCCGCATTGAACGTTGCCACGCAGTCGGTAGGGTTGGCGGTGTTTGCCAAAGCCGATGCCGCCGACTACCAACTGGTGGTGCGTGCGTTCTGCCCGGCCGACAACATTCCCGAAGATCCGGTGACCGGCAGCGCCAATGCCGCCATTGCGGCGTATTTGCATCAATGTGGCGCGCTGGCCGCGATTGGCAATCCGTACACCGCAAGCCAGGGCCGCGAACTGGGCCGCGATGGTCGCGTGCAGGTGCGGGTGGATGAGGACGGTGAAGTGTGGATTGGCGGAAAGACGCAGACGGTGATCAACGGAACTATGGATTGGGAATTCCGGGAGCGCGCATAAATTTTTGCGGAATGCGTGAATTTCCCCTACAGCAATTGAACAGAGATTATTTGCTGGACACGTACTTTTCGCGGCGGATGTGCTGCACCGACAGTCCGAATTCTTTCAGGGCTTCGAAACTGGCATCAACCATGTTCGGGTTGCCGCACAGGTAGGCGATGTCGTGCGCGCCATTCGGCACCAGCTCGGCCAGTTGCTCCTGCACATAGCCGCGCCGGGCATCGGCGGTGGCGTTGGCCGGCACTTCGCGGGAAAAGCAGGGCATGAAGCGGAATTTCGGATTTTCGGCGGCGAAGGCGTAGAAATCCTCGCGGTAGATCAGATCTTCTTCGGTGCGGGAGCCGAACAGCAGTACCACTTCCACGCCACGGGTGTCCATCATTTGCTTGAGCTGCGGCAGCATGGCGCGGTACGGGGTGACCCCGGTGCCGGTGCCGATCAGCAGATAGCGGGCATTCTGGTCTTTCTCATTCAGGCAGAAGCGGCCATAAGGGCCGCTGCACTGGATCTGCTGGCCTTCATCCAGCGCGGTGAACAGCGCCGAGGCGGCGCCGCCGGGCACGAAACTGACCGCGATTTCAACGGTATCGTTGACCCCGAAGGCGTGATCGTGCTGGGTCGCCAGCGAGTAGCTGCGTTTGGTCGGGCTGCCGTCCGGGGTGTTGAAATGCACCTGGATGAACTGGCCGGCGATGAAATCAAGGGCTTGGCCATCATCGCGGGCGAATTCCAGATGGCGCACACTCGGCGCCAGCATGCGGCTGTCAACCAGTTTCAAGGGGAAATGTTCTGCCACAGGGACCTCGGTATCAAAAGAAAGATTCAGTGCGGGCGGCGAGCCCGATATACTAGACGTCTGAAAGTGAAAGACCCGCCACGTCGGAAAATCGCATGACCCAGCCCGCGCTCTGCATTACATCCTTGCACAAGACCTATGATAACGGAGTGATGGCCCTCAAGGGGGTCTCGCTGGACGTGGCCCCCGGTGATTTCTTCGCCCTGCTCGGCCCGAACGGGGCCGGTAAATCGACCCTGATCGGGGTGGTCAGCTCGCTAGTCAACGCCACCTCCGGCAGCGTCTTGGTGTTCGGCATCGACCTGATGGCCGACCGGTCCGCGGCCATGCGCCAGATCGGCTTGGTGCCGCAGGAAATCAATTTCAATATGTTCGAAAAGCCGATTGATATTCTGGTCAATTACGCCGGGTTTTACGGGGTGCCGCGCGTGCAGGCGCTGGAGCGCGCCGAACGGCAGTTGAAGGCCGCACAGCTCTGGGAAAAAGCCGAAGTGATGAGCCGCACCCTGTCGGGCGGCATGAAGCGCCGGTTGATGATTGCCCGCGCCATGATGACCGAACCCAAGCTGCTGATCCTGGATGAACCCACCGCCGGCGTTGATATCGAAATCCGCCGCGGCATGTGGAAAACCCTACAGGATGTCAACGCCGCCGGCACCACGGTAATCCTGACCACGCATTATCTGGAAGAGGCCGAAAGTCTGTGCCGGAATCTGGCCATCATCGACAAGGGCGCCATCATCGAGCAGGGCCCGATGAAAACCCTGCTGGCCAAACTGGATGTGGAAGGCTTCGTGCTCGACATCAATGGCGAGCTGCCCGCTGCGCTGCCGCAGATTCCGAAAGTCGATCTGCAATCTCCCGACAGCCACACCTTGGTGGTGGAAAAGCCGCGCGATCTGCCCTTGAATGTTCTGTTCGATGCCCTCGCCGAATCCGGCATCACCGTGCGTTCCATGCGCAACCAGACCAACCGCCTGGAAGAACTGTTCGTGCGCCTGACCGCCAAGGAGCCCGTGGCATGAGCAACCCGAATTTCACCGCGTTCAAGACCATCGCCCGCCGCGAAGTGTCGCGCATCCTGCGCATCTGGGGCCAGACCCTGGTGCCGCCGGCAATCACCATGACCCTGTACTTCCTGATCTTCGGCAAGCTGATTGGCTCGCGCATCGGCGACATGGGCGGCTTTGATTACATGGATTTCATCGTGCCCGGCCTGGTGATGATGTCGGTCATCCAGAATGCCTACGGCAACATCAGCTCCAGTTTCTTCGGCGCCAAGTTCGGCCGGCATGTGGAAGAACTGCTGGTCAGCCCGATGCCCAATCACGTCATCCTCGCCGGGTACGTGGCCGGCGGCGTGCTGCGCGGCCTGATGGTCGGCCTGATCGTGCTGGCCATCGGCATGGCCTTCACCCATGTGCGTGTGCCGCACCCGCTGATCATGATCAGCACCATTCTGCTCGGCGCCATCATTTTCTCGCTGGCCGGTTTCGTCAACGCCGTGTATGCCAAGAAATTCGACGACATCGCTATCGTGCCGACCTTCATCCTGACTCCGCTGACCTACCTGGGCGGTGTGTTCTATTCGGTGCGCGTGCTGCCTGAATGGGCGCAGACCGCGACCCAGGCCAATCCGATTTTCTACATGGTCAACGCCTTCCGCTATGGCCTGCTTGGCGAGAACGCCACCGACATCAACATCGGCATCTCGTATGCGGTCATGCTGTTCTTCGTGGTCGCGCTTGGCGCCCTCGGTCTGTGGCTGTTGAAACGCGGCACCGGTCTACGCAGCTAAACGACTTATGTCCGGATTGAATGCGCCGCAGCAAGCGGCGGTGGCGTATGTCGAGGGTCCCTTGCTGGTGCTGGCCGGTGCCGGCAGTGGCAAGACCAAGGTCATCACCGAGAAGATCGCGCACCTGATTCACAGCAAGACCTTCCCGCCCGAACAGATCGCCGCCATCACCTTCACCAACAAGGCCGCGCGCGAAATGCGTGAGCGCGTGGCCAAGCGCATTTCCAAAACCGCCGCCGAGGCAGTCACCGTCACCACCTTCCATTCGCTCGGGTTGCAGTTCCTGCAGACCGAAGCCAAGCTGGCCGGATTGCGCCGCGGCTTTTCCATTTTCGACACCGACGACCAGCAGGGCATTTTGAAGGAATTGTTGCCAGCCGGCGCCGATAAGGATGCGCTGTACGCCGCACACAACTGGATTTCGAAAGTAAAGAATCTGGCGCTGTCGCCCGAGCAGGCGGCCGAAACCGCGGCCACCGTGCGCGAACGCCAGATCGCCGAACTGTACGCGCGTTATCAGGCGCGTCTGCAGGCCTTCAATGCGGTCGATTTCGACGACCTGATCCGCCTGCCGCTGCAGGTGCTGGAAGCCGATGCCCAAGCGCGCACACGCTGGCAGGCCAAGATCCGCTACCTGCTGGTCGACGAATACCAGGACACCAACGGCGCCCAGTACCGCATGATCAAAGCACTGGCCGGCAGCCGCGGAATGTTCACCTGCGTCGGCGACGACGACCAGAGCATTTACGCCTGGCGCGGCGCCCAACCGGAAAATCTGGACGAACTCGGTCATGATTATCCGGCGCTGAAGGTCATCAAGCTCGAACAGAACTACCGCTGCAGCGCACGCATCCTGCGTGCCGCCAATACCGTCATCGCCAATAACCCGCATGCGCACCTGAAGCAGCTCTGGTGCCAGCACGAAGAAGGCGACCGCATCCGGATCTGGTCGTGCAAGAACAACGAACACGAAGCCCAGCGCGTGGCCGCCGAAATCCAGTATCTGGTGCAGGCGCACAGTCTGCCGTATTCCGAATTCGCCATCCTGTTCCGCGGCAACCACCAGTCGCGGCCGCTGGAAAAGGAACTGCAGCTGCTGAAGATTCCGTACCACATCACCGGCGGCACCGCCCTGCTCGAACGCGGTGAAGTGAAGGACGTGATGGCCTGGTTGCGCTGCATCGCCAATCCCGACGACGATGCCGCGTTCCTGCGCGCGGTCACTTCGCCCAAGCGCGAAATCGGCGCCACCAGTCTGGAGAAGCTGGCGCATCTGGCGCAGCAGGCGCATATTCCGATGGCGCTGGCGGCGCAGAACAGCAGCATGCGCACGGCGTTGAGCGCTCGCCCGGCCGCGGCCCTGGCCGAGTTCGTCGGCCTGCTCGCCCGTTTGCGCGAGCACGCCAAGAAAGCACCGGCCGCCGACATCGTGCGCGCAGTGGTGAATGACTCCGGCATCCTCAACCAGATTCGGGTGGAAACCAAAAACGAGGCGCTGTTCCTACGCCGCAAGGAAAATCTCGAAGAGCTGGCGCAGTGGTTCGGTGTCGACCGCCATGCGTCCGGGGCCGGCGATCTGGCCGCGCAGTTGGCGCTGCTGTCGAACGCCGACCGCGGCGAGCCGGGTAATCAGGTGCGTCTGATGAGCCTGCATTCGGCCAAGGGTCTGGAATTCCGCACTGTGTTCATCGTTGGCTGCGAGCAAGGCAGCCTGCCGCATCAGGTCAGTCTCGACGAAGGCCAGCTGGCCGAAGAGCGCCGCCTGTTCTATGTCGGCATCACCCGCGCGAAAGAGCGCCTGATTCTGGCCCACAGTGCCGAGATCAAACGCTGGGGCGAACAGGTCAATCTGCTGCCCAGCCAGTTTTTGGATGAACTGCCGGAAGCCGATCTGCATCGCGATGGCGTGGTGGTGGAAGGCCAGGAAGAAGAAAAGCAGGCGCGCGCCAGTGCCCACCGTCAGGCAATTTCCGCCCTTTTTGACAGCTGATTCCGGCAACTTTGCTATGCTTGAAGCCTGTCCCCGCAACGGATTTGCCGTGCCGCTGAAACATCTCTCCCGGATTGCCCTGCTTGGCCTGCTGATGTTGGCCGGTTGTCGTGCGCCCTGGGATGCCGGCAAGGCCGAACAGGCCAAAGCCGATGCCGAGGCCATCATGCATAGCCTGCAGGGCCCCGACATGCTGCGCTACCGCAGCTTGACCCTGCCGCCCGAGCAGCAGGCGGACCTGGCCCGGGCTTGGCCGACGATCCGCCGCAAAGTCGCGCTGGATGCGAGCGAACAGGAAACCTTCAACAAACTCTTGACCCGCTTCATCGAGCCACGGGCCGAGGCGCATCTGCAGCGCGATCTAAACGCCAAGATTAAGCCGCTGAAAAGCGAAATTGACAGCAAATGGCCGCTGATGCAGAGCAGTTTGACGCTTTTGCTGCAAGGGTGGATCGAAACCAATGGCCAGCTCAGCGTGTCTGAAAAGGCCCATGGCAAAGCCCTGGTCAAGGCCATCATTGAGCAGATGCCGGCCGAATGGCTGCAGGACAAGGACTTGCGCCAGCGCGCCTTCAATCAGATGGTGGCCATTGCACGGGAATCCGGGATTCAGAACTATCAGGATTACAGCTCACTGGATTACACGCAATTTCACAGCAAATTGGCGCATTTTCTCGCCGGTTTGAAGGAGTTGGGCCTAATTTACGGCCTGGACTGGAATGCCGGCCAAAAGCGCCTGCAGGTGACGGTCATTGCCCAGTCCGGCAACACCGCCCAGGTCCGCATTCGCTACCCCTTGGGGCAAAAATGGGTAGAATTCCCCATGGATTTGATTGAACACAACGGCCATTGGTACGACGCCTCGGCCACCGCACTGCTGCAAACCTCGCTCGCCGCGCGCTGAGCCCCTGCCCTATGCCCGACGCCAAGCAGGCCACCTTGCCCTTTCCGGTTCACTACGCAAAGCCGCCGCTGTGGTTACGGGCGGCCGCTTGGTTCCTGCGGCCCTGGATCGAGATTTCGCGGGAGCCGGTGGTGCCGCCGTTCCAGGTCGATCGCCCGGTCTGCTATGTGCTGGAAAACTACGGACTGACCAATCTGCTCATTCTTGACCGCGCCTGCCGCGATGCCGGGCTGCCCTCGCCCTTGGCCTCCCTGCCCGGCAATCCGCTCGGTCGTAAACGCTCTTATTTCGCGCTGTCGCGCCGGGGCGGTTCCAGCGGCATCAATGCCGCCAAGAATAAACGGCATTCCGATGCGCTGTCACGGGTGATCATGGCGCACCGCCTGTATCCCGAGCAGGATGTGCAGCTGGTGCCGGTGTCGATCTTCGTCGGTCGTGCGCCGACCCGACAGTCCGGCTGGTTCTCGGTGCTGTTTTCGGAAAACTGGGCACTGGTCGGCCGCTTCCGCCGTTTCGTGTCGGTGCTGTTGAACGGCCGCGATACCCTGGTACGTTTCTCGCCCAGCTACCGAGTGCGCGACATGCTCGCCGAAGACATTCCGCACGAGCGTCTGGTGCGTAAGGCCCAGCGTCTGCTGCGCGCCCATCTGCGCAAGGTGCGCGCCGCTGTCATCGGCCCCGATCTGTCCACGCGCCGCCTGCTGGTCGACCGCGTGCTGGATGCCGAGCCGGTACGTAAAGCCATTGCCGAACAGGCGCGCCGCGACAAAAGCAGTTACGCCCAGGCCTGGAACAAGGCGCACGAATGCGCCTGGGAAATCGCCGCCGATTATTCGCATCCGGTGGTGCGTTCACTGTCGTTCGCGCTGACCGGATTCTGGAACCGCATCTACGACGGCGTCACCATCCACCACATGGAGCTGCTCAAGGAGGCTGCGCCTGGCCATGAAGTGGTGTATGTGCCCTGCCACCGCAGCCATATGGATTACCTGTTGCTCAGTTACCTGCTGTACACCAAGGGCATGGTGCCGCCGCATATCGCGGCCGGGGTCAATCTCAATCTGCCGGTCATCGGTCCGATTCTGCGCCGTGGCGGCGCCTTCTTCCTGCGCCGCAGCTTCAAGGCCAACGCCCTGTATTCGGCGGTGTTCTCGGAATACGTGGCGCAGCTGGTCGGCGGCGGTTATTCGCTGGAGTATTTCATCGAAGGCGGCCGTTCGCGCACCGGACGCCTGCTGGCGCCGAAAGGCGGCATGATCGCGATGACGGTGAAGGCTTTCCTGCGTGCACCGCAGCGCCCGGTGGTGTTCCAGCCGGTGTACATCGGCTACGAGCGCCTGATTGAAGGCAAGAGCTATCTCGATGAGCTGTCCGGACAGCCCAAGGAAAAAGAAACCATTTGGGCGCTGATCAAGGCTGGGTTCGAAGTGCTGCGCGAACATTACGGCAAGGTCACCGTCAATTTCGGCGAACCGGTGTATCTGGACCAGAGCCTGGCGCGCCACGCGCCGGACTGGCGTGCCGAGCGCGACAGCGAAGACGGCAAGCTGCCATGGCTGTCGACCGTGGTCGACGAACTGGCGCAGAACATCCACGTCAATATCAACCGCGCGGCCGACGTCAACCCGATCAATCTGCTGGCCTTGGCGTTGCTGTCGACGCCCAAGCACGCCATGGATGAAAACGATCTGATTGAGCAGATTGAGTTGTCCAAACGCATCCTCAGCTGCGAACCTTATGGCCCGCGCGTGACCGTGACCGCAATGGACGCACGGGCCGTCATCGCCTACGGCGAAGACATGGGTGCGGTCACCCGCACCAAACACCCGCTCGGCGATGTGCTGTCGATGCCGGGCGAAACCGCGGTGCTGCAGAGTTATTTCAAGAACAACATCCTGCACCTGTTCAGCGCCGCGGCCTGGATCGCGCTGTGCTTCCAGAATAACCGCCGACTGTCGCGTAACGGTCTGGTCAGTCTCGGCCTGAACGTGTATCCGTTCATGAAAAGCGAACTGTTCCTGCCCTGGAACGATGCCGAATTCGCCGAACGCCTGAACCGCACCATCGACCAGTTCGCGCGCGAAGGTTTCCTGACCGTCAGTGGTGACGACAGCGAAACTCTGTTCCGCGCGCCCGGCCAGACCGACGAGGTGTTCCATCTGCGCGCCATCGCGCACAGCATGCAGCAGGCCTTCGAGCGCTATTTCATCGCCATTACTACCCTGGTCAAGAACGGCAGCGGCGCGCTCAGTGCCTCCGAGCTGGAAAGCCTGTGCCATCTGACCGCACAGCGCCTGTCGCTGCTGTACGCGCCGGCGGCGCCGGAATTCTTCGACAAATCCCTGTTCCGCGGCTTCATCGCCAATATGCGCGAACAGAAACTGATCTGGCTGAACGAAGCCGGCAAGCTCGAATTCGACCAGCGCCTGAACGATTGGGAGCAGGATGCCCGACTGGTGCTTAACCGCGAACTGCGTCACACCATCCACAAGATTTCGCCGGATGCGGCGGCACCGAAAACGGAAACGCCGGAATCAGGCGTTTAAGTCGGGAATCAGCAGGTTTTCCAGAGCCGAAATCTGATCCTTGATCTTCAGTTTGCGTTTTTTCAGACGCTTGATGCCCAGCTCGTCGTCAGGCCGATTGCGGATGAACACTTCGATCGCGGCGTCCAGATCGCGGTGCTCGCTGCGCAGATCAAGCAGCATGGCGGTGTATCGGCGCTGGGTGAACGGATCGAGCATTCGGGAGTCCGCGGGCGGGGCAACACAGGTAGAATAAACCAAGCCGTATCTCTTTTGGAATCCGCATGTTTTTCCGCAATATCGTTCTGTTCGCCCTGCCTGAAATCCACCGCCTCGATCTCGAAACCCTGGAAAACGTGCTGTCCGCCCACGCCCTTAAGCCGGTCGGTCCGCTGGCCATGCAGTCGCGCGGCTTCGTGCCGCCGCTCGGCAGCGGCGCCTATGTGCAGCGCGCCGGGCACTGCCTGTGGCTCAGTCTCGGCGGCGAAGACCGCATTCTGCCGTCGGCGGTGGTGCATCGCGAGTGGCAGGCCAAAATCGCCAAACTGGAAGACACCAAGGGTCATCCGCTCGGCAAACGCGCGCGCAGCCAGCTCAAGCAGGAAACCCTCGACGAACTGATGCCGCGCGCCTTCGTCAAACCCTCGCACACCCATGCCGTGATCGATCCGAAAGCTGGCATCATCGCCATCGATACGTCCTCGCTGAAAGCCGCGGAAGCGCTGGTCAGCAAGCTGCGCGAGGCCTTCGGCAGTTTCCCGGCACTGCCCTTGCAGACCATACAATCGCCGCGTGCCATGCTGACCCGTTTCCTGCTCGGCGAAGCACTGCCGGAAAACTGGTTTCTCGGCGAGGAATGCGAACTCACCGATCCGGCCGAGAAGGGCGCGCTGGTGAAATGTCTGCGTTCCGATCTGGCCAGCGATGAAGTCTTGGCGCATCTGCATGCCGGCAAACAGGTGACCCGCCTGGCGGTACTGGCCGATGCCCAGCTGGCCTGTGTGATCGGCGATGATCTGGTGCTGCGCAAATTCAAATTGCTGGAAGGCGCGGTCGACGGCCTTGAAAACGCCAATACCGAATCGGTGGAAGACGAACTGATGGCACGTTTCGCATTGTTCAGTGCCGAGCTCGCGCGCTTTTATGCCGTGTTCGCCAAGGCCTTCGGCGTGAGTGCCAAGGCGGCCTGATGTTCGGGCTCGGCCGGAAAGCAGTTTCCACGCCCGATGGCCAATGGCTCGAACGCGAAGGCGACCGATTCTGGTTGCCCTGGAAACGTCATGCCAAGGCCCGTCGTCTCAAACTGCTGGTCGGCAACAACGGTCCGCGCCTGACCCTGCCGCCGCGTACTTCGGAAAAAGCCGCGCGCGCCTTCGTGGCCGAACACACGGACTGGTTGTGGATGCAGTGGGCGCGCCATGCCGACATCCGGCAAGCACCCTTGTCCATCGGTGCGGCGGCCGAACTGCCCTGGTTCGGCCAACGGTTTCCGGTGCAGTGGCATGATGACCGCGCCCTGCATATCCTGCGCGAAGACATGCACTGGCGCATCCACACCAGCACCCGCAGCAGCGACCGGCAACTGCAGGCCGCTCTGTTGCAGACCTACCGGCAGTATGGCCAGGGCTGGTTTCTGCAGCGCGCACAATCCTATCTGCCACAGCTTCCAAAGCGTCCCGCGGCAGTGCGTGTGAAACCGCTGCGTTCGCTGTGGGGCTCGCTCAATGCCACCGACATCATCACTCTGGATGTGGCGCTGCTGTTCGCACCCGAGCCGGTCGCTGAATATGTGCTGGTGCATGAGCTCTGCCATCTGCTGCAGCGCAATCATTCCCCGAAGTTCTGGCATGAAGTGGAAGCACGCTGCCCGGATTGGCGCGACCACCGCGATTATCTGCGCGCACACGGGCCGGGCATCAAGGCCGAGGCGCGGAGGCTATTCGGCTAGTCGTCGCTGTCTTCTTCGCAGCGCACGCCGCGCTCCAGGCAGAAGGTGACCTGGATGAAGTTGTTCGAGCGGCGCACCGGCTTGCCATCCTTCACGGCCGGCAGGTATTTGCTCTGCTTCAGTGCGGACAGTACCGGATATGACAGGTAATAGCCTTCACGTTGCACGAAATCGAAGTTTTCAGCACGGCCGGTTTCGCTGATGTCGAAGCGGACCTGAACGTTGTAGAGCCTGCCCGGGTCGGCGGTGTTGACCCAACTGATCGGGGTCTGGAAGATCGGGTTGGTCAGAAACATCGGTTCCCGGTCCGTCCGGGCGAATAATTTATCGAGCTCTTCGCTGCGGCAGAGTTCGAAGGCGTCCGGATTGGCATCGAGCGCCGCCGAGAGATGCAGCACGCGGTAAAGCCCCTGACAGGCCTGGTCCAGCGGCTTCATGTCGTTCAGATCGTGATAACGCCGGATCTGCGCCCGATACACGCTGGCTGCCTCCCGGTAGCGACGCTCGGCAATCAGCAGCTCGGGATTAGCCCGCTTTACCGCATTGGCGCTATCGTTTTCAATCGGCGAGGGCAGGCTGGTGCGGGCGCTGACCACCTCGAAACTGTCTTTGAGCTGGGCGGCAGTATTGAGGCTGGCCACCATCAGTGTGGCGGCGACGAACAGGCTCGTACGCATGACGCTCCCCTTTCACGCATCGTGTAAGGGATTATGGCACTTTCGCGTGGGATGTCCAGAACGCCGAAATCGGTGCTGCCACCTCGGCCGGTTTATCCATATGCACATGGTGTGTGCCCGGAATCACGTGCATTTCGCCGCTTTTGAGGCAGGCGAAACGTTCATTGCGGATATTCGGCTGGAAATATACCGGCGCCGGATCGGCGGCAATCAACAGCACCGGGCAGTCAATCGCGGCCAGCCAGTTGCGCACCGAGACTTCTTCTGCACGCATGTGCGAAGGCCACATCAGGCGCGGATCGCTGCGCCACTGGTAACCGCCTTCCACTGCCTTCAGATTGCGTTCTACCAACAGGCGGGCGGCGGCCTCCGATTTTTCCGTGGCCTGCAGGCGCGCTCGCACCGCCGTGGCAATATCGGGAATCACGCGCGGCAAGGAGGCCGGCTTGCGCCGCCCGGCGATGGCTTTGCGCAGGCGTTCCGCCGCCTGTTCCCCCGGCCAGGGTGGCGGGCCGAGAGCCTCAATCAAGGCCAGTGACAACACGCGTTCCGGTGCACCGGCGGCAACCACCGTGGCCAATGCACCACCGAGTGAATGCCCGAGCAGATGCGCCTGCGACCAGCCGAGGGCATCAAGGACATCCAGGATGTCGTGCAGCCAGTCCACGAAGGCGTAATCGTAGCCGGCCGGAATATGCGTGCTGGTGCCGTGGCCGAGCATGTCGATGGCGACCAGATCGACCTTGCCCAGATGCGGCGCCATCGGAAGGAAACTGGCGGCATTGTCGAGCCAGCCGTGCAGGGCCAGCACCTTCGGACCACTCGGATTGCCCAGACGCAGGGCTGCGATGCGGCCGCGTGCAGTGTCCAGCGTGAATTCGCGTTGCGCGCTCATCCGTCGCTTTCCAGCACCTGTGCCAATGCCGCCACGTGGCCGGGCTCGTCGTTCAGGGCGCCGATGTAGCGCAGCTCCGCGCCGCCGGCCTGCTGGAACAGATGCGCATTCTCGACGCTGATTTCTTCCAGGGTTTCCAGACAGTCCACGGCAAAGCCGGGGCAGACCAGATCGAGTGTTTTGAAGCCGTCGCGGCCCATCTGTTCGAGGGTTTTATCGGTATAGGGCTGCAGCCAAGGCTCGCGTCCGAAGCGGGATTGGTAGGTCATCAGCCATTGCTCCGGCATCAGCTCAAGCCTTTTGGCGATGGCCTCCGCGCTCTCCCGGCACTGCTGCGGATAGGGATCGCCGCGCTCGGCGAAACGCTGCGGAATGCCGTGGAAGGAAAACAGCAGGCGCTCGCCGCGCCCGTGCAGATCCCAATGGTTGCGGATGCGCGCTTCCATGGCATCCAGCCAGGCCGGATGCCGGTGGTATTCGCGGATGAAACGCAGATTCGGCACGCGTTCCTGTTTCAGATAGTACCGGGTGACGGCATCGAACACCGAGGCGGTGGTGGTGGCCGAATACTGCGGGTACAGCGGCAGCACAGTCAGCTCCTGCAGATCCGGATAGTCGGCCAGCACCGCGGGCACCGACGGATTACCGTAACGCATCGCCAGCCGGACCTCGGTATTCGGCATCTGGTGCTGCAGTTTGTCGGCCAGACCCTGCGAGTACACCAGCAGCGGCGAGCCTTTCGGCAGCCAGATCTTGGCGTAGTTGCCGGCCACGCGGCCCGAGCGAATCGGCAGAATGATGAAATGCAGCAGGATGCACCACAGCCAGCGGCTGAGATCGACCACGCGGTAATCGTGCAGGAATTCGGCCAGATAGCGACGCACCGCGCCCGCAGTCGGGGCATCCGGCGTTCCCAGATTGACCAGCAGGATCAGGCGTTGGCGGTTTTTCATCGTCATGGGTTGAACTTCCGGCGCTAAAATGAATCCAAGGTAAACAATTGTAGGTGAACCCGGCGTCAGGGGTTATCATTATCCAATACGCTGAGGCCTGCCTCCCACTATAAAGGAACCCGCTATGCATGCACTCTTTGCCGCCATTCTGCTGTTTACCGCCGCCAGTGTTTCCGCCAACACCACGCCGGACGAGCGCACCCGCTCGGCCACCACCGTGCTCAAGGAGATGTCGGCGATTCCGGAGAACTCCATCCCCGAGCGCTTGCTGGCCGAGGCCTATGCCATCGCCGTGGTGCCGGATCTGACCAAAGCCGCGCTGGTGTTCGGCGGCCGGGGCGGCAAGGGCCTGATTTCGGTGCGCGGCGCCGACGGTGCCTGGTCGAACCCGAACTACATCAATGTCGGCGGCGGCAGCTGGGGTTTCCAGGCCGGCGTGCAGAAATCCGATCTGATCCTGGTGTTCACCAGCAAGGGCGGGGTCGATAGCATCATCAAAGGCAAGTTCACCCTCGGCGCCGATGCCGCGGTCGCCGCCGGTCCGGTCGGCCGCAATGTGCAGGCCAGCACCGATGAAAACCTGAAAGCCGAAATCTATAGCTATTCCCGCTCCAAGGGGTTTTTCGCCGGCGTCGCGCTCGACGGTACCGTGATCCGCATCGACCGCAAGGCCAATGAAACCGTGTACGGCGACATGGCCTCGCCGGCCTCGATATTCGACGGCCGCACGCAGACCCAGAGCCAGGCCATCATCGACTTCCGCAACCAGTTGGAAGAAGGCAGTAGCCGTCAGGCCAAGAAATAATCCGCGGTTAATTCATTTCAGGAGCAGTGTTATGGTAGGTATGCGGGAATTGATCATCATTCTGGTCATCGTGTTGCTGGTGTTCGGCACCAAGCGTCTGGCCAACATCGGCAGCGATCTGGGCGGCGCCATCAAGGGCTTCAAGAAAGGCATGAAAGACGAGGATGCCAAGCCCGAAACCCTCGACCAGAAAAAACCCGACAGCGACAATCAAGCCTAAACATGTTCGACGTCGGCTTCAGTGAACTGCTGATCATCGCGGTGGTCGCGCTGCTCGTGCTTGGTCCGGAGCGCCTGCCCAAGGCGGCACGTTTTGCCGGCCTGTGGGTCCGCAAGGCGCGTGCGCAGTGGTACTCGGTGAAGTCGGAACTGGAGCTGGAACTGGCCCAGGAAGAAATGAAAAAGCACCTGCAGGACGCCGAAAACAGCATCAAGGCGCCGGTGCAAGCGCTGTCTGAAAATCTGCAGCAGGCGGAAACCGAATTCAACCGCAATATCGATGAAGCGGCTGAGGCCGTGGGCTCCGGGCACCGCAGCGAAAGCGGTGCCGGTGCCGAGGAAATGGATGCGCCGGCGGATAATGCAATGCCTGCGCCGGATGGACCGGTTGATGAACGCTTGGCCGATGACGGCCCGGATGACACCCACCCCAAACAGGGCGCACTCTGGTGACTGCCGGCAACGAACAATCCCTGATGTCGCACCTGCTTGAGCTGCGCCAGCGTCTGTTGTACGCGGTGGTGGCCTTGCTGGCGGTGTTCCTCGTGCTGTTGCCGTTCGCCAATCCGCTGTATGTCTGGTTGGCCGTTCCACTTAAGGAAACGCTGCCACCGGGCAGCCAGTTGGTGGCCATCGAGGTCGCCTCCACCTTCTTTGTGCCGATGAAGCTGGCGTTTTTCGCCGCGCTGTTCATCGCTGCGCCTTACATCCTTTACCAGATCTGGGCCTTCGTTGCGCCGGCCCTGTATGACCGTGAAAAGAATCTGGCACGCCCGCTGCTGCTGGCGGCGTCCCTGCTGTTCTATCTTGGCTGCGCCTTCACCTATTTCGCGCTGCTGCCGGTGATGTTCGCCTACCTCAACTCGACCGCGCCCGAAGGCGTGGCGATGATGACCGACATCGGCAAGTACCTGGATTTCGTACTGGTACTCCTGCTGGCCGGCGGGGTCAGTTTCGAAGTGCCGATTGCGGTGCTGGTCGCCGTGCTGCTGGGCTGGGTCAAGGTCGAGCAACTGGTCGAATGGCGCGGTTACGTGATCGTCGCCATTTTCATCATCGCCGCCATCATCACCCCGCCGGACGGTCTGTCGCAGATCATGCTGGCCCTGCCGATGTGGGGCCTGTACGAAGTCGGCATCGTGGCATCACGCATGCTGCTGAAAGCCAGGGCCCGTAACGCGCCGGTACCGAGCGCGGAATAGGCCATTACATTCGTTTGCAGGGCTGTCAGACGCGGCCTTGCCGTGCGGTTTTGCTATGCTAGACGCTGTACTCATCCCGGCTCCGGCCCAGGCGACAATGACCGCTCCCGCATTCCTGCTTTTCGGCGCCCATGGCGACTTGGCCCTGCGCATGCTGTGGCCGTCGCTGTTCCGCCTGCATTGCGATGGCTCGCTGCCGGAAGACATGGCGCTTTACGGCGTCAGCCGAAGCGGCAGTACCGCCGAGCTGCACGCTCACCTGCATAAGGCCCTGGCCGAAGAGTTGAACGAGGGCAACCGCCATCGGCTTGCCGGATTCCTGGCCAAGACCGAATTCGTCAATCTTGATGCCGGCCATGCCGCCGATTATGCCGGTCTGGCCGACATTCTCCGCAAGGCCGGGCGTCATGTCGCCATCAGTTACCTGTCGATGCCGCCGGATCTGTTCACTCCCATCGTGGCCAACCTGCAGGGCGCCGGCCTGATCGACCCGCGCACGCGGGTGATTCTGGAAAAACCGATCGGCAAGGACCTGGCCAGCAGCCGCGCCATTTCCGATGGCGTCGCCGGTGCGCTGGCGGAGACGCAGACCTACCGCATCGACCATTACCTCGGCAAGGAAGCGGTGCAGAACCTGCTGGCGCTGCGCTTCGGCAACGCCATCTTCGAACCGCTGTGGAACAGCCACCACATCGAAAGCGTGCACATCAGCATCGCCGAATCGCTGGGCATCGGTGGCCGCTGGGCCTACTACGACAAAAGCGGCGCGCTGCGCGACATGGTGCAGAACCACATGCTGCAGCTGATTTCGCTGATCGCCATGGAGCCGCCGGTGAATGGCAGCTCCGAGGCGATCCGCAATGAAAAAATCAAAGTATTGCAGGCGCTGCATCCGATCACCGAAAGCAATTTCGCCGAACGCGTGATTTTCGGCCAATACACTGCTTCCACCGATGGCAGCTTGCCCGGCTACAACGACGAAGCCGATGCCGCCGAAACCAGCGAGACCGAGACCTTCGTGGCGATCAAAGCATATGTCGACAATTGGCGCTGGAAGGGCGTACCGTTCTATCTGAAAACCGGCAAGCGTCTGGCCTCCAAACACACCGAAGTGATCATCACCTTCAAGGAAGTGCCGCAGTTCCTGTTTGGTCAGAAACCGGATGCCGATCTGTGCAACCGTCTGGTCATCCAGATGCAGCCGGATGAGTCGATCACCCTTGAAATCTTCAACAAGACCCCGGATGTGCATGAGTTCGTGCTGAAGCCGGTGGCGCTGAATCTGGAAATCAACGAAGCCGGCAGCGGCAGGATCCGCCATATCGCTTACGAGCGGCTGATCCGCGATGCCATCAAGGGCGACCGCACCCTGTTCGTTCGCCGTGACGAACTGGAACAGGCCTGGGCCTGGATCGACCAGATCCACGCCGCCCGCAAGACCGCGCGGGTACCGCTGCTGCATTATCCGGCCGGTTGCCACGGCCCGGACTTCGAATGAAGCCGAGCAATCAGCAACAGGGTCCACGTTGGCATGTGCACGCCAATGCTGCCGCAATGGCCATTGCATTGTCACAGCATCTGCAGCAGCTCAGCCATGCTGCCATCGCTAATCACGGCAGTGTCCGTATCGGTCTGGCAGGCGGTAGCACGCCGATGGCGGCCTATGCCGATTTCGCCGCTGCCATGTTGCCGTGGCCGAAGGTGCGTTTGGCCCTGATCGATGAACGCTGCGTGCCATTGACGAATGCGCAGAGCAATGAGCGCGCCATCGCATCCGCATTCGCCGGCGCGCGAGCACAACTGGGTGCCTGGCAGGGCTTGTATACCGAAACCGCCGACTCGGCCGCCGCCGCCGATGCGGCCATCCGTGACTTCGGATTGCCGTTCGATATCACCGTGATCGGCATGGGCGCCGATGGCCACATTGCTTCGCTGTTCGTGGAGAGCGCCGATTACGACGCAGCCATCGGCACCACGACCGATCGTGTCGTACTGCCGATGCGGTTCAGTGCTGATGAGCGCAAAACCGACCGCCTCAGTTTCACCTTGCCGGCTTTGCTGCAGACGCGACACGTGCTGTTCTGCATCAGCGGCACCGATAAGCGTGATGTGCTCGAGCGCAGCCTTGACGGCCGAGCCCCGCACTACGCCGTTGCCCGCTTTCTGGCCGAATACGACGGCCCGGTCGATATTTTCTGGAGTCCCGCATGAGTCTGCATCCGGTCATCGCTGCCGTTACCGAACGAATCATTGAACGCAGTGCCGATCTGCGTGCC
>Ga0315907_10002492_pt1 | contig 23052 bp, 28 predicted proteins | sample LakEriMetagenome_3_FD_203525 | JGI IMG/M metagenome (GOLD analysis project Ga0315907, IMG submission 203525) | Freshwater fungal communities from buoy surface, Lake Erie, Ohio, United States - Buoy 12 MA123 | ecosystem: Environmental > Aquatic > Freshwater > Lake > Lake biofilm | place: USA...
TTTTTTTTAAGAAAAAAGTAACCAAGTATTGGAACTATAATTGCAAGCATTACCGCAATGGATAAGGTTTTTGCAATATCAATTGTTAATCCTGATTTTTGTAAAGCAAATCCACCCTTTAAACCCAAAGCCATTAACAGATATAAAGATAAAAATTTGGTAATGGCTGGAGGAATTTCTAAATTAGATCGAACAGCGCCTGCAAAAACACCAAAGATAAAAAATAAAATTGCAGGATCTAGTATGTTTTGCATTTATTATAATTTTTTGTCAGTTCTATTATCATATTCTTCTTAATTTTTGCGATTTTAAATTTATAAATACTAATTTTATTAAAATTAGCTATTATTAAGCCCTATGACTTTAAAAGAGATCAATAATATAAAGAATAATAAAGAAGTCATTAATCTATACGATCAGTATGCTCACGGTAAAATTACTAAAAGAGAATTTTTAGATAAAGTTCAAACCTTTGTCATTGGCATAAGCGCAGTTGCAGTCCTTGAAATATTAAGTCCAAAGTATTCCTACGCTAATCAAGTGGATCCAAATGATAAAAGTCTTCAAATCACCACCATCACATATCAATCTTTAAAAGGTCATGGGGCGATTAAAAGTTATCTAGCAAAACCTCTAACTAGTAATGAAAAAACTCCAGTCATTTTACTTGTTCATGAAAATCGTGGATTAAACCCTTATATTATGGATGTTGCCCGAAGACTTGCTAAAGAAAACTTTATCGCATTTGCTCCAGATGGATTATCTGCAAAAGGGGGATACCCTGGCAATGATGATCAGGGCAGAGAAATGCAAGCCTCTTTAGATCAAGAAAAGTTAAAACAAGATTTTTTTGCAGGAATTGAATATTTAGAGAAAAATTATAAATCTAAAATTGGTGTCATTGGCTTTTGTTATGGCGGCGGAATGGTAAATCAACTTGCTGTAAACTTTAAAAATATATCAGCAGCTGTTTCTTATTACGGACCACAAGCTGATCTTAAAGATGTGCCAAAAATTCAATCTCCCCTAATGCTTCACTATGCAGAGTTTGATGAGAGAATTAATAAAGGCTGGCCAGATTTTGAGACTAGTCTAAAAGAAAATAAGAAAAATTATATTATTCATTATTATAAAGGCGTAAATCATGCTTTTCATAACGATACCACGCCAAGATACGATAAAGCTGCTGCAGAATTATCTTGGAAAAGATCAATGGATTTTTTTAAAAAATACTTAGCTTAAATTATTTAATTAAGTACTCTTTAAGTAAATGTATGAATTCCTAGCAACTCTCACGCTCATCATTCATTTTCTCTTTATTATATTTGTAATCTTTGGAGGTCTTTTATTCTTTATTAAAGCTTGGACATTATATTTTCATATTCCAGCATTTCTTTACGGAGTTTGCATAGAATTTACTCAAAGCATTTGTCCGCTCACTTATTTAGAAAATTACTTCTTAACTAAGGCAAATCTTGCAACCTATTCCACCAGCTTCATTCAAAATTATCTCTATGCAATTATTTACCCAATCAATCTAACTAAAGAGATCCAAATCAGCCTTGGAATTGCTCTGCTGATTATAAATGGAATAATTTATGGGTTTATTATTAAGAGAAAAAAATTCTAAGCACCTTCGATAATGAGGCCAATGGATTTGGCATTTTTAAATCTAATCTCGCGGATAGGTTTATATTCCTCACTATTGTACCACTCTAAAGCCTTTTGATAGCTTGGAAATTGTATAACGACTGTTCTTGGATGGGGAAATGTTCCTTCAATCTTTGTTGTAGTGCCACCGCGTACAATATATTTACCACCAAACTTTTCTGTAATGGGCACAACCTTTTGTAGATATTCCTTATAATCCTCAGGATTAGTTACATTAATATTAAAAATTGCATAGCCAAACATTAAATGCTCATAATTCTTTAGTTAGATTATACTTTTATTATAACGTTAAAAATTTAAAATATAATAAAATTTAACATTTAAATGTTTAAAACTTTATTTATTTTTTCTCTACTTTTTATCACTCCCTCCCTTGCACAGCATAAGCATGATCCACAAAGCCATGCTCCTTATGCAGGTTTAGAAAAAAGAGAAATTAAAGCTTTATCGGATGAGCAAATTAAAGACTTAAAATCAGGAAAAGGAATGACTTTAGCTTTAGCAGCTGAACTGAATGGTTATCCTGGACCTGCCCATGTATTAGAGCTTGCAGATAAAATAAACTTAACAAGTAAACAAAAACAACAAACTCAAGATCTGTTTAAAGCCATGTCTAAAGAAACCAAAGCTTTAGGGGCACAATTGATTAAGGAAGAGAAAGCACTAGATTTATTATTTAAGAATAAAAAGGTAAATCCGCAGAATTTAAAAGAGGCAACTCTACAAATCGGACAAACGCAGGCAAAATTAAGAGAAGCTCATCTTCGTTATCATTTATCAACAGTTGAAATCTTAACCCTTGAGCAAATTAATAGTTACAATAAATTAAGAGGATATAAATAATAAAGGTTAGAAAACATGACTATTGAAGTTGAAGGAAATTGTAAAAATCCAGATCAGGAGACAATAAAGTATAGATTAAATCACACCATGCTTCGGGTGAAAGATCCTGTTAAATCTGTGGATTTTTACACCCGTGTCATGGGTATGAAACTACTTCGTAAAATTGATTTTCCTGCAGCTAAATTTTCTTTATATTTTCTTGGAAGCTTTGATGAGAATGAAGTTAAGGATATTCCACAAACTGATGATGAGAGAAGAGGTTGGGTCCTTGCTCAAAAATCAATTTTAGAACTAACCCATAATTATGGAACTGAAAGTGATGATAATTTTTCCTATCATCATGGCAATAGCGAGCCACGTGGCTTTGGTCATATAGCTTTTCGCGTTCCTGATGTTCAAAAAGCCTGCGAACGCTTTGAAAAAATGGGTGTGGTATTTCAAAAAAAACCATCAGAGGGCAAGATGAGCAACATTGCTTTTATTAAAGATCCTGATGGATATTGGGTTGAAATTGTCTAAAGATTAAAATTTACTAACTAACTGCTAACTCCCCAAGGGCATTTTACATAGGCAACCGCAACAGTTCTTCTGTCATACAGTAAGGATTCATAAGTTGCTATAAATCCTGGTCTTACTTTATTATAGTTCTCTCTCGCCTTAGGATTTGCCTTCATGTAGTTCTCATATCTTTCTATGGCCACTTCTGGCTTTACTAGATCTACATAATCTGTGTCCCAGCTTTTTTCTACTGGTAATAGATCCTCTTCTTTTGCTAACCAAAGATCATAACAATCATTGATTCTAGCATTATCATCTTCAGGGTTTAGTTTATTTTGTCTTATAAACTTTACATCATTGGCATAGGCCATGTTTGTCTCCTTTCGGGTTGTTAATTTGGAATATTTTTAAAATTTTGAGAACTTAAGAACTTCGTACGATTTAAATGTAATAATAAACTATGGCTAAAGTTTGATTAAAATATAAATAATATTTTTTAAATTTATTTTTTTTTATATTTTTTCAGCAAAACAACCTTAATCCACAATATTATATTCAATGATATGCTGTAATCTTTAAACATCAAAAAATAATATATTATAATCTTAGAGTTTAAAGTATTTGTTAAATAACAAATATGTATAATGCTAATTATTAATCTGCTATTTGTGTTTGAATGAGCTTAAAAACATCTTATATAAATTTCCTAAAACAGAAGGACAACTCTGACTATTATTTATATAATACTTATCCAGTACGCTTTCTAAAATCAGAGACAAACTTTAAAGAAATATTCGCTGTTTTTTTACACGATAGTATTGTTTTGCTTCTTTTAACTTACCAAATTAAACTTTTTTATAACATAAACTTGTATTACTTTTTTATACCCTTTTTAATTTATTTTTTTTTTGGGATATCAAAATATCTCTTGAAAAGATTATTTTAATTTAAAAAAATTAATAATAAAAAATAAAATTAATAAACTTAGAATAAATATTCCATTTATTCTTATTATTTTTTTCCGAAAAATAACCAAATAAAATATAATCCTGAAATAAATAAATAACCACCACGATAATAAAAATGTCTATCCCAAAAATTAAAAACTTTTATCTGATTTGTTTTCCATTCTTCTTTGTGAATTTTGTTATATCTTATGTAATCAAATACCCAAAATATGATAAATCCCAATAACCAAATATAAAAAATCATTTATTTTTTAATTTAATTTATTAAATTAAATTATAACACTTAAAAAGTTATCTGCCTGAGATTTATAATAAATTTTATTCTAGTTTCAACAAACATTGAAAATTAGCAACTACCCTAATATCATTTTTAGATAAATCTTTTTTATTTAAATAAGTAGTCATTTTCCAATCGTTTGTACTTATAAAAAATTGGTTATGAGAGACTAAATTTTCTTTTGTAATTGTATTTATTGTTTTGTTTTTCCATAAAATTTGGTCTTTTTCAAATTTTACATCATATGTTTCTCCATTAGGAATATTAATTTTACTATTTCTTTCATCTATCTCTACTCTTAAAGACAATTCTTTGAGGTCTGAAATATTAGGTTCTATTTTATAAACTTTACAATTATAAATTTTTATAAATTTTATTTTTTCAAATTCTAAAGAGTTGTTTTTTTTAAGTTGGTTTTGTTGGACTGCCAGGTCTACAAAAACATATACTCCCACGATTACTATGATTATTAAAAAGATATAATTATTTTTCTTTTTTTCCATTAATTTAATAATCTAATTTTATTCAAATAAAAGTAGGCAATTTTTTGTGTCTTTGCATGGTAAATCTGACTTTTTTTAATATCTTTAGTAATTAGAAAATAAAAAAAACTCTCTTTATAATTTATATCTTCGTGGTAAATGCCTGAAAAGTGATGCCAGTATTGAGTAATGATATAATAGTAGGCAAGTTTAAATAATTTCTTTGGTTGTTTTTGAATAATTGATTGAAACTCTAATACTGGAGTTTTAAGTTTTAGATGATCAAAAAATAAACGATAAATCTTTTTATCAGTTCCCCAAGTCTGTTCTGTTGTAAGACGACTTTCTATTTCTTTATAAGAAAGTTCACCTTCATAATAAGTAATAACTTCTTTTTTCTTAAATAAATTAAGCATTTTTTATCAATCTTGGTTTATTAACATAAAAGTAAAGTTTTTGAAAAAAATCTTTTACCTTTAACGACTCTGACTTGGTTTAATAAGTTCACCGTTTTTAAAAATACCATTTTCTATTTCACCATCAGGATGAGTTAATATGCCTTTTCCTTCTGGATAGCCGCCTTTGTTTATTTCTCCAACGTAACGCCTTCCACTTTTCATCTCCCAGATAAATATTCCAACCGGTATATCATTTTTAAATTTTCCAGTAAGAGGACCACCATCAACAATAAATTTTTGTCCTTTTTTTTCTCCTGTTCTTAAAAAACCTGCCATAATTGTACCTTTGCCGTGTTTTAAACCTTTTTTAAAATTTCCCTCATATACTCCAGAGTCTTGAGTTAAAATACCGTAACCTTCAAGTTCACCGTTTTCAAATTCTCCCTCATAAGTAAATTTTGGATTTAAACTTTTGAGAACTCCTTTTCCATTAAATCTTCCATCGCGATTTTTCATTTCTCCTGTGTATTCATAATCATCATATTTAATAATAGTTCCATAATTTGGTAATTTATCGTTTTCAAATTTTCCAGATATTTCCAATAAACCTACCCAAAAGTAAGTTCCTTGTCCGTGTTTGTTTTCACCATCGAATTCACCGATATATTTTTGACTTTTATCCTCTGAGATCCAAGTTTTTTTCATACAGCACGTTTAAATAATTGAGGATAAAATGAGACTAGAACAAAAGCCGCAACATAAAAACCTATAACTAAAAGATTTAAAAAATAATAAATTTTTGCAATCTTAGATCTGAGCTTTATATCATACTCACTATAATATTGAATATTAGTAGGTTGTTTTATTTTTGCAGGAAATATTAAAAAAAATATAACTAAAAGTAAGCTTAAGTGTGTAAAGGTCATTATTTTTTAGGCATCAAACTTGCTTGTACAAACTTGTCTTTAAAAGTTACATTTGCAAATCTTTTTATATCATTTTTGTTGATGGATTTGACGATGTAATCAATGGAGTTGATCATTTGCAAGGGTTCATTATCTTCGTAATAACCGCTAATCGCACCTACTAACCAACGATTACTTTCTTTATTGATTTGATAGTTTGTAACTTCCTTTTTGATTGCATCATCTAAATAGTTCTGAGGAAAGTCACCTTTTTTTATTTTCTCTAAAACCTTATCTATTTCCGTAAATATTTTGTCTTTATTTTTAGGATCACAGTCAAAATTGATCACTAGTGTATATTTTTCATCAGGTATTTTAGTAATCCCATAATTTTGAACAGAAATTGAATAAACTAAATTTTGCTTTTCCCTTATCTCCTCGTGAAGCATACGCTTAATAAGATTTTGCGTTATATAAACTTTAAATCTATTTTTAACGTTATTCTTAAAGCCATTCACATATGCTTTAAAATGAGTGCTTTGATTTTCAAGGTTCTCATATACTTCAAACTTTACTAGCCCACGCTCCACGCGCACGCCATCATCTACATATTTTTCTTTTCGCCCTGTATTTGGAAGACTGCCTAAATATTTCTCAATTAATACTTTAAATTCATCAATTTTAAAGTCGCCAACAAAAGTAAATCTAAAATCACTACCATCTTGGAAGCGATCTTTATAAAAGCTTTTAACATCATCAATATTAATTTGATCAATATCTTTATCCGTTAAACTCTTAATTCGGGGATGATTTTTAAAATAAGTTTCTGAAAATTTTACTGCAAATCTTCTCTTTGGATCTGCAGCTACTAATTTTAAAGATTCTTTTAATTCAAATTTGAGTTTTTCGACTGCTATAGGATTGTAATTAATCTCTTCAAAGTGGAGGTAAATGAGTTCAAATAATTCTTTTTGATAAGCTGTAATCGTTCGTCCATATAATCCTTCTCGTTCTTCTGAAAATGAAGTTGAAATAGATATAAAATTTGGATTGTACAAATCATTAATTTCATTTCTAGTAAAACTACCTAATCCACTATCATTAATAATTGTTTGTGCATTTTGTGCTGAATATAATTTTGGTAATGGAATATGAGAAAAACCACCAGGGCTTCGAGCATTAAAACTAAATTCTTTTTCTCTAAATTTAGTAGGTTTTAAAAAAACCTTTACTCCATTTGCAAGATGTAATTCGGTTATATCTAAATTTGGATATTTAATTTCTTTGACAATTTTCGATCCTGGTAATTTTTTATTAATTAATTTTTTACTAGCTAAAGTAAAATCAGCTTGAGGAATTTTTGTTTTAGCAATTTCACCCTCATAGTTCAAAAACATTTCCTTTGTAATTAAGTCTTCATATTTTTCAGGGCCCTTTATAAAAATAATGCGGTCGTCTGGTTGATAAAATTTTAAGAAAAATTTATTGATGTCTTCAAGTTTAATTGTTTTTATTACTTGTTGTGCCAGTTTAAATTCATAGTCAATTCCGCTCGCCATTTCTTTTTCTAGAAAGTGACTTTTGTATTCATCTAAAAGATCCTCTGATTTTGTAGTATTTTTTTGAGTAAGGGAGATTTCTAAACTTAATAATTTATCTTTTTTAGCAAGCTTAAGTTCATCTTCAACAAAGCCATTCTGTTTTACTTTTTCAATCTCGGTTAAAAGAAATTTTATTCCTCTAGGAACATCATCCTCTTTAATGTGAGCAGAGGCGTGATACATCTCTTCATTATCACTTAAATCTTGTGTTCCAACACTAATTGAAAATAAAGGAGTATTTTGCGATCTAAGAATTCTATTTAGTCTTTTTTGAAATATATTTTTAGTAAATTCTCTAGTTAAATAATCTTTGTAATTTACTCCTGTTTCGATGAAGAGTTTTGGTTGGCGGTTATAAATATTAACCATCACAAAACCTAATTCAGGATCAGTTATAACTCCAAATTGCGTTTCATTATATTTAGGAACACTAGCAACCGGAGGGTCGATTGGTGGGACCTTTGCTTTTATATTAGCAAAGTATTTCTTAATAATTTGTTCAGCTTTTTTTTGGTCAACATCCCCAATTATAAAAACTCCCATTAATTCAGGTCTGTACCATTGATGATAATAATCTTTTGCCGTTTGATATTTAAAATTTCTAATAATTTCCATTTTTCCAATAGGGTCTCTCACTAAGTATTTTGAATTTTTAAAAATATAAGGTTTTTGTTGTTCTAAAATTCTATCAAATTTTCCAAGGTCCATTCTCCATTCTTCTTCAACAATTTTTCGCTCTCGTTCGAAAGCTTCATCTTCTAATGTAAGCTCACTTGCAATTTCAGATAAGATATGAACTCCAGTATCTAAAGGTTCAGTGGTATTAGTTGGTACCTGTAATTTATAAATTGTTTTAGTAAATCCAGTGCTTGCATTAAAATCAGCGCCAATAGAAAGACCTAGAGAGTTTAAGTAAGAGTCGATTTTATTTTTTGGAAAACTTTTGGTACCCTGGAAGGCAACATGCTCAAGTAAATGAGCCAGACCTTGCTGGTCGTCATTTTCATGAAGAGATCCTGCTCTAATCACAAGTTCTACATAAGCTTTATTCTTTGGAAGCTGATTATTTTTTACATAATACGTAACCCCATTATTTAATTTTCCGTACGTAATATTTTTGTCCATCGGTAATATTTTGTTTAGATCAATTTCTGCAGCATTAACGTTAAAGATTACTGCTACAAAAACTAAAACCTTTAAAAACAGTTTCACTAAAGGAAGGCTATTGAGATTCGGAAAGACCATATAATTAAAATTTAACTCAAATTGTGCCTGTGAATTAAATTCATCAACCTATTGTGTTGTGTATAATTATACACTTAAAGAAAAATTACTTTTCTTTATATCCTTTATTAGTTTTTTCTCTAATGACAGTTTCCGAGTATTTTTTTGCTTCCTCAGGAGTTTTAAACTCCTTTATCATACTTGCAGGATTGGCAATTCCAATCCTCCCATATTGTATAGTAACTTTCTTTCCTTTAAGTTCTATTTGCCAAAACTTAAATGAATTAGCTGCCTTATCTTTAAATTCAAAATATTTTTTCATAATTTTTAAAGGGCCTTTATATTAGCTTTAAAGACCCTTATATAATTGAATTGTTAGTTAAGCGTTTTAGTTTTTTCATTAACGTTTTCTTTAGCTTTTATGTTGTAGGTATCTTTGATATAATCTAGATAATTTTCAGTTCCATCTTTGACTCCAATATCAATAGACCTTTTAAATTGACCCATAGGCATTTTATCCCAAACGAAATCCTGAGTTAAATGGAACATGAACGTATACAGCTTTGTATGTGTTTCCATTTTTGATTTTTCAAGCAAAGATTTGAATTCATTATTTAGAAAATCTTTGCAAGAATCGTTGAAGTTTTCCCAATCTTTTTGATTATCTTCTTTTTGCTTTAACTCTAGGTCGGTATTAGTTTGTACAACTTTTAATCGAGTACTGCCTTGTTTGTGTTTTCTCATTTTATCTCCTTTTATAGTTGGTGGCTTTTTGCTTGGACTAACCAACAGAAAGGACAAAGACATCCAAGCAAAAAAACCATGTTTTACTTAGTTGACATATAATCATGTAATGCTTATATTGTCAATACACATTAAATTATTATTATATGAATTTTAATTGGTCAAGGACAAAAGAAGTTAATTTACTGTTTTCTGGAAACCTTAAAACTGAGGGATTGTTAAAGACGTTGGATGTTGATGCTTGCTGGAAAAATTATCTGTCGGCATTCGATGACTTCAGCTGCTTAAAAGGCCAAGAGACTACAAATCAACATGTATTAGAATTTAATAAGAGAGAGACGGTTGAATATACACCGAATAGTTCAATAGTTATTGAATTTGCAAATACAGATTTTTCATTAGATGGTATCTACGAATTTGCTCAAAAATATGGACGTTTAGGATTGGGTTATAGTTTTGACTTAGCAACTACATACGTTGAATTAGCTAATGCCTGGCTTTGGGAACTCGCAAATATAAAGAATGTTCTTGGTCTTATTCTTTATAAACAAACTTTAGAAGTTGATAAATTTTCTAAGCTTTTAAAAATTAATTTACAAACCGGTCTTTGGGAGTATGAAAATAGCAGATATAAAACGGCAGAGGTCAATTTTCCTGTTTATATTTTTCCAACTGGAAGTTTTGAAATAGGTAACAATAAAGAATTAATAAGATTTAAAGAAGATTTAAATAGTAATAATCTTCCACAAGTCATCGATGATATTTTATCTGTGCTATTTTTTAATTTTTACCGAGATAGAGTCAAACCTGTTATTTCAAGTAATAATAAATTTTCATCAGAAGTTAAGCCAATTAGTTTAATTGGATTTATTTGGCATGAATTATTTAAAATCGTAGAAAATAGTAATCTTATAAAAAATTGTAGATATTGTAAAAATTTCTTTCCAATTGGAACTGGAAGTGCAAGATCTGATAAAATTTACTGTTCAAACTCTTGTGTTGTTAATGGAACTCGAACAGAAGCTATATTTAAAAAATATGAAAAAGATTTAGAAAAAAAAGGTTACATTGTTCGTAAAAGTAATGGAAATACAGATAAACAATTTGATTACTGGTTAATTGATAAAAATGATAAATTAATTGGAGGACTGGATATTACTCAATCAAGTATTTCTGAATTTAGTCAAAAGTGGAATTCTCAATGCAAAATTATACAGTCTAAACTTGAAACAAACGATCTTCCTATTGCTTTTTTAATAAATAAAGAAGGAAGAAAGTATGAATTTAGTCAAACTTCTGCTGAATTTATAGAAGAAATACCAAAGCTATCTAGTCTCGATGAGCTCATTCGTATTTTTGATATTGATAAAAAATTTAAGAAACAATTAGAGCAATCAAAAAAAGATTTAGAAGAAACTAAAAAGCAGTTTAAAAAATTACAAGAAGATCTAGGAAAATTTCAGGACCTATCTAAACCTGAAGATTTTTTTAGGGATACATTAACTGAGAAAGACCTTGAAATTCCAATATTAGGTGAAGATCAAAAATATAAGAAGGATGTTGCTTAAATGATACCAGAACTAAAACAGTCCATTGATTCAAAAAAATATTATAGGCCACCAATAATAAAATTATCAAAAAAAACTAAAAGAAAACTAGCAAGTGTTGAGCTTTTCATTTTAGAATTATTTGAAAAAGCCTATTCTTTTTTAACCCTATCCTTAATCCGAAAATCAATTGATAATTTTCTTTTTATAAGAAGATTACATCTTGCCAAGTTCTTTGAGAAAAAAAATAAAGTTGATCGTAAAGCTGAGAAGTGGGCAAAACAAAACAAGTGGTTCGGCAAAGATATGCCAATGACATATACAGCTTTTGATATTCACAAAAAATTAATAGATGAGGAAGGTGTTAACCCAAAGTCAGATAAATATTATGAAGAGTTAGATAAAAGAATTTATACTGAATTTCCTGAGAAAATAAAAAAATATTTTTCTAGTAATAATTGATACCATACCTATGTACAACTGACTTTAAAATGATGAAAGATTTAAAAATAATTAATGAATAAAAATTTGAAAATTACATGTCCTAAATGCAAAGCTACTTTTGATGCAGGCGACGCATTTAATGAACATTTTGAGAATGTTCAAATTGAAAGTGAAAAAAAAATTAAAGAGGCAAAAAAACAAGCAGAAAAAGATGTTGAAAATAAATTTAAATTACAAATAGAAAAACAACAGGATGAAATAGAGAAAGTAAAAAAAGCTGAGAGTAAAAAAGCTACTGAAGAGGCTGATAGAAAAATTAAAAATTATATTGAACAATTAGAAAAAGATAAGCTAAAAGTACAAAAAGAAGCAGAAGTTAAAGCCAAAATCAAGGCAGAAAGAGATAAAGAACTTTTTATAAAATCATTTAAAGAAGAAGAACAGAAGAGAATAGAAAAGCAAATTAGAGATGATTTAGAGCAAAAATCTAAAAAAGAAGATTTAGATAAAGATAAATTAATAAAAGAATTAAAAGAAAAGAATGAAAAAATTCAAAAAGAAAGAGAAATAGACAATGAAAGAAATAAAAGACAAATTGAAGAATTGGCAAGTTTAAATACCAAAACTAAAAGTGAGATAAAAGGTGAAGTTCAAGAGGAATTAATTCAAGATTACTTAATTAGAAAATTTCCAGAAGACACTATTCAAGAAGTAAAAAAAGGGGCTAAGGGACCTGACTGTATTTTTACAATTAATTATAAAGGTAAGAAGGATATTGGAAAAATTTATATTGAAAGCAAAGATACGAAAACTTGGAACGAAGAATGGGTAACGAAACTTTTTAATGACATGCAAACCCAAGGTGCTGATAATGGAATAATAGTTTCCACATGTCTTCCTAAAGACTTTGATGAAAGTTCTGGTTTTGTAAACAGACAGGCTAATACAATTACAATTATCAAAATGGATTATACTTCGATCCATTTAACAGTAAATTTTATAAAATCTTTACTTATCTATAAACAAAGAAATGCGGCCTCAACTAATCTTCCCGAAGAAGTAATGAAAGTTTGGGAAAACGTTAAAAGCCCTAACTTTCAAATGCCAGTCCGAAGTATAGTGAATCAAATTGAAAACTTTAAAAAAATCTTCAATAAAGATGTTAAAGATTTTAATAATTCTTTAGCTAATAAAGAGCGTACTTTAAAACAGTTAGAGAATGATCTTATTAGAATGATTTCATCTTTTACTAAGAGTGTAGGCGAAATTTTTCCACAAGATTTACTTTCATATAAAGAAGATAATTTACTAGAGGAAAGTTCTTCTCCAAAAATAGTTAACAAAAAAAAAGAAGTAATGTTCAAATCAGATTTATCTGAAGATTTTTTAAATGTAATAAAAATTAATATTCATAAAGAATGGTCCTTATCTATCAAAACCTTGGCTGCCTTAAGAGATTTAGACATTATTCATGTTGGAGATTTAATTTCCTATGACAAAAAAGATTTATTAAAAGCGAGAAATTTTGGAAATAAATCTTTAGAAGAAGTAATAAATTATCTTGATTTATATGACTTAAACTTTGGCACATATATTAAAGATTGGAACCTTATAAGATCAAGCTTAGACGAAAATAATGAATAAATACTAGAAAATAACAACTTTAAGTAGATTTATTGATTTTAAAAATGCTTAAATATCAGAATATACAATGATTTTTATCATTACATTACTATAATGTAACATCATAATATATTTTCACATTTACATATTGACACGTGCCATATGGCACATATATTAATGTCATAGAACATTTAGCTTTGATTAATTCTGTTACGTCCTTTCTTGTTTGGTCATCGCTAAATGTTCATAAATATAAATTAAAAAGTTAAATTATGGCTAATAGTACTCAAAAAAGAGATAAATTTATTGAACTTGCTAAAAGCAGAGTGAATAGGGCAATTAACATGATTAGACTAATTTCAAATCTAGCAAATAAAAGTCATTATGATTATACGCCTGAGCAAGCTAAAAAAATTATTAAGGCATTAAATGACGAAGTTAAGAGTGTTGAGGCAAAATTTGCCTCTAAAAAAAGAGGCACAGAAGAGTTTACATTATGATGATAACAAATCCTTATAATGATGAGTTAATTAGAATGGGTGTAATAAGGGAAAAACCTATTTCTTTCAAAAAAACTGTAACTGCAAAGTACATTTTTAAAGGAAAGAAATACCTTTCGTATGAGGATGCTAGAAGACAAATATTACCCCTTAAATTAGATAGTGTGGATGCATGGAGAAAACATGCGTTTAGTAATTATCTAGGAGCAGGTATTCCTGATAATCCAGATGTTGTTTACTATGGAAGAGGCTGGGTTAGTTACAATCATTGGCTAGGAATTGCCGAAAAAACAAAAATTAAAAAAAATATAAAAGTTGAAAAAGTAAAAGTAAAAAGAGTTAAAGTTGAAAAAAAAACAAAAATTACTTCACAATTAAATTTAAATAAGAATAAAAAATTTATTTACCTTTCAGAGAAGCGAATGCCTAAAACAATTAAAGCAATTAAACTTATCGGTAATTTAAGTAATAGAAGCAATTACTTTTATCTTGATTCAGATGCAGCAAAAATTTTAAAGGAACTAAAAAATTCGATTAAAGTTATAAAAAAAAAATTTATTAAATAATGAATTATATTAAAATCTTTGAAGAAATACTACATTTAGATACTGCAGATAAATTAATAGCTGCCTTAAAAAAAAATAATCTGTGGGATGATGATAGACTTTGGAGATATTATGGTGATGTAGAAAATAATTCATCAACTGTTCATGGTCAACAAAGTCAACCTGTTAAAACATTTGTTGAAAAAATTACAAATTCGATTGATGCAATTTTAGTTTTAGAATGTATTAAGTCAGGTATTAATCCAACAGATTGGGAGAATACACCTAATACCGTAAATGAAGCAGCAGAAATATTTGTTAGAAATAATAAAAAATTTCCAATATCTGAAAAAGAATTAGAAAAAAGAATCTATGTGTACGCAGAAGGTACGACTGACAAAGGTTCTAAGCCTACAATGTGTATATACGATGATGGTGAAGGCCAATCCCCGGAAAACGTAAGCAGTACTATTCTATCTCTGCAAAAATCAAATAAAAATAATATTCAGTTTTTACAAGGTCAATATAATATGGGTGGTACTGGAGCGATAAGGTTTTGTGAACAAGGACTTCAGTTTGTTCTTACCAAGAGAAATAATTTTTTAAATAAAAATCCAAAAAATTTATGGAGTTTTACAGTTGTAAGAAGAGAAATGCCAAAAAAAGGTCAAAGAAATGTTTTTTACACTTATCTTGCTCCAGTTTTAGCAAACGAAAAACCAAGAAAAGGAGATTTAATGACATTTGAAAAGGAAGAAATAGCTTTACTTCCGATACAAAATAAACGTTATCAAGTTAAAAAAAAATCTGGAACCCTAATCAAGTGTTTTGGTTTTTCATTAAAAAAAAGAAGTAATATTTTATTTCCTGGCGAATTTTTATCTAATATTGAAACAATGATGCCAGATTGTGCATTGCCAGTTCGTTTTGCTGAATGCAGACCTTTTAAAGGAAAAGAGGGTGGAAGTTTTGAAAATACAATGGTGGGTCTTATAAAAAGGCTAGATAGACATGGCATTCATAAAGAAACATTAGAGGAAGGTTTTCCAATAAGAAATAGTCTTAACATGTCTGGCAACATTATACCAATAATTACATATGCATTTAAAAGGCAGAAATCTGCAAGAGCAAAGTCCAATGCATCTTCTAGAAGAGTAGACAGAGAGGGGGTAATATTTACTATGAATGGCCAACATTATTATGACCTTCCCTTTACATTCTATGGAAGGTCAAAGCTTCAAAGAATAGCTCAAGATTTAATATCAATAGTAGATTGCTCAAAATTAAATAATGAAATGAGAACAAGCATTTTCATGGCCACAAAAGATAATATAGCTAAGACTACAGAGTATTATGAGTTAGAAAAACAATTAGAAACAATTTTTAAAAATTCGGAAGAATTAAAACTATTACAAAATAAGAGGGTTGCGGAAGAATCAAGAGATAGAACTGAAAATAATGAAGCATTTGATAGTTTATTGTCAAAATTAATTGAAAATCCCGCTTTGGCAGCTTTATTTGGTTCAGGAAATAGACTTTCTAGTGCTTTCAATTTGCAAACAGCTATTGATTCAAAAATTGAAAAAAAAGAATTAAAAGAATATCCATCTTTTTTTAAATTTAAAAAAATTGATTACGGTGAAACTTTAAAAAAGACAGCTAGTGAAAATAAGCAAATTAATTTTATTTTCGAAACAGATGTTCAAGATGATTATTTTTATAGAAAAAATAATAATGGAAACATTGATATTAAATTTACGGGTGAAAAATTTAAAAATGAAAGAACAATCTATGCTGATAAACTTAATAATGGAATTTACAAGCTAACTTTAAGTCAACCAGAAACTATTTCAGTTGGTGACCTATTAAACATTTCTTTCGTTGTTAATGATCAGACACAAAATCAACCATTTGTTAATACTGCAGAAATTAAAATAGTTGGTCAAATTGAAATAGATGATGATCCTGATGATCCAATACCTAAGCCAAAGCCCAAACCTAATAAACCTGAAGAGGGTCTAAAAAAAGAAATACCTGGTGGATTAAGTATACCAGATCCAATTTGGGTTACGAAAGAAGAATGGGGAAATTTTAGTTTTGATCCATTTGATGAATATGATGCTATGACTGTTCAGTTTAGAGAAGAATCACAACTTGGATCAGAAAAAATAGATAAATATGACTATTATATTAATGCAGATAATTTTTATTTATTATACGAACTTAAAAGAACTAAAATCAATTTAGAAATAATTAAGCAACGTTACAAAACTGCAATGACTTTAATTGCTGTTTCGATTTTAGCTCAAGCAAAGTTAGAAAATAAAGATAGTGAACAAACATTTGAAACTGAAAACAAAATTAGAGAAGCAACAAGAGCAATCTCAAGAGTAATTTTACCAATTATCGAGGTATTAGGTGGTTTAGATGATACCACATTAATTTTGTCGGACTAGTTTTTAATTTAAATGTTTAAAAAAAATTTTAATGAAATAATAAAATCTGCCAAGAATTTAAAAAAAATAAACGGTAAGACGCATATTTTTTATAGATATCCAGCAGCATTCTCCCCAGTTTTTGTAGAAACTATTATAAAGAATTTTACAAAACCAGGTGAGATAGTTTTAGATCCTTTTGTTGGTGGAGGGACTTCAGCTGTTGAAGCTCTAGCTTTGCAAAGAAAATTTTATGGGGTTGATGTGAATCCCTTATCTATTTTAGTTAGTAAAGTTAAAACAACAATTTTGCCCCAAAGCAAAAAAATTTTTATAAAAAAGTTTAACGAAAAAATTGTAAATGGAAAAATTAATTTTAAATCTAAAAGAAAAAAACAACATCAATATTTAAATCATTATTTTAACGTTAAAAATTTTTCTCATGATGAAATTAGAAAAATTAATCAAATTAAAGCTGGTATAGAACAATATCATTTTGCAATTTCCAAAGTAAGAGATGTTAAAGTAAGAAATTTTTTAACATGTTTATTACTAAAAAGTTCAAAAAACATTCTAGACAACACCAGACCCTGTGGAACTTTTAAAAAATTTAAAATTGATCTTTTAAGTAATTGTAAAAAAATGCTTGGAGATATGATTGATTTTGAAAAAGAATTAGAGATAAATAAATCAATATATGGCTCTCATAATAAAATAAAAATTATCAAGTCTGATATTTTAAAATTAAACAAAATAAATTCTTTAAAAAAAAGAAAGGTGAAGTTAATTTTAACTTCACCACCATATCCAGGTATTCATATTTCTTACAATAAATGGCAACTGCATGGCCGCAGAGATACTAAATTACCATACTGGATTATGAATAGCAGACCTCCAGTTCTTACTAAATTTACTTACAGAGGCGAAAAATCAAGAGGCTTAGTAGACTATTATCGTTATATGACGAAAGTTTATTTAAAATTAAAACCCTATTGTGCGCATAATTGCTACATAGTTAAACTTTTATCTTTTAGAAAAAAGGCAAAAGAATTTAGACTTTATAGAGAAGCCATGGCCAATGCAGGCTTAGAAGAAATTAAAATTTTAAAGAATGGCGATGGTAGACTTTGGCGCACTGTTCCTAAAAGAAGGTGGCAAGTTAGATATTCAAAAAAAAAATTAAAATCTAATAAAGAAGTTTTGCTTCTTTATAGATATAAAAATGGGGTTATTTCAGATGAAATCTAAAAATACTAAACCAGAGTTAAAGATTAGATCTTATTTATTTTCAAAGGGATTACGTTTTAAAATTCATGATAATTCCTTACCAGGCACGCCTGATATAGTTTTACCAAGATTTAAAATGATTATAAATATTAATGGCTGTTTCTGGCATCAGCATGGCTGTTCAAATTGTAAAACACCTAATAATCAAAGAGATTATTGGTATGAAAAGTTTAATGAAATTAAAAAAAAAGATATCGAAAATAAAAGTAAACTTGAAAAACTAGGTTGGACAGTAATAGATTTATGGGAGTGTGCGATAATGAATGACAAATCATTTAATAATGTTTTAAAAGTTTTATTTTTTAAGATTGAACCTCAAGAGAATAATATTAAATATATTTATGCATAATATGCCAGAATGGTGGAAGTAGTTAGACACGATAAGGTTAAACCTTATTAATTTCTCAGTGCAAATCTGGGTTCTGGTTCCAAAAACAGTAACTTGTTTCCTATAGGGGAGTTACCCCCTATAGGTTAAAAAATAAAAAAATTTCTATCATAGGTTGACAAAGTAATATTTTTATACTATATTAATAATTCAGGATTAATTCCTGCGAGCTTTATGCTCTTAAGTTTCGTAAGCCTTTAAAATTACGCACCCTTAAATAAAGCCGCTTGACGGTGGGTTTCCCAGAAATGCAGCGTGTGTCAACACTCAGCTATTGCTGTGCGTTGACGAAAAGTAATTTTATAAAAGGAGATAAAAATATGCGTACTATTCGCAAACTTAAGATAGTTTCTGACAATAAGGTCAGAGCTAATAGAGCAAACGCCAAGAAGAGTACTGGGCCTAAAACTTTGTCTGGAAAAGAAAAAGTAAGTGGTAATGCACTCACACATGGCCTTACCGCAGAAAAACATGTGATTATTGGCGAAAGTATTGAAGAATTTAATACTTTCAAAGATAGCATGTTTAAAGTGTATGACCCAACTGGAGCATATCAAGAGGAAATCTTTATAAAACTCGTTGAGTTATTATGGAGATTAAGGAGGGTAGGTGTCATTGAAACAGGAATTTATGGAAATGAAATTCTTGAATATGATGCAGACTCTTGCAAACCCCAAGTATCAGAAAAAATAATGCACTCTGATTTTAAAGAAGGAGATCAAAGAAAGGTTTTAAAAAACCAGTCTTTAATTGGAATTGCGTTTACCAGAGACTCAACAGCTGGAAGTTCTTTATTGAAGTTAAATACAATTGAAGGAAGATTAATTGGTAGAGTTCAATTGTATGAAGATCTTCTTTTTAAAGCGAAGAAAAAAAGAGGTAAAAAATGAAGAATATTTCTCAATCTAAAATCAGCTATTATTGGCGAAATAGAAGGAGTTTTTTGAATAATCCTCGCTATAAAAGCAGGGGTCGTGTCAAAACAAAGCCAACTCTAAATCAGCTTATAAAGCAAACCCACAATCAATTTATTGAACAGTGGGGACCTTATATGGAGGTCAATCAACCAGCTATATATGAATCAATGACTGGAAAAAAAGCAAGAAAACCAGTTATTGAGAATGCATCTAAGCCAACAGAGGAAATTAAAGAAGTTAAAATTCCGCAAGATGACTTAGTTGCTTATCAAAAACTGAGAGAGGCTGAACGCAAAGCTGAACTTGAAAAGGCTAGAGAAAAACAGAAAAAGGAGACCAAATTTAACTTTGTAAAGCCAAGGATAAATTGGTCCATCTATGGAGGTTGGGTAAATGCTTACGAACCTGTAAATAAAGGTAAATTAGGAAGCACCCAGGAATGGAGAAAAGAAAAACCTTATCCGGTTTATTATTAATCCATCTGCACATTGTATTTGATGATGTTAGGTTCAGTTAAAGATTTCCCAATAATCTTAACATCATCATCAATGTGCGCATAAATCCAAAAGAAAGTTTGATTGTCAGATTTATCGTGAATCTTTTCAACTCTAATTTCGATTTTATTAAATTTGTGTTTCATATTAATGATTAATAGGATTACAATTTAATTTAGTAAACATTATAAAAATAGTTGTTGACATATTGATTTGACTATGAAATAATTGCTTTACCGAACTTAAAAAGTTCTACTTGTTTAGAAAAACTAAAGTAGTTTGGCTTAATATCCTTTCTCCAAACCTTCAAAAGTTTTTCAAATAAATAAGTTGAATTTAGGTATACTTGTTTAGAAAACCGCTGTTAGTTTGGTCTATGTCCTTTCTTTCTGCATCTAGCAGAGGTTTTCTAGCAGTATCAAATAAACATCAAAATGTTTAAGTTTTTTGATCAGTCATAAAGAAAAATGAAAAAAAAAGGTAATGGGAATAATGTTGTTAATTTAACTAAGGTTAAAAATAATCTTCCTTTAAAACAAGATACAATTGATCCGGTAAATGAAAAATGTAAGACAATTGTAAGAAGTCATCTTATACCGCTTTTTGAAGATAAAAAGCTTGATGCTTCAAATTATCATATTTTATATGCAATAACTTTTTATTTAAGCCAAGAACTTGCTTATATGCATATGCCTATTGATCAAATTAAAACATCACTCGATAGAGGTAGCAATGAGTCGATTCAGTATTATTTAAATCGACTTGCTAAAAAATATTCACTTGTTGGAGAAATTAAGGAAGAAGATAAACCAAGGACAATTAATTAAATTTTATGAATTATGTTTTTTTTGACCTAGAAACTTCATCACGAGACCATAAATTTGGACAAATTTTAGAATTTGCTGGAATATTATGTAATGATAATTTTCAAATTTTGGATGAACCTCTTGTACTAAAATCTCGACTTATTGAGGGTACAATTCCTGAGGTTGGTGCATTGTTGGTTACTAATACAACACCTCAAATGCTAAAAAAAAGAAACTTATCTCATTATGATATGATTAAGCAAATATTGAAAACTTCTACAAAATGGAGTCCAGCTATTTGGACGGGGTGGAATGCCATAGATTTTGATTTTAATTTCATCAGGTCCACCTTCTATAAAACTTTAAATGAAATTTATTTTCATCAGTTTCATGGCAATAAAAGATCAGATATTCTCGTAACTGCTAGGGCCGCTAATTTATTTTATCCAGGTTGTCTAAAGATCCCGATAAATGAAGAAGGAAAGCAAAATTTTAAATTAGATCAAATAGCATCTCTTAATGGTATTAAGCATGACGCAAAACATACAGCTCTAAGCGATACACAGGCTGTATATGAAATGGCAAAAATTATTAAAGATAAAGCTCCAAATCTTTGGACAGCATCACAAATGACATGTAGCAAAGTTGAAATTAATCAGATTGTCGAAAAAGAAAAAATATTTGTAACAGCAGAAACGTATTATGGAAAGACAGTTCCATTCGTTCTTACTTTTTGTTGTTATCACCCCAAATACGCGGCATATGCAATGTGCCTAGATTTGAAGCACTCGCCAGACTCTTATATGACTATGCCTTACGATCAATTAAAAAAAGAGTTAAAAAAATCTCCAAAGATACTAAGAACTGTTCGAGCAAATAAATTTGTTGTTTTGATGAATGGAAATTATGCAAAAAATTTTGAAGGTTATAAACAAATTGGTATTGATAAATTAATTGAAAGAGCAAATGTGATTGCAGCAAATAAAGAGTTAAAAGAAAGAATATCTCAAATTTTATTAGAGGAGGCCGATGAAAAAGAAATACTAGATACAAATTTAGCTCAAGAACCAGAAGAGCAAATATATTCAGGTGGCTTTAATAAAACTCCAAAAGATGACAAATTAATATTAGAATTTCATGAAAAAAATGATTGGAAAGAAAAATTTTTAGTCTCTGAAAAATTTGATGACTCTAGATTTGTTTATTTTGCTCAGCGTTTAATTTATGAGGAGTCGCCAGCAAGTTTACCCGAGTCAGTTTATAAAAAAATTCATCGCAGAATCGCAGAACAAATTAATTCAATTAATGATGAAAAATGGAACACTTTAGCCAAATCTACTAAGGAGATTGATGACTTACGAGTGAAGCATGAAAACGACGATCAAAAGCTTAAATTGCTTGACGATATCGATGAATTTTTAGAGGAGATTAGACAAAAATATGAAACTGCTTAGTTGATAAATGAAATTTAAAGATCATAAAATTAAAGGCGCTGATATAACTCCAAAAGAAGTATTTAAGAATCGTAGAAATTTAATTAAAATTTTAACCCTTGGATCTTTAGCTGCAGGATTTAGTTCTTCACTACAAAGTGATGCCTTTGCAGTTGGTGAAAGTAATAAAAAATTAAAGGCTAAATTTAATAAAAAATATTCAGTAAATGATAAACAAACATCTTTTAAAGATGCAACCACTTATAATAATTTTTACGAATTTGGCATGGATAAGGATGATCCAGCTCGATATGGTAAAAGTTTAATTACTCGACCTTGGACTGTTAGCGTTGAAGGGTTGGTGCAAAAACCTCAAGTATTTGATTTTGATAGTTTGATAAAACTTTCTGTTATGGAAGAGAGAGTTTATCGAATGCGTTGTGTTGAAGGTTGGTCCATGGTTATTCCTTGGAATGGTTTTTCATTATCAAATTTATTAAATAAAGTTGAACCCTTAGGTACTGCAAAATATGTTGAGTTCGTAACCCTTGCAGATCCAAAACAAATGCCAGGATTAAGTTCATCGATTATTGCTTGGCCTTATTTAGAAGGACTTCGATTGGATGAAGCAATGAATCCACTTACACTTTTAACCTTTGGAATTTATGGAGAAGTTTTACCTAATCAAAATGGTGCACCTGTTCGAATTGTTATTCCTTGGAAGTATGGATTTAAAAGTGCAAAATCCATTGTTAAAATAAGATTAACCGATAAAGAACCTGTGACCAGTTGGCATCGAACAGCACCAATGGAATATGGTTTTTATTCTAATGTAAATCCAAATGTCAGTCATCCTCGTTGGTCTCAATCTACAGAGCGCCGAATTGATGGACGAAATATTTTCTCATCTAAAATTAAAACAGAGATGTTTAATGGATATGGAGAACATGTTGCAGGACTTTATGCAGGCATGGATCTTAGAAAATTTTATTAATTCATAATGAATATAAATTTCGCAAAGC
>Ga0315907_10002494_pt1 | contig 23037 bp, 17 predicted proteins | sample LakEriMetagenome_3_FD_203525 | JGI IMG/M metagenome (GOLD analysis project Ga0315907, IMG submission 203525) | Freshwater fungal communities from buoy surface, Lake Erie, Ohio, United States - Buoy 12 MA123 | ecosystem: Environmental > Aquatic > Freshwater > Lake > Lake biofilm | place: USA...
GCCAGCAGCTATAAAACCAAATAAAGGATATGCGGATGGCGTTGGTCATGTGATCGATTTAATGCCTACTGCACTTGAAATGGCTGGAATTCGATCCCAACATACAGATGGCATGAGTCTAAGTTGGCTGTGGAACGGAAAAAAGCAACCAGATCGTACTGTATATTGGGAACATGAAAATAATTTATCCCTTCGTAAGGGTAAATGGAAACTGCTAAAAGAAAGCAATGAAGCAGAATGGTCGTTATTCGACATGGATAAAGATCCAACAGAAATGAACAATCTGGCAAAATCATATCCTGAGATCACCAAATCCTTAATTGAAGAATATAAAACCTGGTCGGTAAACGTTGGGGTAAAAGAATTCAAGGGAAAAGTTATGCAAAACGGTAAGTAAATCAACCGACTAAAATCAACAAGTGGATGTTATAAGCACATTTAAATCTTTTAATTGCTGATTCCACATATGCGGATCAGCCGTGGAAAAAAAATGCCCATATAAACTTTGAAGCAACCTTTCCTCGTTATGCTCAAGTAAATATTGACCCTGCTTTTCAGAATACAATATGATCTCCTTAACGCGAAAATAAAAATGGGGAATAAAATAGGATTTATCCATACAGAATTGTGAAAAAAACTTGAATACGCAATAAAAAATATCATGATTTGAAGGGATAACCTCTTTTCGGACTTTAAAAAAAGCATCGAAGTACGTAATGCCATATTCATTTGTGTAAAGCTTTTTACATGTAAATTCCATGTGTTCGAAACGATATGAATACATATCTGACGATTTAATAATGAGCATAGGTGTTTAGGTTTATAAAGATATTGTTGCTAATATCCATTTTATTAAATCAGAAAAGTCGATTACACAATTTAAATTAATAATTACTATTCTTTACGTTTAGTATTCTATTATTTATAACCTCAGGTTGTAACAAAACCGTTTTTACAAACCCTGCGCCAACAGATCTTAGATTTCAAAAATGAGCTGGTATTAAAAGCTGCTCCTCCGAAATAATATCATATCGTTTATAAAATAGCTCAGATATGCACACTCTTTACGTAATCATTTGGGATAAATAATATATACTGGCATAAACTTTTCCATAGAATCATACCCTCCCTGCCAACTTCTTTCATTTTCTAAACTAAAAAGTCATTTTTCAAAATCACGATTTTTTATGCGAATGGGTATGTTTATAAAGAAAATACTTCTTGCCTGGTTATGGTCAATGGTAGTAATGATCGGGAAGGCTCAGACAAATTTTATAAATACAAAACTTTCAGGGGCAACACCATATAATCCGACCAGTTTACAATTTGGACCAGATGGTAAGCTTTATGTAGCCACTCAAGGCGGTAGCATTTTCAGATACACCATTGAAAAAACGAACGGAACCTACCAGGTAACCAAAACCGAAACGATCAACCTAATCAAACAAATCAAAAATCATAATGATGATGGTAATCTAAATACCAATATAACATCCCGACAAATCACGGGATTATTTGTTTCAGGAACAGCTGCATTTCCAAAAATATATGTAACCTCCAGTGACCCTAGAATTGGCGGTGCTGGAAGTGAAAGCAGTAGTCCGGATAATGACGGAGATGTAAATCTGGATACCAATTCCGGAATTTTATCTTTACTCTCTTGGAATGGGACAGGTTGGACAAAAATAGATCTGGTTAGAGGATTACCAAGATCCGAGGAAAATCACGCCACTAATGGCCTGGTGCTAGACGATATGTCCAACAGCATTTATATAGCTATAGGTGGAATGACCAATGCCGGTTCCCCGTCAGTGAATTTTGCGATGATCAGTGAATATGCATTAGCAGCTTGCGTGCTTAAAGTTGATCTGAATGTGATAAATACCCTGCCCGTTAAAGGTACAGGTAATGATCAATACATATATGATATACCTACACTAGATGATCCCACAAGAACAAATTCTGGGAATGGCGACATCAACGATCCGTTTGGCGGCAATGATGGGCGAAATCAGGCAAAGCTAGTACCTGGTGGTCCGGTTCAGGTTTTTGCACCTGGATTTAGAAATATGTATGATCTAGTACTAACCAAAACAGCTGGTAAGTCAGGAAGACTGTATGGATTCGATAATGGAGCAAACCCTGGATGGGGAGGATACCCTGATAAGGAAGGCACAGCACAGGTGACGAATAAATATGTGAATGGAGAACCGGGATCACTCGGACCAGGTGTAAATGACCCACAAGTAAATAATATAGACCAGCTTCACCTAATTTATAAACCTGGGATGCTACCAATATATGGTGGTCACCCCGTTCCAGTTCGGGCGAATCCAGCCGGAGCTGGTCTTTTCTGGAAAAATGGAACCGGAAATAATTTCTCATTAACTCCCACATCAGATTGGCCTCCTGTTCCGATTTCTATGGCAAATCCCATAGAAGGTGATTTTAAAGTTCCTGGCTTAAATGATGGTGCATTAACCACATTTAATACTTCTACAAATGGAATTACAGAATACACTTCAAGCGCCTATTTTTCCGGACAAATGACCGGAGATTTGTTAGCGACATCATTCGATGGAAATATTTATCGGATCAAACTTAATACAGATGGATCTTCCGTAATAAGTAAGACAATATTAGCAAATGGATTTGCAGCAGCACCGTTAGATATAACTGCACAACAGGATAATGCAATTTTTCCTGGAACAATCTGGGTTGCCGATTATCTCCATAATGCCATATATGTCCTGGAACCGATTAGTACTCCAGTGCTATGTACTGGCAACCTAACGAGTATCACTTTGGATGATGATGCAGACGGTTATAGCAATAAAGATGAAGCGGATAATGCTACAGACCCATGCTCCTACTCCAGTAAACCAAAAGATAATGATGGAGACAAGATTTCTGATCTTAATGATCCGGATGACGACAATGATGGAATCCAAGATATAATTGATGTATTTCATCTAGATGCAGAAAATGGTAAAAACAAATATGCTCCATTCCTTTATCCTTTTCTGAATGGTGATCCCGGAACAGGATTATTTGGAATGGGCTTTACTGGGTTAATGAGTAATGCTACTGATCCAGGAAAATTATTCGATGAAACGGCCAATGGATTTATAATGGGTGGCGCTGTTGGACTAGCCACTATTCCTGCCCATTCAGGATCACCACTTACCAATACACAAAAACAGGCTTTCCAGTTTGGATTGGCAATGAATGCATCGATACCGCTTACTATAGAATCTGGGTTGATATATCCATTTTTTAATAATATCTCTCCTATTTTGCTTAAAGATGAACTGCATGGGATCTATATAGGTAATGGTGATCAAGACAATTATATACTTGCGGCTATCACCCCAAATAATGGAAATCCTGGTATCGTGATGATCAAAGAAGATTCAGGAATTGTATCACAACAATTCTACCCTGTCACAAATATACTTTCGAGTAATCTGGTACTTTTCATGGATGTAGATCCAGTTGCAGGCACAATACAATCAAGGTATAAAAAAGCTGGTGACACCTCAGCTGTAAAAATAGGAACGCCCTTACTTGTTACTGGAAAATTGCTTACGATTATAAAAAGTTCTGGTGTTGTGGCCGCTGGAATACTTGCAACGTCAAGATCTGGAAATCCCTTTTCGGCCACTTGGGATTTTATGAACATAAGTCCAACAGGTACAACACCAAATATACTAAGGATAAACACGGGTGGAGGTGCTATTAATTCAGGTGGAGTAAATTGGAACGCTGATAATTATTTCATTTCAACAGATGCGTTATCTCCTACAACAGCATATACAAGCAATAACTCAATCTTGGGGACCACATATCCAGAAATATACCAGTCGGAAAGATATGGAAAGGCCTTTAGTTATTCCATACCCGTAAAAAATGCATTCTATAAAGTCAAACTGCATTTTGCTGAAATTTACTGGGATGCACCAAACAAGCGCGTTTTTAATGTGGATATTGAAAATGGTCAGGGGCTATTAAATAATGTAGATATATATGCCCTTGCAGGGAAAAATAGTGCACTATCCCGAGAGTTTATTATTAAACTTACAGATGGAAACATCAATATCTTATTTAATAGTGTAATCGATCAGGCAAAAATTTCAGGAATAGAGATCACACAGATCAGTACGGATAGCGTTCAGTCGCTGGGTGTAAAAAGAATAAATAATGGAGGTCCTCAGCTTACACTAAATGGCAATATCTGGTTGACTGATTCATATTTCAAAGATGTCAGTAATCTAAATCCCTCTAATACATTTATCACAAATAAAGCTATTGCCAATACTAATCAGCAAAGTATCTATCAATCAGAACGGTATGGTAAAGCATTCAACTATGCTATACCAATGACCAATGGCAACTATATCGTAAAACTACATTTTGCAGAGATATACTGGACGGTACCTGGAAAGCGGATCATGAATATAACAGTAGAAGGCGGACAAGGTATTTTAAATAATTTCGACATTCTCGGAAATACAACGCCTAATACCGCATTAATTAAAGAGTTTCCCATTACGATAACGGATAGTGTATTGAATATTCAGTTAAGCGCTGTGACGGATATGGCTAAAATTTCAGGAATTGAGATCATTCCTAACACGATAGTAATACCCCCACAACCTCCACCGCCGCCAACAATAGTCAATTCATTCCGTATTAATGGTGGTGGCCCAGAGTTAAATGTGAATAATCAGATATGGAGTGCAGATAAATGGTTCAGTAGTGACTTAAGTTATACGTATAGTAGCAGTAATTCAATCGGTAATACCACCAATACAAAACTTTATCAAACAGAAAGATATGGTAAGAACTTTAGCTATAATATACCTGTTCCAACGGGCACTTATCAGGTCATACTTCATTTCGCAGAATTATATTGGAACACAACGGGTTCAAGAAAGTTCAATGTTACTATAGAAAATAATCAGGGTATTTTGAGCAATTTCGATATTTATGGAGAAGCAGGCAAGAATAATGCGCTGAGTAAAACATTTACGATTAACGTAATAGACGGCACGTTGAATATTGTATTTGGATCCATTATTGATCATGCCAAGATTTCTGGGATTGAAGTTATCGAAATCCAGAATACGCTAAAATCCCATTCTCCGCAGCTCATATTAGAAGAAAAAAATGATCCACTTTCTGTTAGACTTCAACCAAATCCATTTTTTAACAGCTTTACACTTAATATCAATGGTAGGCATGGCTCATTGGCTGATGTTATAGTATATACTATAAGTGGTCAAATCGTAGAAGAGCTAAAACAAGTTTCGGTTGATCAATCAATTGAATTAGGGAAAATGTATGAAAAAGGAATATATATTATTGAGGTAATTCAAGGAGGGGAAAGAGCAGTAGTTAGGGTAATTAAACATTAAAAAATGTGATTGGTGATCACGTTCACCAATCACATTTCAGGTAAAACTACTCACACCCGATCGGTGCTCCCGGAGGAATGGCCGTATGAATTGTTGGTTTTGCTTTATCAGGCGATCTCATTCTTTCCAATGCGAAAGCATAATGTCCTGTAAGTATTTCATCCTCCGATCCTTTTCTCTTTTCTTCAATAAAAAGTTTAAGATCATCAAGGGTCTTACGTATTACCGACCGTGCAGCAAAAGACGCTTTCTCATCAATTGATGATGCGAGCAAATAAGTGAGCAATACTTGTTCTGTTTGTTGTTGAATTAATGCTAATTCACCTTTTTCTCTATCAGACTTCCAGGTTATGTCAATCACTCGTTTAGTCATTTCAGCAAGAGAAAGACCTTTTTCAGAATGGGTTGCCATTCTGCTTATTCGTTCCGGATGAAATAAGAATGAAAACGGAAGATCGGCTGCTGTTTCCGCAGGGGCCAAAGGATCAAATGCTAGTCCTGTCCGTTTACGGAATAGTTCGTTTCCAAATGGATATCCTGCTGGACGCGGAGGAATAAGTTTTACTATATGATCCGGTATTTGTAAAAAGGTCGGTTGAATAGTTTTTAAAATAATGTTCAGGGCATTTAACTGTACTTCTTTTGAAAGTGGCTGCATTGGAGAAAATGATTTTCTATTCAATGCATAGGTATATGACATCCCGCCTATTAATTTACAAGCTGCCTCAGTTTGATAACGATGGTAAAAATAAACGGGCACCAATACATCTTCTAACATGGCCATTGGCATTCCTGGTAATAAATTTGCCTGGCCAAATTGTGAAAGAGCTTTTGTTCGCACATGAATCACTTCATTCAATTCGGTCGCAGCATCTTTGCCATTATCCCATAAATGGGCAGTTGGGTGTAGGCCCCCCGGTGCTCTGGCATCCTGATCACTAATAAATTGCATTCCTTTAGCTTCTGCCTCATCGAGAATCTTATCCAATTCTTTTTTCTCTATAGATGGATCATCCCACTGATGATAACCCCAATTGATAGCAATCTTATCCCAAGTACCGATCTTATCATCATATACCTCACTGAAATTCATCTTACCATTTTTTGTTAATCTCACCATAGGATGTGGATAATCCATCACACTGGCTCGATCATTCACACTAGATGCATAGTTGTGCATCAATCCAAGTGTATGCCCAACTTCATGTGCAGATAATTGTTTTAATCGGCTCAACGCCATTTTTAACATCTGATCATCAGCCGGAATACCTTTTTCAAAAGGTGCCAGCAACCCCTGTGCAATAAGGTAATCTTGTCGAACACGTAAAGATCCTAATGTAACCTGTCCTTTAATAATCTCACCAGTACGAGGATCTGTTACACCACCGCCGTAACTCCAACCTCTGGTAGAACGATGTACCCAGTTGATCATGTTGTAACGTATATCCATCGGATCAGCCGTATCCGGTAAAATCTTTACTTGGAATGCATTGATAAAACCTGCCGCTTCAAAGGCCTGATTCCACCAGGATGCTCCTTCTAATAAAGCGGATCGAATAGGTTCAGGCGTTCCATTATCCAGATAATATACAATCGGCTTAATAGCTTCAGATCGGGTAGCCTTAGGGTCTTTTTTCTCTAGTCTATGCCGACGAATAAAATATTTGGCAATTGGCTCTGAAACAGGAGAACTATAATCAAAAAAACTCACCGGTATAAAACTGGATCGTGGGTCAAAAACTCTTGGTTTATAATTTCCATCAGGTAATTGTACAAAAGAATGGTGCATTCTTAACGTGATGTACTGAGGAGATGGCGTAACCGATTGAACAAAACTTCCCACTACTCCATCCTGATTTACAAAACTAACGGTGGCTTCAATTTCCGTATTGAATGGAAAATTTTTAGTCCGGGGAAGATAGATGGCAGAACGATTACTATCTTCAACAAAACTACCTTGCTGCATTCTGCGAAGAGTCTGAGAAACTCCTGTGGCATCTCTCAGCAAAAAAGAAGTTGCGTCAACTAAAACACGATTATCTGTTTCAGCCCATACACTAAAACTCCAAATCGTTGATTGAGCAAAAGATTGCTCAACGGCTCTGCGTTCAGCTTCATCATTACTGGATGCACGAAAATCATAGTTAGGTTGTACCATGAAAACCTTCTTACCCACTCTTGAAAACTTGACAATTAATCCACCATCAGATTTACCTCTGTCAAGACCGACATCATTTGAACCTAAACCGGCAGGTAAAGAACTAACATACAAGATTTCTGAATCCCATTTATTGATCTCCAGAAATATTCTGCCATTCGTACCATCCCAATAAAAATCCATAAATCCAGGGTATTTTATCATACCCTTTGTCCGTTCTTCAATAGATTGAGCAGATACAGTTAAACTAAAAAGTATCCATAAACATGATATGAACTTAGCCATAAGAGAAGTTTTATCTTAGATAACAAGTTAAATTTTTCTATCTACATTTACATTTTCTGTTATGAAATTATCCCTTTGGACCATAGGAAAAGTGCATGATCCCCTTGTTAGGGATGGTATTTTAGAATTTACAACTCGTATAAACCGATATTTTCAAATGGAATGGAAGATATTTCCTGTTCCAAAACATAGTACACCGGAACAACTCAAAAAAGCAGAAGCAGAGCTTATTATAAATGCCCTTGAGCCTGAAGATTATCTTGTTTTACTGGATGAAAAAGGGAAATCATTAACTTCTATAGAACTAGCAGATTTCATACAGAAAAGGGCAAATGATAGTGGTAAATCCAATCGGTTAATTTTTTTAATTGGGGGTGCTTATGGCGTAGATCAATCCGTTTTTCAAAAGGCAAAAATGGTCTGGTCACTATCGTCACTTACCTTCCCCCATCAGTTAGTACGATTGATTTTAGCTGAACAACTTTACCGTGCCTGTACCATATTAAGAAATGAAAAATATCATCATAACTGATTTTTATGTCGATCACATTAATTATTATAGTAGCCACTGTCCTCGCTTCACTTCCGGCAATTCAAAATGATGAGTTAAAAGACAAATTTCTTTTTTGGCCCTATATGATTCGTAAAAAAAAGGAGTTTTTCCGCTTTTTCACAGGAGCTTTTTTTCATGCCGATCTAATGCATCTAGCCTTTAATATGATCACCTTGTATTCATTTGGCCAGATCCTGGAAAAAGGGCTATTCCCACAGTTGTTTGGGCCGTATTCCAATGTACTATTTATATTGCTGTATGCACTGGGAATCGTATTTGCGGGCGTCCCTGATTTTTTTAAATATAGAAATGATTATGGCTATAGAGCGTTGGGAGCTTCAGGTGCTGTTTCCTCTGTGATTTTTTCTGCCATCTTGCTCTATCCGAATATGGGATTACGTTTTTTCTTTTTTCCAATAGATATTCCCGGTTGGCTATTTGGCATTCTTTATTTAGGCATATCCGCTTACATGGCAAAACGTGGGGGAGATAATATTGGACATAGTGCTCACTTCTGGGGTGGAATATTTGGATTGATCTATACATTTATAGCTGGTCTGGCGCTAGCTAAGATTAATCTGCTGATCTACTTTAAAAACGCTATACTCCTCTTTTTACCATTCACTTCTAACGTAAGCAGGAATTGCCCGGATGCAATAGACTTTATATTCATAATGTCTTGAATAGGTAATTCATGCCTACCCTTAGATTGAATACCTAAATTCTTTGAGCCTAATTTTTGTCCTTGCAGTGTCCAAATACTTACCTCAGTTCTGCCTGATTCAGGAAGATCAAATACCAATTTTGATATAGTATGGACCGGATTAGGATATATGATCAATGACCTTGATGAATAATCAGATCTGAGGTCATGAATGGATGTAACAACCGAATTGGTTATATTACGGTTTGTATAAACATAATATTCGCCAGGAAGCAAACTGATATTCTCTGCTGAACCTGTTGCATTTCTTGTTGTTCCGGTCAAATATGAATACCAGGTTCCCGCTTTAGGAAAACTAACACTCACAGTTCTTGCTGTAACATCAAAATTACCCATAACCACAACACTCAATGAATCACTGGTCACGGTCATCCATTTAACTGCCGAGCTAAGATCATAAGTTACATTACTACCCGTAAAGGTTGATGCATAATTTGGGGTTAGTTTTAGTTTGATCAACGCCGCGTATACCTTTGATAATGCATTTCTTCCGGCATCCTGCCTGTAATCCCATTTGATCGGTTTATTATCCGTTCTGCATTGCATATTAGGATAAGGAGTTGGAACGGAATTGGTAGAGGGGCAAAAAGTAATGGAGAAATCATATCCTAGTTCTCCAAACTGCCACATTAACTTAGGTCCTGGCATCATAGCCCAAAAGGCTGCAGCCATCTCATTCCGTTTCAATCCTGTAGCAAGCGTTCTTGTAGAGTATGACCCGGAACTATTCCCAAAAGTGGCGTTCTTATATTGCAGCCGCTCTTCATCATGGCTCTCCATGTAAGACATGAGATGTGGATTTGTCCAACCACGTTTAGTATGCAGTGCGCCACTCAAATCTGAATTATTTATGTAACCCATGGTGGCTTCGTTAAAATTATAATTAAGATTACCCCATAATAACATTCCAACATCTGAGAGTTCTTTCTCTTCAGAGTTGTCTGCAAAATGTTCAAGTATGCAATATGAGCCCGGAGAAACCGATTGCATTTTCTGATAGATGCGTTTCCATATGGCTATACGTGAGGCATCATAATTTCCCCATGCCGCCTCATTATTTGGATTATTTACTTGTGTGAATCCTTTTGAAAGATCCCAACGAAAACCATCAATCCTGTATTTCGTCAACCAATGCTCCATCACTCTATCAACCAATTCCTGCGTTGCTATAGATTCATGGTTAAAATCATATCCCACATTATATGGATGCCGTGCATCAGGATTGAACCATGGACTATTAGTAGCCGGTTTTCCTGAAGCCTGATCAAAATACATTCTAACCATTGGGCTTTGACCAAATGCATGATTCAAAACCATATCCATGATTACCGCTATACCGTTCTTATGACATTCATCAATAAAGGCACGAAGATCATTTTCTGAACCATAGTATTTATCAGGAGCAAAGAAAAATGAAGGATTGTATCCCCAACTCAAATTACCTTCGAATTCCGTAAACGGCATCAGATGGATAGCATTTATACCCAGACCTTTGAAATAGGAGATCGTATCTTTTAATGTTTTCCAGTTTGATTGTTGAAGAAAATCTCTCAATAATAATTCATATACAACCAGATTTTTCTTATCTGGTTTGGTAAAATTGATCTGCCAGTTATAGGAAGCTTTTGCAGTTTGTAAAACACTTACAATACCTGTAGTCTTTCCAGTTGGATAAGCTTTCAATCCAGGAAAAGAAGCAGCAGGAATATATGGATCATGATCTGGATCTAACACTTTTTCTGTGTTGTAATCCGCTACTTTGATGGATCCATCTATAAGGTACTGATAAGCGTATTCTGTGGTTGGCTTGAGTCCGGTGATCCTAATCCAATGTCGATTCCCATCTGCTGTTTTATTCATCAGATAACTGGCAGATTGAGTCCAGTTATTGAAATCACCCAATACATAAATATTGTTTTTACCTGGTGCATATAATACTAATATGGCGGATGTATCCCCTGATTCATAATTAATACCATCTTTCACCCCGGTAGGAAGTGGTAATACAACAGGTGGATTTGAAACAAAAAACCGTAAAGAGTCTTTTACAGACACGTTACCATCCGTTGCGGTTACTATAATTTTTTGTTCGCCACTGGTAGTAATACTGGGTGTTGCCGATAATTGTTGAACAGCAGTTTGCGTGGCTACAATAGTTCCATTCAATGAAATCGTCAGCGTTGATGCAACAGATGATATAGTGGAGATGGTAATGGTTTCCCCAATATTTTTTAAAATAGGTTCTGGTGAAGGTTCAAATGTAGGTTGGGGTAACGGTTCTTGGATTCGAACTTGTAAACCAGATCCATATACGGGTAGATACATATCTGTTCCATCTGTATTTCGTTGAACACTGCTGCCTGCACCATTCCGAAATAGAATCACCACTTTACGAATGGATTCGGAAGCATCTGTGATTCCAAAGTAGGTCCGCAAATTTCCAGTAATGGTAAATTTCCATTTATTGTTTCCTAATGAAGTTGCAGCTGCAGCACCTGTAGTACTTCCCCAAGTGAAGCGAACATATTTCCAGTCGGTTGGAGAACTACTTCTAGTCGTGATCACACCGATATGAACATATACATCTGATACATTGGAATAATTCAATAACCCTTTATTCCCCTTTGATGCATCTACAGTAATCTCTACATTGCTTGATGATTCGGTAATGAAGTTGGGCGTTGAGGATAATAGTTGGGCTACCAGAGATTTCTGGCAGATCATCAACAGGATTATGATCCATAATTTTCTCATTAGCAAGCGCGTCATCATTGAATGTGTATTAGATACACATATTGTCTGACAAAGTTGTGTAATATTTACACATGAACAACATAAAACATGATTTTTTTTTCTGCGTATTTATAGGGTTGCTTAAATAGCGGATTTTGTGAGCGAAAGGGTCAGTATTTGCGTAGTTGAGGGGTGGATTTTGAATCGCTCATCGATTCTGTGGCCCAGGATCCAGCAAATCCGGCCAGCGGATTCCAAAACCAGTATTTTCTCTTTTTCATGTCTAGGCACTTTCTGGTCGATCAGAAACCGTGCGATTTTCTTCTTTTTGGGCATACCCAAGGGGTAAAAATAATCTCCGGCCTTCCAGGGTCGCAAGATGAGCGGATAAACCATTTCTGAAAGATCCAATTGAACACTGTAGCTATTTTGTGCAATAGGATCGTTAATCAATTTATTCTCTTTATGCATTACTAATTCCCCTAAGGCTGTTTTAACTACTGAAGTTTGCTCATCTATGAAAATCAAATCAGCCTTATCAAATTGTAATGGCGTGCAGATAAACCAATTCCGGTTTTTTATAATTCGATGTGTAGCAGAATCGATAAAACGGCCTGTAGATGCATTCATTAATTGAATGATCTCATCTGTTTGACGGGATGTAAAGCCCCTTGGGTGAAAAATTTCAAAAACCAGTGTTTTTAAGGGTACTGAAAACCTAAGCCCCTCCACTGGAACATGTAACTCCTCCCCTTTGTTGATCACCAGTTTTTTTATCCGCTTTTCTAATGCTTCTTTATACAATTGCTCAGCCTCTCTAAACCGGATCATATTCTCACGAAGGTTTTCTGCCACTTCCGGCCATATTTTGATCACCTGAGGAATTAGATGTAACCGTAAAAAATTACGAGTATATTTCTCGGAAGCATTTGAGCTATCTTCTACATAAGATAGGACATACTCTTTGGCATACTCTTCTATCTGCTGACGAGTAGCAAATAATAACGGACGAATAATCTTTCCCTGCTTAGGTAAAATCCCTCTTAATCCCGTCAATCCAGTCCCCCGGAACAAATTCATAAACATAGTCTCCACAGTATCATCCGCGTGATGCGCTGTAGCTATACGATCCAGATCTCTTTCAAGAAGCAATTCCTGAAACCAGTCGTAACGGATTTTTCTAGCGGCCTCCTGAATAGATAATTTATGTTCTGCAGCAAATAATTCGGCATTGACTTGCTTTACATGAAGAGGAACTTGTAAAGAGGTTGACAGCGATCGCACAAATTTTTCATCCCGATCACTTTCTTCTCCTCTAAGTTGAAAATTCACATGAGCCAATTCAACATAAATCGATGATCGTTTTAAAAGATGAGCCAGTACAACAGAGTCTATCCCGCCACTAATGGCAAGAAGGATTCGATGCTGAGGTTTGATCAACCCTTCATCTTTGCTGTACGATTCAAATTGTTGTTGCAAGTCTATCATTAAAAGATCAAGTCTTCATATAATGTATTCAATTCCCTCCAGGCATGTTCGTCTCCCACTCGTTTACAAGCAGGCAATCCTTTTTCACACCATTGAATGGCCTCATTCGTTCTACCCGCTTTGGCTAAAAGATTCACTAAATGGTAATAAGTCCCCACATGATCCTTATTTTTTTCCAAACTCCTGATAAACATTTTTTCAGCCTCTGCTTGATTTTCGTTTTTTAGGTACTCTAATCCGAGAGCATGATATAAAAACGCATCATCAGGCTGCTTTTCCAACATCTCCTGTATTCTGGCTATTCGATCCATGAAAAATAAATTCGGTTTTGAACTTCTTTGTGCATCCGATGTTCTTATATTTGCACATAGTTGCATAAACAACTTATTTACTCACTTGAAAACGCAGCATATGAAAATACTTGTTTGCATCAGTAAAACACCAGACACTACTGCAAAAATAGCGTTCACCGACAACAACAGGAAATTTGCAGGCGACGGGGTTCAATGGATTATCAATCCATACGATGAATGGTATGCACTAGTAAAGGGAATTGAACTAAAAGAAAAAGATCCTACTAACATTCTTCACCTGGTAACGGTTGGGCAAGCGGATGCAGAGCCAATCATCCGTAAAGCACTGGCATTGGGAGGAGATGAAGCGATCCGGATCCATGCAGAGCCTGAAGATAGTTATGCTGTAGCCGAACAGATTGCTCAAATTGCAGCTGAATATGATCTTATACTAACCGGAAAAGAGACTATTGATCATAATAATGGATCGATTGGAGGGTTATTGGCTGGTTTCCTGGACAGGCCTTTTATTTCACTAGCAACATATTTAGACGTAAACGGTACTACCTTAACCATAAAAAGAGAGATCGAGGGAGGTGAGGAAACTGTAGAGGTAACTGCTCCTGCAGTAATCAGTTGCCAGAAAGGAATGGCAGAAGCCAGAATCCCAAATATGCGGGGCATAATGGCAGCAAGAACTAAAACCCTTCGCGTTATTGATCCACAAACGCTGGAAGCAAAGACATCAATCGCTGAATTCAGCTTGCCACCATCAAAAGCTGGAGTAAAATTAGTTCCGGCAGATAATCCCGCTGAACTAGTGAGATTACTTCATGAAGAAGCTAAATTAATCTAACCTTATAAAACTGAAATCATGTCTGTTCTAGTATATATTGATCACTCCGAGGGAACGATAAAGAAAAATAGTTTAGAAGCCGCCACATATGCAGCAGCTGTTGGTAAAATTTTAGGCACGGATGCATTTGGACTTATTTTGGGTAATACCACTTCAGATCTATCTGCTATGGGAAAGTTTGGACTCAAAAAAATATTTTCCATCCAACATACTAACCTGAAAGGATTTGATGCACAAGTTTATGGAAGTATAATTGCAGAAGCAGTTAAACAAATTGGGGCAGATACGCTGATCTTTTCGAACTCTATATCAGGTAAAGCATTAGCAGGATTAACGGCTGGCAAGTTAAGAGCTGGATTGGTTTCCGGCGCTGTTGCGTTACCCGAAATCAATAATGGATTCACGGTAAAAAAATCTGTATTCTCCGGTAAGGCATTTGCAAAAGTATCGATACACTCAGCATTAAGGGTTATTAGTTTGAATCCCAATGCATTTACGATTACAGAAATGGAAGGCACTGCTGAAGTTAGTACGTTAACTATAGATGTGCCTGCACCAAAGGTTCATATCCAGTCAACTGAAAAAATAACAGGAAGTATTCCATTAAGTGAAGCTGAACTTGTAGTAAGTGCGGGACGAGGATTGAAAGGGCCTGAAAATTGGGGCATGGTGGAAGAACTGGCGGGATTGATCGGTGCAGCAACGGCTTGCTCTCGGGCTGTGGCAGACGTGCATTGGCGTCCGCATCATGAGCACGTAGGCCAAACAGGATTGGCCATCGCTCCAAATTTATATATAGCTATAGGTATATCAGGTGCAATTCAGCATTTAGCCGGAGTTAATCGGAGTAAAACAATTGTGGTCATCAACAAAGATCCGGAAGCTCCATTCTTCAAAGCTGCCGACTATGGCATTGTTGGTGATGCTTTTGAGGTAGTACCAAAAATGATCGAGGAGATCAAAAAATTGAAGGAAGCATAATTCAAAGGGCAATTTTTGCGTAATTTCGTTACCAGTTATGAAGAAGATAGAACTGGAAATCGTGGCTTTGTCCCATAGCATTACTCAATCACAATCGTATGCCGTGGTTTTGGGTGAAGTGAATGGGTTGAGACGTCTTCCTATCGTAATCGGAAGTTTCGAAGCACAAGCGATAGCAGTGGCTCTGGAAAGAATGCATTCCAGCCGACCACTCACGCATGATCTTATGAAAAGCTTCATGATGGCTTTCAATGTAGAATTACATGAAGTCGTAATCTATGATCTCCAGGAAGGAGTATTCTATAGTAAACTGATTTGCAGCAATGAAAAAGATACAATAGAAATTGACTCACGGACTTCTGATGCGTTAGCTTTAGCGGTTCGTTTTGGATGTCCGATCCATATCTATGAAAATATTCTAGATGGATCGGGTATAGTAATGGAAGATCCAGGTGCATCATCGTCTGCAAATAAGAAAAAGACAGTTTCAAAGTCCACATCCACGGGCAATCTGGAGAATTTAAAAACCATGAGCCTGGATGATCTACAACAATTGCTTAATGAGGTATTAGAGCAAGAGGACTATGTAAAAGCCATTGCCATCCGGGATGAGATCAATAGCCGCGGAAAACAATGATCGTATTTCCAAATTGTAAAGTAAATCTCGGATTGCATGTGGTGCAGAAAAGGCCTGACGGCTATCACGACTTGCAGACCGTTTTCTTTCCTCTACCCTTTCGGGATATTCTAGAAATTCTTCCATCTTCTAGTTTTGCACTTCATTCTACCGGTTTAACTATACCTGGTGATCCTGCTTCCAATTTATGTGTGAAAGCTTATCAGTTGGTGAAAGACCGATTTCCTGAATTACCCCCTGTTCATATCCATTTGCATAAAATCATCCCAATGGGTGGCGGATTAGGAGGGGGCTCATCAAATGGGAGCTTTACATTACTTGCGCTGAATGAAATATTTGATCTGAAACTCGCTAGAAAAGATCTTTTGGAAATGTCGATCCAATTAGGGAGCGATTGTCCATTTTTTATAATGAATGAGCCCTCATATGCCACTGGAAGAGGTGAACAGATGAAGCCAGTGGATATTAACTTAAAAGGTTATTATATCATTTTAGTTTTACCGGGAATTCACGTAAGTACAGCTCAGGCTTTTTCTGGTATTATCCCCAAAAAACCAAAAACAGACCTGGAACATAATATCGGTATGGCCCCCGACAGTTGGAAAGATTGGCTGATCAATGATTTTGAAGATTCTGTTTTTTTGCAATTCCCTGCAATCGAAGTGATCAAATCTTGGTTATACCAACAGGGAGCAGTTTATGCTTCGATGACCGGCACAGGCTCTACAGTATATGGCTTATTTAAAGAAAAACCAGCATTGGCTCAAGCGCCAAACGGAGAGGTACACATAATTGCCCTTTAATTAGTACATTCGATTATGCAAACGTCATTCTTAGCCTCAAATCTGGACTTACTGAATCACTGACGCTGCGCTAATTTTTGAATTCGCAGATTGGCGAATATTCGGATTATAAATCCGTGAATGATTTTCATTTTTCTCTTCAAATTATTCTTATGCAAAATTACTTCGAGCTTGAAGCTCGCTATGGTGCTCATAATTATCATCCATTACCGGTGGTTCTAAAACGAGGTTCCGGAGTTCATGTATGGGATGTGCATGAAAAAAAATATATAGATTTTCTATCTGGATATTCAGCTGTGAACCAGGGTCATTGCCACCCCAGGATCATAAACGTGATGATGGAACAGGCGCAACAACTTACACTAACGTCCAGGGCTTTTTATAATGATCAACTAGGACCCTATGAACAATATATCACCACCCTATTTGGTTATGATAAAGTTCTCCCTATGAATACCGGTGTCGAAGCCGTGGAAACATCGATCAAATTAGCTCGAAGGTGGGGCTACGCAAAAAAGGGGATCAAAGAAAATCAGGCAAAAATCATTGTGTGTACAGATAATTTTCACGGAAGAACAAGTACGGTTATCTCATTTAGTACCGATCCATCTTCTTATTTGAAATTCGGACCATTTATGCCGGGTTTTATAATTATTCCTTATAATGATTTACCCGCATTGAATGCGGCATTGAAAGACCCAGATGTGTGTGCATTTTTAGTTGAACCGATTCAGGGTGAAGCTGGGGTAATTGTTCCGACTGATGGTTATCTGGCCAAGGCTAAAGCCAGCTGTTCCTATGCTGATGTGTTATTTATGGCAGATGAGATTCAGACCGGATTATGCAGAACAGGTAAAATGCTGGCCTGTGATCATGAAGAAGTAAGACCTGATATACTTATTCTTGGTAAAGCACTCAGCGGGGGTACAATGCCAGTTTCAGCAGTATTAGCCGATGATCCGATCATGATGAATATTCACCCTGGTGAGCATGGATCTACATTTGGTGGAAATCCTCTGGCTTGTAAAGTTGCGATGGCCTCCCTACAGGTATTACAAGAGGAAGAAATGGCGACGAAAGCCTCCAAATCAGGGGAGTTATTCAGAGAACGGGTAAAAGAATTGCAGCATCCACGTATTAAAGAAATTAGAGGTAAAGGTTTAATGAATGCCATTGAGATCGATCATCCCGATAAAGATGCTGCCTGGACTTTATGCTTGGAAATGATGAAAAATGGATTATTAGCCAAACCTACACATGGCGATAAGATCAGATTCTCTCCCCCTTTGGTCATAACTGAACAAGAGATCCGAGAATCAGTAGATATCATTGGTAAAAGCCTGCACGTGATTTCGTAACTTCGCAAGGCAACGAATGAACATGAGCGAAGAAAAATCATTAAACTTCCTGGAGGAGATCGTCGAAGATGATCTGAAGAATGCTAAATATGCCTCTATACACACTCGTTTCCCTCCTGAACCGAATGGTTATCTACATATTGGACATGCCAAAAGTATTTGCCTGAACTTCGGCTTGGCGGATAAATATGGAGGTAAAACAAATCTCCGTTTTGATGATACCAATCCAGTAACCGAGGATACAGAGTATGTTGAATCCATTCAAGAAGATATCAAATGGCTTGGATTTGAGTGGGATCATAAATTCTTCACTTCTGATTATTTTGAGCAGATCTACCAGTTCGCCATTGAGTTGATCAAAAAAGATTTGGCTTATGTAGATGATTCCTCGCCGGAAGAAATTGCTGCATCTAAAGGAACTCCTACAATCCCGGGTACACCTAGTTCATATCGTGCTCGTTCTATTAAAGAGAATCTTCAATTGTTTCAAGAGATGCGCAATGGTCAATACAAGGATGGAGAAAAAGTATTGCGTGCGAAAATAGACCTAGCATCTCCCAATATGCACATGCGTGACCCCATCATCTATCGTATCAAACATGCACATCATCATCGCACTGGAGACACCTGGTGTATTTATCCGATGTATGATTTCGCACATGGGCAATCGGATTCTATTGAGAAAATCACCCATTCAATTTGTACATTAGAATTTGAAGTGCACAAACCATTGTATAATTGGTTCATTGAGCAGTTAGGTATTTTTCCTTCTCATCAATATGAATTCGCTCGACTGAATTTGAATTACACAGTCATGAGCAAACGTAAACTACTCCAACTGGTCAATGAAGGACATGTGGATGGATGGGACGACCCTCGTATGCCCACTATATCCGGATTACGTCGCAGAGGATATACGCCCGCTTCTGTTCGAAATTTCTGTGATCGAATCGGTGTGCAACGAAGAGAGAATATCATCGATGTAGGTTTATTAGAATTCTGTGTTAGAGAAGATCTTAATAAAACAGCCCTTCGTCGTATGGCTGTTCTGGATCCAATCAAATTAGTTATAACCAATTACCCTGCTGGACAAACCGAAGAATTAGAAGGTGAAAATAATCCTGAGGCAGAGAATAATGGCGGTTATCGTAAACTTCCATTCAGCAATGAACTATTGATCGAACGGGAAGACTTTATGGAAGTGCCTGCTAAGAAATGGTTCCGTTTAGCCCCGGGAGCAATGGTTCGCTTAAAGAATGCCTTTATAGTAGCATGTGAATCATTTGATAAAGATGAGCAAGGCAATATAACAACGGTTTATTGTACATATTTTCCAGAGAGCAAGAGCGGGCAAGATACGTCGGGCATCAACGTAAAAGGAACGATACACTGGGTTTCAGCTGTACATGCAGTAACTGCAGAAGTTCGTTTATATGATCGATTATTCAATGTCGAGAACCCTGCTGCTGAAGTCGATTTCAAAGCGTCGATCAATCCTGAATCTTTACAGATAATCGAAAAAGCCTATCTGGAGCCTGCGTTAAGTAAAGCTCAGCCAGATGAACGTTTTCAATTTATACGGAAGGGATATTTCAGCTTAGATAGCAAACTATCCACACCCGAACATTTGATCTTCAACAGAACCGTTACGTTGAAAGATAACTGGGCTAAGGTTGCGTCAAAGGCTTAGTGGTTTTTACAGTCCCAGAAGGGAATACAGCGGTGAACATTAACAAAACCACTGAAAACAACATTAGAAATAAACCCAATTGCTTTTCCGGACATATTGCGTGATAACAAGCGCCATAGACCAAATATGTTTTTACCGCATAAGCCATGCTTAATGCAGTGAATAACATATTGGTTCTCTTCAAAAAAAGAAAGTTCAGGAACTGGGCAACTACACTAAATACCCCAAAACTAATCAGCAGTTTGGCCGGCTTCCCATATATATTTTTTTCAGTAAAAAAACCAGTGAAGGACTTTTGAAGGTCGGGATAAAACGCCCAAGGCATGTAACAAGCTGCTACTAACAGGATAAATGCAAAAAGGGTGATCCATTTAGAATAACGCGAGATCCAATTCATACGGCAAATTACACATAAAAACAACCGCTCAAAAAACAAAACCCTGAATTATTCATCCAGGGTTTTGTTGAGGTTCCGAGCGGATTCGAACCGCTGTAGAAGGTTTTGCAGACCTCTGCCTAGCCACTCGGCCACGGAACCATTTTGCTAGGGCAAATGTAGGATTTTCCTGCTACATTTGTCTAACATTCTTTAACCAAAATCTTTATCGGCATTAAACCGATTTTCACTCCTATATGCAGCGGATCCAAGATTCAGAACTCATCATAAATGAACGCGGAGCTATCTACCATTTGGATATCCACCCTGAAGAGTTGGCGGATACAGTTATCACAGTGGGCGATCCCGGCCGCGTTTCAGAAGTAACGAAATATTTTGATTCCCTTGAGTCGCATCAGGAACATAGAGAATTTATCAGCCATACCGGATATCTCGGTAAAAAAAGAATCACTGTTCTTTCCACCGGAATTGGTCCAGACAACATCGATATTGTGATGAACGAATTGGATGCCTTGGCTAATATTGATTTTGAAACTCGTACCATAAAATCCGCGCATCGTGCCTTACAGATATTTCGTTTGGGCACATCCGGATCACTGCAACCAGAAATTCCAGTTGATGGATTAGTGGCGGGAACACATGGTTTGGGTTTAGACAATTTGCTTCATTTTTATCGTCCGGAACTACAGGAGGATGAACGCCAAATATTGCAAGCTTTTTCAGCCTATACACAACTATCTTCGCCACTTTCCAATCCCTATATTACTGCCGCCTCTTCTGCCCTGCTCAAACATTTTGCCAAAGGTTATCATAGCGGCATAACCGTTACCTGTCCTGGTTTTTACGGACCTCAAGGAAGAATATTACGATTAGGACTGGCTCGCCCTGAATTAGTTCAACGATTGCAAGAGTTTCATTTTGGATCGCATCGTATTTCAAATTTTGAAATGGAAACGTCCGCCATCTATGGATTAGGAAGATTATTAGGTCACCAATGTTTATCGCTGAATGTTATCGTAGCCAATCGGGTAGCAAAAACATATTCAAAAGATGCTAAAGTGGCAATAGATAATCTGATCAAAACATCCTTGGAGATTATTGAAAAAATATGAGTACCTCTTTACCTTTTTACAAATATCAAGGAACCGGAAATGATTTTGTGATCATCGATGGAAGAATGCATTTGCCTATTTTATCAAAAGCACAGATCCATTTTATCTGTGATCGGCGTTTTGGTATTGGGGCTGATGGATTCATGATCTTATTAAATAAAGATGGATATGATTTTGAGATGACATATTATAATGCTGATGGTAACGAAGGAAGCATGTGTGGAAATGGAGGAAGATGTCTGGTAAAGTTTGCCTTTGATCAAGGAATCCATAGATCTATATATAAATTCATGGCAATCGACGGAGAACATCTGGCTGAAATGGCTGATAATGGATGGGTCAGGTTAAAGATGAATGATGTAGAAAAGGTAAACGAAGATCAAGGAAATTTCATTCTCAATACTGGCTCTCCCCATTATGTAAATTTTGTGAATGATCTAAAGGATTTTGCTGTAACTGAGCAAGGAAAAGCAATTCGATATAGTGATACGTTCACCAAAGAAGGCATCAATGTAAATTTTGTGGAGAACATAAATGATCATACCATTTTCGTAAGAACGTACGAACGCGGTGTAGAAGCAGAAACATGGAGTTGTGGAACAGGTGTGACGGCATCTGCATTAATGTCGGCTCACAATGAACTTGGATTCAACAAAGTAGATGTGAAAACATTAGGTGGAAATCTTTCTGTGGAATACGATCGTATGGGAGAACAAGAATTTAGAAATATATGGCTTTGTGGGCCTGCATCATATGTTTTTCATGGAACAATTGAACTAAATGACTAATTTACTGATCAGCTCAATAGTCCAGTAGTTGATAAATCAATCTGAAAGGGATGATCCAATTCTTTAAAAACATAGACGGCACAACAGCTTCCATTGATAAACCAGAAAATGGAACCTGGGTAAATATTCTACCCCCCTTTAAACATGAAGAATTTTCAGAGATTGCAGAACAGTTGGAGATTCCATTGGAATTCCTGCAAGACTCTTTGGATATTGATGAGCGTTCACGCTTTGAAGAAGAGGATAATGTGAAGTTGATCGTAATCAAAACACCAACAGAAAATAATTCATTCAACGATAGTGATTCATACTATATTACAATTCCGATCTGTATCATTCTAACGCATCATCAAATTGTTACGGTGAATTCTTTTGAGAATGGTGCCATTCAAAAATTTTTGAATACGTTCCAGAATCGTCATCCAGATAAGCGAAATATGATGGTGTTGAAGATCTTTGAAAAAGTAACGCAAACTTTTATCGATTATCTGAAAGAGATCAATCAACGAAGGAATCTGTTGGAGCAGCGATTATATGAAGCTAATCGAAATGAGGAATTACTAGAACTGATGCGTATTCAGAAAAGCTTGGTATATCTGGTTACGGCTCTTCGTTCTAACGAGCTCTTATTAATGAAATTGGAGCGTACCAATATGCTCAGTTTAACGGAAGACGAACGTGAATTTTTGAATGATCAGATCGTAGATATGTCGCAAGCGCTTGAAATGGCAAACATCTACACGAATATACTCAGCTCCACTTTA
>Ga0315907_10002495_pt1 | contig 23030 bp, 21 predicted proteins | sample LakEriMetagenome_3_FD_203525 | JGI IMG/M metagenome (GOLD analysis project Ga0315907, IMG submission 203525) | Freshwater fungal communities from buoy surface, Lake Erie, Ohio, United States - Buoy 12 MA123 | ecosystem: Environmental > Aquatic > Freshwater > Lake > Lake biofilm | place: USA...
ATTTAGATGACGCACGACCAATCTTAGAGCGAGCAAGTGCCCGTGAAACAGCCTCTCGAGTCGCACTTGGTGCAGTCGCAAGAAGTTTCCTAGAGCAAAGCGTTGGTATAACAATCTTGTCTCACGTTTTATCTATCGGTAAAGCCCGAGTTCCTAATGATTATGCGTTGCCTGATCCAACGGACATGGCAAGGATTGATAAGGATCCCGTTCGTTGCGCCGATGAAACAACGAGTGCGTTGATGGTTAAAGAGATCGAAGCAGCTCACGCAGATGGAGACACTTTGGGTGGAGTAGTTGAGGTTTTAGCTTTCAATATGCCACCAGGATTAGGTTCACACGTTCATTGGGATCGCAGACTCGATGCTCGTTTAGCTGGAGCGTTGATGGGCATTCAAGCCATTAAGGGTGTTGAAGTCGGCGATGGCTTTGAAACTGCAACCCGCCGAGGCTCTGTTGCCCATGATGAAATTGAAAAAAATGCCAAAGGAAAGATTGTTCGCCGCACTGATCGTGCGGGTGGAACCGAAGGCGGCATGTCTAACGGTGAAGTTCTCCGAGTTCGAGCAGCGATGAAACCAATCTCTACAGTTCCTAAAGCTCTAGACACAATCGATGTTGCTACGGGGGAGAGTGCCAAGGCAATTAACCAACGCTCCGATGTCTGCGCAGTTCCTGCCGCTGGTGTCGTAGCTGAAGCAATGGTGGCGTTAGTTCTAGCAGAGGCAGTACTAGAAAAATTCGGTGGTGATTCAGTAACCGAAACACGCCGTAATTTCAACAGCTACATGCAGAACCTGAACTTTTCATAAAAATGCCACGTCTTGTTTTGATTGGGCCTCCAGGTTGCGGTAAATCAACAGTTGGCGCGGCCTTAGCCAGCAAACTTTCAATCGAATTCATTGATACGGATAATCAGATTGAAGCCTCATATGGCCATAAGATCTCAGATATTTTTGTTGACAAAGGTGAAGCGTTCTTTCGAGACTTAGAGTTCGCAGCACTTACTCAATCTTTAAGTGTGAGTGATTGCGTTTTGTCACTCGGTGGCGGCGCACCTATTGCACACAGGGCGCAAGAGCTTCTTAAGGCCTGCGCTTCTCCAATTTTCTTTTTGGATGTCTCATTATCAGTTGCTGCTCCTCGTGTTGGCTTTAATCGTGACAGACCACTCTTGCTCTCAAATCCTCGGGCGCAATGGCAATCACTCGCAGAGACACGAAGACCAATCTATGAATCTTTAGCAACTTTTGTCATTAAAGTTGATTCCATGTCTGTGGAAGAAGTAGTGAACGAGATCGCAGCAAAATTATGATTCATACTATCCGAGTTCATGCTGAGCATGAATATGACCTGGTTGTTGGCTGTGACTGGCAATCAAGCCTCAAGGAATCTCTCGGGTCTTATACTCGCGTAGCACTCGTGTATTCATCGGCAATGCGTGATCACATAAACGGTTTTAAGCCAGAGAACACTGAGATTCATTATTTTGAAGTTGCCGATGGGGAAGGTGCTAAAACTTCTCAGTCCCTGCAATCATTATGGAATTGGTTAGGAGCTGCTGGCTTTACGCGCTCTGATGCAGTTGTAGGTATTGGTGGAGGGACCATCACAGATCTTGCTGGTTTTGCAGCAGCATCGTGGTTACGAGGCATTGATTGGATAGCTGTTCCAACCACTGTTGCCGGAATGGTTGATGCAGCAATTGGTGGAAAAACTGGAATTAATAGTGATTATGGCAAGAACTTAATTGGTGCATTTCATTCTCCACAGAAGGTTTTAATCGACACCTCATGGCTCACCACTCTAAGTGATAGAGATTTTGCTGCAGGGTTAGCTGAAGTAGTGAAGTGTGGATTCATTATGGATGGCAAGATTCTTGATTTAGTAAACGATAAAGGCGTAGCAGAGATTCGCGGGGATTCTTCGCTAGTCCAAGATCTCATTACCCGCTCGGTGGCTGTTAAAGCCCATGTTGTGGGAAGTGATTTCAGAGAATCATTTGGAAGAGAAGTTCTCAATTACGGGCATACTCTGGGCCACGCGATAGAAATTCATAGTAAGTATTCACTACGTCATGGAGAAGCTGTGTCGATAGGGCTTGTTTTTGCCGCTGAACTTGCTGGAGTTAAAGGTTTGTTGGATTCAAAGAGTGTTCAACTACATAAGCAGATTCTCACTAACCTGGGATTGCCGACCACTTATCCAAGCGATTCTTGGCAACAGCTTTATCCGCTTTTGGCTCTGGACAAGAAGTCTCGTGGCCACCAACTTCGATTTGTGGGACTTAGTGCAATAGGTGAGACGTTGCGCATTGAGGATGCAAATGAAAGCGAACTAGCAGCTGCTTATGAGAGAATTAGTTCATGAAAATCATGGTTATCAATGGCCCGAATCTGGCCCGGTTAGATATCCGTGATTCCTCTATTTACGGAGATCTCAACTACGCAGAACTCAAATCTTTGATCGAGACAAGTGCATCCTCAGCAGGGATGCAGGCAGATGTGCGACAGAGTAATGATGAGGCAACTATTATCAGTTGGCTCCATGAAGCAGCAGATGAAAAGTTGCCAGTAATTATTAACCCGGCAGCATTTACTCATTATTCATATGCAATCCGTGACGCAGCAGAGCTATTGAAGGCACCACTTATCGAGGTTCATTTATCTAATCCAATGGCACGTGAGGAATTTCGTCACACATCAGTTATCTCTGGTGTGGCAACAGGGACAATCGCAGGTTTTGGTCCCAATTCCTACGTTTTAGCGATTAATGCCCTTAAATCCCTGCTTGGCTAAGTTGAAAAATAGCCCGGCAAATACGGGTATCCTTAACCTCTTGTCATTGACGATCAATGGCCGAAAATAATCACCTACAGACATGAGTGGAGCTTGAACCGTGGCAACTACAGCTGATCTAAAAAATGGAATTACTCTTGAAATTGAAAGCCAGCTGTGGACAGTCGTTGAGTTTCAGCATGTAAAGCCAGGTAAGGGTCCAGCATTCGTTCGTACAAAGCTCAAGTCAGTCCTTACTGGAAAAGTTATTGATCGCACATTCAACTCAGGCGTCAAGATTGATATTGCAATTCTAGAAAAGCGCGATATGCAGTATTTGTATAAAGAAGGCAACGACTTCGTATTCATGGATAGCAAAACTTACGACCAAATGACTATTTCGGCAGCGGTAGTTGGGGATATGTCCAAGTACATGCTCGAAAACACTGATGCCGTAGTTGCAGTAAACGAAGGAAATCCTCTTTACATCGAATTAGCCGCATCAGTACCTTTGCGTATTACCTACACAGAACCTGGAATCCAGGGAGATCGCTCTTCTGGCGGAACTAAGCCAGCAACAGTTGAAACTGGAATTGAAATTCAAGTGCCACTCTTTATCAAGCAGGATGAGATTGTCATGGTTGATACACGTGATGGTTCATACCAGGGCCGCGCTAACTAGTGTCTGCTCGCAGTAAAGCAAGAAAGCAAGCTTTAGACCTACTCTTCGAAGCTGATATTCGGGGAACTAATGCTTTGGAGACTCTCAACCTTAGAGATATCGCTGAAGAGGGACCAGATGCAAGGCCTATTCGAGAATACACACGCTCGCTTGTTACTGGCGTGAGTGAAAATACTCGAAAGATTGATGAACTCATCACGACTTATGCCCAAGGCTGGGACATGGATCGACTTCCAAATGTGGATCGCAACATCTTGCGTCTAGGTATTTATGAGATTTTGTGGGCAGCTGATATTCCAGACAGCGTTGCAATTGATGAAGCATTGAGTTTGGCTAAAGAGCTCTCAACCGATGAGTCATCTGGCTTTATCCATGGCGTTTTAGGTCGAATCTCATCACTCAAAGAGAACCTGTCCCTTTAGTTTCAAAAAGCAGTTTGTTGTGGGATAGATACATGGTGAACTCTTCATGAGTGCAACCTATGGTGATAGTCAGAAACGCGATATCACTCTTGCGCAAGGACAAAATTTCCCCATTGAAATCCTGGCGCTCTTTGATAATTCCAAAGATAAACGAGAAGAGAACATTTGCAGTGGGCGTGCTTTTCTCCTCTGAGATGGAGAGCGCTTTTATTCTGCGCAAATCGATCACAACCTCACCCTCAGCCCTCTGGGTCGGAGAACGTCCAGTTAAGAGATATGAGAGTGGGACGTCATAGAACTCTGAAAGTTGAGCCGCTTTCCTCACACTCAACGTTCTATCGCCACGTTCATAGGAGCCAAGGGCGACTGCTCGTAATTGCTTATGACTCTTAGTTTCAACGTCAGCCAAGGTCAGATTCCGTGAAAGACGAATTGATCGAAGGCGTGCGGCTATTTCTTCCATTTCTATGTTCATGGGGCAAGGCTAGGCATGTGATGCCACACGCATTTTTGGATATCCACAGAGGTGCGAATCTGCTGATATAGTCGCCCACGCATCCTTTAACGACCCATCCTGCGAGGTGGGGAAGGAGATTTATATGAGCGTAGCCCTGTCCGCACAGGATATTTCGCGTGCGTTGACCCGCATTTCCCATGAGATTTTAGAAAAGAATCATGGTTCTTCAGAGATCACCGTCCTGGGCATTCCAACTCGTGGGGCTCACTTAGCTGCTCGTATCGCAGCGATTATGAGTTCGATTGAGGGTAAAGAGATTGCCCACGGAACTCTAGATATCACCTTGTATCGAGATGATCTTCGCCTTCGCGCACCCCGCGCAATCATGCCCACATCAATCCCACCGATTGGAATTCAAGGCAGAGATGTCATCTTGATTGATGATGTCTTGTATTCAGGTCGCACAATTCGAGCAGCGCTAGATGCTCTCGGAGAAGTAGGACGTCCACGCACTGTGCAGTTGGCAGTCCTGGTCGATAGAGGCCATCGTCAACTACCTATCAGAGCAGACTTTGTTGGCAAGAACTTACCGACATCAGAAAAGCAATCAGTCAGGGTTTCACTGACTGAAACAGATGGTGTCGATGAAGTAGTAATTGAAGGGGAGGCAAACTAATGCGACATCTTCTTTCCATCAATGATCTGAGCGCATCTGATGCAATCGGAGTCCTTGATACAGCAACAGAGTTAGCACGCATCAATGACGGGCAAGTTAAAAAGCTCCCAACATTGCGTGGACGAACGATTGTCAACCTCTTTGCTGAAGACTCCACACGAACAAGAATCTCTTTCGAGGCTGCGGCCAAACGCCTTTCAGCCGATGTCATTAACTTCTCAGCCAAGGGTTCGAGTCTTAGTAAAGGTGAATCCCTCAAGGACACCGCTCAAACTTTGCAAGCAATGGGTGCAGATGCGGTGGTCATTCGTCACTCGGCATCTGGTGCAGCCCAGCGTTTAGCAGATCTTGAATGGATGTCGGGAAGTGTTATCAATGCAGGAGATGGAACGCATGAGCATCCAAGTCAAGCATTACTTGATGCTTTCACAATTCGTAAGCATCTTGGTAAGGGAGCAAGTGATCTGAAGGGATTGCGAGTTGCAATTGTGGGAGATGTTCTGCACTCTCGCGTAGCGCGTTCAAACGTATTGTTGCTTTCAATGCTCGGTGCTGATGTTGTGTTAGTTGCACCGCCCACGTTACTTCCTGTTGGTGTTGAGAGCTGGCCAGCAACAATTTCATACGACTTTGATTCAGTGATTCCAAATGTGGATGCAATCATGATGCTCCGCGTTCAGCAGGAGCGAATGAGTGATCTTTTCTTTCCTAATTCACGTGAGTATTCACGCTACTTCGGTCTCAATTCCGAACGAATGTCGGCTATGGCTAAACATGCAATCGTGATGCACCCAGGACCTATGAATCGCGGACTAGAGATCGCTGCGGATGTTGCAGATAGCGCTCGATCAGTAATCGTTGAACAAGTAACTAATGGAGTAAATGTGCGGATGGCTATCTTGTATGTCCTACTTGCTGGCGGACCTTTAGAAGTAGGGAGCAACTAATGACTACACAACGTTTTCTACTAAAGGGTGGCAAAGTACTAGGAGCGGCAAGCTCTGATCTCTTGATTAGCAATGGTCGAATTGAAGCTTTTTCCAAATCAATTTCAGATGAAACGGCAACTGTCATTGATCTCAAGGGCAGCGTAGTTTTGCCGGGCTTAGTAGATCTCCACACTCATTTGCGTGAGCCCGGACGCGAAGATAGTGAAACTGTCGCAAGTGCTAGCAGAGCAGGTGCAAAGGGTGGTTTCACAGCACTCTCAGCAATGGCCAACACTTCACCCGTTGCCGATACGGCCGGTGTAGTTGAGCAGGTTTATCGTTTAGGGCAAGAAGCAGGTTTAGTAGATGTATTTCCAATCGGAGCTGTCACACAGGGGCTCAAGGGCGAACAACTCTCTGAAATAGGAGCAATGGCTGATTCAGTTGCCCGGGTTCGAGTCTTTAGTGATGACGGCAACTGCGTCTTTGATCCTTTAGTTATGCGAAGAGCTTTGGAATACATCAAGAAGTTTGATGGCGTAATCGCCCAACATGCTCAAGAGCCGAGATTAACCGTTGGTTCCCAGATGAATGAGGGAATTATCAGTTCGAAATTGGGATTGAAAGGTTGGCCAGCTATTGCTGAGGAAGCAATTATTGCAAGAGATGTTCTGTTGGCAGATCATGTTCAGTCACGTTTACATATCTGTCACGTTACAACTGCTGGGGGAGTAGAGATTATTCGTTGGGCAAAGGCTAGAGGAATTCAGGTCACTGCTGAAGTAACACCTCATCACCTGCTGCTAACAGATGATTTAGCTAGCTCATATGACCCAGTGTTTAAGGTTAACCCACCGCTTCGCACAGAACATGATGTTATGGCGCTGCGAGAGGCATTAGCCGATGGAACTATCGATATTGTTGCAACGGATCATGCACCACATACGAGTGAGACGAAAGATTGTGAATGGGCTGAAGCATCATTTGGAATGATCGGCTTAGAAACTGCGCTCTCAATTGTGACAAAGACTATGGTGGAAAGCGGTCTTCTAGATTGGGCAGGAGTTGCACACCGTATGTCCATTGCTCCGGCAGCAATCGGTCGATACTCAAATCACGGTCAAGAACTTGTTGTCGGATCTCCCGCACACATAACTGTGATTAATCCAACCAAGAGTTGGGTCGTAGATCGCGATTTGGTTCTCTCAAAGAGTCGCAATACTCCATACCATGGCTACGAATTGCCAGGATTAGTAACACATACTTTCTTTGGTGGTCGAGCAACGATGATTGATTCAAAGGTAATAGAGAAGGTGGTGCAGTAATGGCGCAGGCCTTCCTTGTTCTAGATGACGGTCGAATCTTTGAGGGCCGCTCATGGGGAGCTACTGGACGCACTTTTGGTGAAGCTGTATTTCAAACTGGTATGACGGGCTACCAGGAAACTTTGACAGATCCTTCTTATCACAAGCAAGTAGTTGTTATGACTGCTCCACATATTGGCAATACCGGTATGAATACTCAAGATAATGAATCATCAAAGATCTGGGTCGCCGGTTTTGTAGCTCGAAACCCATCCTCATTAACATCTAATTGGCGCTCTGAAAATGATTTAGAAGCAGAGTTGATCGCCCAGAATGTTGTGGGAATTCAAGGGGTAGATACTCGTGCAATCACACGTCACTTACGTGATCGCGGTGCCATGCGCGTTGGAATTTTCTCTAACCTCGAACTGACTCGCGAAGAGATGGTTGTTGAAGTTCGTAAGTCTCCTCAAATGGCAGGTGCCTTTCTTGTCAAAGATGTCTCAACTCCCAAGACCTATGTAGTCCCATCAGTTGGTAAGAGAAAGTTCGTAGTAGCGGCTTTAGATCTTGGAATCAAAGCTGCAACACCACGAATGTTGGCGCAGCGCGGCGTTGAGGTGCATGTCATGCCCCATGATTCAACTTTTGAAGACATCCAGGCAGTTCATCCAGATGGCGTTTTCTTATCTAATGGCCCCGGAGATCCGGCAACTATGACGGAAACAATCGAGCTTGTTCGACAAGTTCTTGGCGCACAGATCCCTATCTTTGGAATTTGTTTCGGTCATCAAATTCTTGGTCGAGCACTTGGCTTTGAGACGTATAAGTTGCAGTTTGGCCACCGTGGTATTAATCAACCAGTAATCGATAAGAACACTCAAAAAGTGGAAATCACTGCACATAACCATGGTTTCGCCCTCAAAGCTCCCACAGATGCTCAGTTCACAACGGTTTATGGTCCTGGTGAAGTAACGCATGTCTGTTTGAACGATGGAGTGGTTGAAGGTTTGCAACTGCTAGAAGGTGCAGCGTTCTCAGTTCAGTATCACCCTGAAGCTGCCGCCGGTCCACATGATGCTGCATATCTCTTTGATCGCTTCATTGATTTGATGGGAAAGAAGGTGAAGGCCTAATGCCTCTAGATCCTTCGATTAAAAGTGTTCTAGTAATAGGAAGTGGTCCAATTGTTATTGGACAGGCATGTGAGTTTGATTATTCAGGAACACAAGCTTGTCGTGTGCTTCGTGCTGAAGGAATTCGAGTTATTTTGGTCAACTCGAACCCAGCCACAATCATGACTGATCCAGAGTTTGCAGATGCAACATATATCGAACCGATTACCTCAGAGATTATCGAGAAGATTATTGCGCTAGAAAAGCCAGATGCAGTTCTAGCAACATTAGGTGGCCAAACCGCACTTAATGCTGCGATTGCTCTTTTTGAGGGCGGGATATTGGATAAGTACGGCGTGAAACTCATTGGCGCTGATATTCCCGCGATTCAACGAGGCGAAAACCGCGAATTGTTCAGAGGCATCGTAGAAAAAGTTGGGGGAGAGTCAGCTAAGTCCGTTATTTGTCACACTATGGATGAGATTTTCGCAGCTGTAGTTCAGCTTAACTATCCGGTTGTTGTTCGCCCTTCTTTCACTATGGGTGGCCTTGGATCTGGAATAGCGTTTAATGAAGAAGAGTTGAATCAAATTGCTGGCGCTGGTTTGCGTCATAGTCCAACTTCTGAGGTCCTTCTAGAGGAATCGATTTTGGGTTGGAAAGAGTATGAGCTTGAGGTCATGCGTGATCACAAGGATAACGTGGTCATTGTTTGTACTATCGAAAACCTTGATCCCATGGGTACTCATACAGGAGATTCCATCACCGTTGCACCTGCAATGACGTTAACTGATGTTGAATATCAAAAGCTGCGAGATCTATCAATCGACATCATTCGAGAAGTTGGTGTTGCAACCGGTGGCTGCAACATTCAGTTCGCAGTAAATCCTGAAAATGGCCGAATTATCGTCATTGAGATGAACCCTAGAGTTTCACGATCTAGTGCTTTGGCATCAAAGGCCACTGGTTTTCCAATTGCAAAGATTGCAACGAAATTGGCTATCGGCTACACCCTGGATGAGATTCAAAACGACATCACTAAGACAACACCAGCCTCTTTTGAGCCAACTCTTGATTACGTAGTTGTTAAGGTGCCACGTTTTGCTTTCGAGAAATTCGCAGATGCCGACCCTCGCCTGACAACAACGATGAAGAGTGTTGGTGAGGCAATGGCTATTGGTCGTTCGTTTTCTGAGGCGCTCATGAAAGCTCTACGCTCACTTGAGCGCAAGGAAGCAATCTTTAGTTGGCCACAGATTAGTGAACAGGAAAAAGCAAATCTCTTAGTATCGATGAAGATTCCAACCGAATATCGTCTGCAGCAAGTTCAGAAGGCGATGTGGGCAGGTGCTTCCATTGAGGATGTCTTTGCAGCAACCAAGATTGATCCTTGGTACTTGCGACAGATTCAAATCATCAACGAGCAGGCATTTGCACTCACGCAGCTGGGGGAGTTAACTGCTGAAAAACTACGTGAGGCAAAGGGAAACGGTTTCTCAGATAATCAGATAGCAACTCTGCGCGGACTGCAAGAAGAAGATATCCGCCGTGAACGTCATCATTTAGGAATTCATCCGGTCTATAAGACTGTTGACACATGCGCTGCAGAGTTTGAGGCATTCACGCCTTACCACTATTCATCTTATGAAGAAGAAAGTGAAGTTAAGCCCCGCACGACTCCTGCTGTGATCATTTTAGGTAGTGGTCCAAACCGAATCGGGCAGGGAATTGAATTCGATTATTCTTGTGTTCACGCATCCTTTGTTTTGCGCGAAGCAGGTTTTGAAACAATTATGGTGAACTGTAATCCAGAGACTGTTTCAACTGATTACGACACTAGTAATCGTCTCTACTTCGAACCATTAACGCTAGAAGATGTCATTGAAGTTGTTCATGCAGAATCACTTGCTGGTCCAGTACTTGGAGTTATTACTCAGTTAGGTGGACAAACACCACTTGGCCTTGCTGCAGGATTGAAAGCTGCCGGAATTACGATTCTTGGAACTTCTCCGGATGCAATCAATTTGGCCGAAGAACGCGGCGCTTTTGGAAATATTCTCAAAGAGCAGGGACTAACCGCACCAGAATTTGGAATGGCTGCATCGCAATTAGAGGCACTGACAATTGCTCAAAGAATTGGATATCCAGTTCTCGTTCGTCCTTCATTCGTTCTGGGTGGCCGCGGTATGGAGATTGTTTATGACGACGCCGCGCTAGGTGGATTCATCACACGTGCCACCGATATAACACCGGATCATCCAGTTTTGGTTGATAGATTTTTAGATAGCGCAATTGAAATTGACGTTGATGCTCTCTTTGATGGCCATGAGTTGTTTCTGGGTGGCGTGATGGAGCACATAGAAGAAGCAGGAATTCACAGTGGAGATAGTGCCTGCGTTCTTCCGTCCATGACTGTTACACCAGCCCAGCTCATTGAAATTCGACAGGCAACTGAAAAGATTGCACGTGGTGTTGACGTTCGAGGCTTGATAAACATTCAATTCGCGATCGCTGAAAATGTTTTGTATGTACTCGAAGCTAATCCTCGCGCTTCCAGAACGGTCCCATTCGTTAGTAAAGCAACTGGAGTTGCGTTAGCAAAGGCTGCTGCCAGAATTGCAGTTGGTTCAACAATTGCCGAACTTCGCAGCGAATCACTTCTTCCAGCTAGTGGAGATGGAGTTGCGAAGGGCATTTCAGTCAAGGAAGCAGTTCTTCCTTGGAACAGATTCCGACGAAGTGATGGTCGCGGTGTTGATGCAGTTCTTGGACCAGAGATGAGATCAACTGGAGAAGTGATGGGTATTTCTCCCACATTCGGTGAGAGTTATGCAAAAAGTCAGATTGCAGCCTTTGGTCCACTGCCTAAGTCTGGAACCGTCTTTATCTCATTGGCAGATAAAGACAAGGAATCTGGGGTCCAAGCAGCCCTTGGTTTGCAGGAATGCGGATTTAGAATCTTAGCCACGGAGGGAACTGCCGGCTTTTTAAATAAGCATGGCGTAACGTGCGTGACTGTGCGAAAGAATTCTGAGGGAACCGGGCCTATGGGCGAGAGAACCATCGTCGAAACCATCAACTCTGGAGATATTGACTTAGTAATCAACACTCCTGTTGGTAGAGGAACGCGTCAAGATGGTTGGGCTATTCGCACTGCATCGGTCCAGCGCTCAATTCCAATTATTACAACGACTGCCGGCTTTAGCGCAGCGGTTGAGGGCATTAGATTCTTGCAAAGCGATAGCTTGTCAATTAAGTCTCTTCAGAAGTGGTTGGGCTAAATGGCTGGCATCAATAAGAATGCAGCACAGATTCGCGCAAATGTTGTTAGCAATAAGCGCGTGGGTCAATATCACCAACTCATTATCAACATTGGCGATCTTGCCCAAACTTGTCGGCCAGGGAACTTCGTAGCAATCAATGTGGGTGGCGAGAATTCGCGAATGGTTTTACGCAGAGCTTTTGCAATATCTCGCGTCTCGGCTAACTCAGTCTCTGGCGGAACAATGGAGTTAATAGTTGCACCACACGGGCAAGGTAGTAAGTGGTTATGTGCCCAGGGAGAGGGCGCAATTTTAGATATCGTCGTCCCACTTGGAACTGCTTTTGGAATTCCAACAGAGCCAGTTCAAGTTCTACTTGTTGGTGGCGGCTATGGATCAGCTCCGCTTTTTGGATTAGCTGAAGTACTCAACGCTAAGGGTTGTCGTGTGGACATGCTGCTTGGTGCAAGTACTGCCTCAAAGATTTATGCACCTATGGAAGGAAAACGAGCCGTTAATTCACTTCGTATCTACACCGAAGATGGCTCAATGGGTCAGACTGGCCGTGTTACTGAGCCAATTGCAGGATTAATTCAAGATCTCAATATCGCAGTTATTTATTCATGCGGTCCAATGGCGATGCTCTCAGCTATCGATGAGATAACACGAGGAACTGATGTTGTTCACCAATGCGCAGTTGAAGAATCTATGGCGTGCGGCATTGGAATATGCATGACTTGCGTATTACCTGTTGCAGATACTGATGGAAACATCTCAATGCTGCGCTCATGTATTGATGGCCCTGTTATGGATGGATCTTTCGTTCAGTGGGACAAGGTCGGAAAAGCGCTATGACCGCATTAGATTTCTCAACAACATTAGGTAATGCCTGGTTTCCTGCCCCAACTTTCACCGCAAGTGGTTGCGCCAGCTCTGGCCGTGAGTTATCTCAGTTCTTTGATATCAAAACTATGGGTGGTGTTGTAACAAAGTCAGTCATGCTCAAAGCTCGCAATGGCCGCGCAACACCGCGCATGGCAGAAACACCAAGCGGAATGCTCAATTCCATCGGTTTACAGGGCCCAGGTATCGATGCATTTTTAGCTAAGGATGTTCCGTTTTTACTCGAACAAAAAGCTCGCATCATTATCTCAATCGCTGGTGAGACGGTTGAAGAGTATTCAACTCTGGCGCGTAAATTGCGCTCTGTCTCTGGCATTAGCGCAATTGAGGTCAATATTTCCTGTCCCAACGTTGAAAACAGAGGCCTGGTTTTTGCTTGTGATCCAGAAGCGTCCAGACGCGTTATTGATGGCGTGCGCAGAACTATCGGTGGAGAACTTCCTATTATTGCCAAGCTCTCACCCGATGTTACAGATCTAGTCTCTATTGCTAAGGGTGTAGTTGAAGCTGGAGCAGATGGTCTGGCATTGATTAACACTGTTTTAGGAATGGTTATTAATCTGGACACTATGCGCCCACACCTTGGTGGAAAAACGGGCGGTCTATCAGGTCCTGCGATCAAACCAATTGCAGTAAGAGCGGTCTATCAAGTTCACGCTGAAATGCCGCAAGTTCCTATTCTTGGAATGGGAGGAATCTCAAGCGGGCGAGATGCACTAGAGATGATCGCAGCAGGTGCAAGTGGTGTTTCCATTGGTACTGCCAGTTTTGGCAACCCAACAGCGATCATGTCAATTCAAAACGAGCTTAAAGATTTGTTGATTGCTAAGGGTTTCACCTCACTTCGCCAAGCAATCGGCTATGCACATAGACCAGAGAGTGAGTAGGCGATGAATAAACCAGCTCCCATAGTTCTGGCCGTTGACACAAATGATTTAGAGGTTGCTAAGGCTTGGGTTGGTGCAACTGATGGTGTTATCTCAGTAGTTAAGTTAGGTCTTGAGTTCTACGCAACATTTGGAAATGAAGGCATCAAGGCCATTGCAGATAGTTGCAATACCGATATTTTCTTAGATCTAAAGCTTCACGATATTCCACACACAGTTGCAGGTGCAGCAAGGGCTGTTTCGACTTTGCGTCCTAAGTTTCTAACCGTGCATGCAGCCGGTGGTAGTGCAATGGTTCAGGCAGCTGCAGATGCCATGCCTTCAACTCACATAACGGGTGTAACAATCTTGACTTCTCTGTCGGAAAAAGATGTAGCTGATATCGGCTTTAAATCCCATGCACTTGATTCTGCAGTTGGCTTAGCAAAGATTGCGGTCGCTGGAGGCGCCCGGGCGATTGTGTGTTCACCTCTTGAAATCCTGGCTATTCGTCAAAATGTGGGCGAAGAGATAACGATCATCACTCCGGGTGTTAGACCGGCAGATTCTTCGGGTGCTGATGATCAAGCACGAACTATGACGCCACGCGAAGCTATCGATCGAGGCGCAAATTACGTTGTCATCGGCCGCCCAATCACGCAAAGTTTTGCTAATGGAGCCCAAGCCATGCGTGAGCGAGCAATTGAGCTGGCTGAGCAGATTCTCAATTAACTTCACATGCAGTTAGGGTTAGTGCATGGGAGCACCTCCAGTACTTACGCCTCAGCAGCGCGCTGATGCATTAGCCAAGGCTGCAGCTTCTAGAAAGCGACGAGCAGAGGTTAAATCCAAAATCAAATCTGGTGACTACACAATTGATACCGTTTTGGAGTTAGCAAACACTGATGATGCGGTCGCGAAGATGCGCGTGAGAGAGCTATTAGAGGCACTTTCTGGTGTTGGAAAAGTTCGAGCACAGAGCCTTATGGAGAGATTAAACATCTCGCCAACGCGTAGAATTGCAGGACTTGGTCGCCATCAAATTAAGGAACTGCGTAGCGAATTTATGAAAAATACACACGCAGTTGTACCTGGAAAACTCATTGTGCTCTCGGGTCCAGGGGGAGTGGGCAAAAGTACGATTGCAGCACTGCTGCGCAAATCAGGTGATTTTTGGGTCAGTGTTTCTGCAACAACTAGACAACCAAGAAACAATGAACTCAATGGAATTGATTACTTCTTTATTTCTAACGATGAATTTGATCGCAAAATCAAAGAAGATGAATTTTTGGAATGGGCAGAGTTTGCTGGAAATCGATATGGCACACCAAGTGTTGAAGTACAGGATGCGCTCTTACGCGGTGAAAACGTTTTGTTAGAGATCGAAATTGATGGAGCTAAGCAAGTCAAAGCTCATCTACCTCAAGCAATTCTTGTATTCCTAGAACCACCCTCATGGGAAGAGTTGGTGGCTCGTCTTGAAGGTCGTGGAACAGATGATCCTGAGAGAAGGGCTCACAGGTTGCAATTGGCCCAAGAAGAGCTTGCAGCAGCCTCATTTTTCGACCATGTCATCGTAAATGATGCCGTCGAGCGGGTGGTTGCCCAACTGGTAGCATTGGCCTCTTGAGTCCGCAAACGGATTCTCACAGCACACTAGATCTGAGCGGGGTATAAACATGGATGGCATTACAAATCCACCTATCGATGAACTTCTAGATAAGAGCGGTTCTAAGTACAGTTTAGTTTTGTATGCAGCTAAGCGCGCTCGTCAGATCAATGCTTATTACTCACAACTAGGTGAGGGTCTTCTTGAGTACGTCGGACCACTAGTTGAGACACATGTTCATGAGAAGCCATTATCAATCGCACTTCGCGAGATCAATGAAGGCTTGCTCACGATTGAAAATCTAGAACCAACAGCTTAAGCACTAACTCTATGAGCGCCACTAACCGCGAGGTTATCCTCGGTATCGGTGGTGGAATTGCTGCATATAAATCTGCTGATCTATTGCGGCGCCTTCAAGATAATGGCTTTTCGATAACTGTTGTTCCAACTCCCAATTCACTCAATTTTGTTGGTGCTGCCACGTGGCAGGCGCTTTCTGGCCGTCCTGTTACAACTCAAGTGTGGGAAGACGTAGCTCAAGTTCGTCATATTTCACTAGCCAAGTTAGCTGACTTCTTCATCATCGCTCCAGCAACAGCAGATCTGATTGCACGCTTAGCTATGGGCAGAGCTGATGATTTACTCACTAATCTTGTTCTGGCAAGTGCGGTTCCAAAATTAGTTGTACCTGCCATGCACCCATCAATGTGGCTAGATCCAGCCACAGTTGCAAATGTTTCAACGCTTCGGGCGCGTGGCTTTGTAGTGATGGAGCCAGAAGTTGGTCGACTCACTGGAGCTGACTCTGGTCAAGGCCGCTTTCCTCAAACACAAAAGATCATTGATGAGTTCTTTGCCATGAGTGGGATAAAGCGAGATCTTGTTGGCAAGAAGGTATTGGTTACAGCTGGAGGAACTCGCGAGGCAATTGATCCAGTGCGATTTATTGGAAACAGATCATCTGGCAAACAGGGTGTGGCTATTGCAAAGGCCGCTGCTGCTCGTGGAGCAAGCGTTCACCTAATTGCGGCAAATGTTGATATGCCTGATTGTGATGGCGTGATAACTACACATGTTGAGAGTGCGCAACAAATGCTTGCTGAGTTAGAGAAAAGCTTCTCTGACACAGATATCTTGGTGATGAGTGCAGCCGTTGCAGATGCTAGGCCCATGAATAGTTCAAGTCAGAAGATAGATAAGAGTGAATTCACCTCTATAGATTTGCAAGTTAACCCTGATCTCTTGGCTACCTTGTCAGCTAAGAAGACAAAGCAAGTGTTGGTTGGATTTGCTGCCCAAACAAGCGAACTCATTGCATCTGCACAATCAAAACTCGTCTCCAAGGGTTTGGACCTGATTTATGTTAACGATGTCACTGGGGGAGCCATTTTTGGTCAGGATGAAACTGAAGGTACTATTGTGCTTCGTAATGGGGATTTGGTCCCTATTGCACGACAATCTAAAGACACGCTTGCCCATCATCTACTTGATTACGCCCTTGAGCAGTTAGGTTAGGACAATGTCACAACGTCTATTCACATCTGAATCAGTAACAGAAGGCCACCCAGACAAGATTGCCGATGCAATCTCCGATGCGGTATTGGACTCGTTACTCTCACAAGACAAAAAGTCCCGTGTAGCAGTTGAAACACTCATCACTACTGGACAGGTCCACGTCGCTGGTGAAGTTACAACTGATGGTTACGCCGATGTTATGGGCATTGTTCGCGATACTGTTTTAAATATTGGCTATGACTCATCTGATAAGGGCTTTGATGGAAATAGCTGCGGTGTATCAATCTCAATCGGCCAGCAGTCTCAAGACATCGCACAAGGTGTTGATGATGCTTATGAGCATCGTGTTGGCTCACAAGGTGATCCTCTAGACCTACAAGGCGCCGGAGATCAAGGTTTGATGTTTGGTTATGCATGCGATGACACAAAAGAGTTAATGCCACTTCCAATTTGGTTGGCTCACGCACTTGCGCAGCAGTTAACTAAGGTTCGCAAATCTGGATTGCTCCCATATCTTCGCCCTGATGGAAAGACTCAAGTCACCATTGAATACGACGGAGATCGCGCAGTTGCGCTCAATACTGTCGTTATCTCAAGTCAGCACGCTGAAGAAGTAGATGTGGCAAAGAAGCTCACTCCTGAAATTATTGAGCATGTAATCGACCCAATTCTTGCAACGATTGATCTACCTCGCAAAGATTTACGCACATTGATTAACCCAACAGGACGCTTTGTAATTGGTGGTCCAATGGGAGATGCTGGATTAACTGGGCGCAAAATTATCGTTGATACATACGGTGGAATGGCCCGTCACGGCGGAGGCGCATTTAGCGGAAAAGATCCATCAAAGGTTGATCGCTCAGCGGCTTATGCAATGCGTTGGGTTGCAAAGAACGTGGTTGCAGCTGGCTTAGCTCGTCGTTGTGAAGTACAGGTTGCATATGCAATTGGTAAGGCACAACCTGTGGGAGTCTTTGTTGAAACATTCGGAACAGAAACAGTTCCTGTTGCAAAGATTCAAAGCGCGGTAACAACTGTCTTTGATCTTCGACCAGCAGCGATTATTCGCGACCTAGATCTACTTCGTCCTATTTATTCACTCACAAGTGCCTATGGTCACTTCGGCCGTGAACTTCCAGAGTTTGCTTGGGAGCGCACTAATCGCGTTTCAGAGCTACAAAACGCAATTAAGTAATCACTGTGGCAACGCCACGGCTGTTTAGACTCAAGTCTCAGCTCGCACCTGCACCAGAGGGACCTGTCGCAACAGAATTTCCCTATGCACGGATCTATGTTGATACAGGTGTGTTTCATTTAGATACGCCTTATGACTATGAAGTCCCGGAGAAGTTCTCCGATGTGGTTAGAACTGGTGTGCGCGTACAAGTCCCATTTGGAAACCGCGAAGTAGAAGGTCTTGTCATCGAGCGAGTTGGTGCACCCAGCGTTGTCAGCGGACTTAAATCGATTACGAAAGTTCTTTCTCATCATTTAGTTGCAACGCCGAAATCCCTCGAACTGATAGCTCACACTGCCCAAAGATGGGCCACAAATCCGTGGGATGTGATTAGAAGTGCTATCCCACCTAGAGTCGCAGCAGTTGATAAAGCCTTTTCACCAACTGCATTTAGGAGTGTTAGATCTAGCAATCAATCTGATGTTTGCTTTCGAGCTTTCGAGCCACATATTTCCGCACATGCGCAAGTCGCATCCATAGCACTTGATTCGATCCGCAAGGGATCAGTGTTAATTGTTGCGCCGGATGAGCGTGACATCATTGCCATCTGCGCCCACCTGCAAGCTTCTTCTGCGCCCGTTGTGCGTATTGATAGTGGACTTTCACGCAATGACAGATATGCGAATTTCTTGCAATCGATGCAGGAACAACATCAGATCGTTATTGGTTCAAGAAGCGCTGTGTTCGCACCGTTACCGCCAGGATCCACCATCATAGTTTTTAAGGAATCTTCACCAGATCTCTATGAGGTTCGCTCACCTGCCTGGAATGCACGTGATGTCGCCATGATACGAAAATCTATTGATTCTGCTCGAGTGATTCTGTGTGGATTTGTCCCATCACTAGATGTTGCTGCACTCATAGATACGAAGAGAATTTCCTACTTCAATTCAAATGCAAAGGTCTCAGTGAAGGCTTTTACACCAGTTGATTCTTCTCTCTTGCCTGGACGAATCTTTTCAGATATTCGCTCGAACATCTCACAAGGTCCGGTTTTATTCTTATTACCTCGCAAAGGCTATGCCAATGGGATTCTGTGTGCGCATTGTAAGAATGTTGCCCTATGTGCCTGTGGTGGTCGACTGCATCTGACTAGCAAGAACGCCGATCCAGCTTGTCGTATTTGTGGAACCCTGACCAAAGAATGGAAATGCAGTTTTTGTGCGCGAGATAAGAAGTTCGTAGTCTCTCGAGGAATTGAGAGAGCCCACGAAGAGATTGCACGCGCTTTTCCAAATACAGCCATAGTTTTATCCTTTGGCGATGTCATTAAGGACCATGTTGAGAGCAAACCATGCATAGTTTTGGCAACTCCTGGTGCGATACCGCAAGTAAACGGTGGATACAGTGCAGTTGTGGTTCTGGAAGGTCTTTCCTATTTTAGCCACGATGATTTACGAGCAAATGAGCGAGCAAATGAACTCTTCTTTGAAGTAGCAGGATCAGTAAAGAAAGGGGGAGTAGTTCTTCTAGCAATTGATGATTCTCATCCGATAGTTTCTAGTTTGATTCGTTGGAATCCATCTGCAATTTTGAAGCGAGAATTAGCCCAGCGAGCTGAGATTTCTTTTCCACCATCTGTTAATAGTGCTGTGATGATTCTTCCAACGGCGCAAGCAAGCCCGCTCGTCAGTGGAATAAACAAAGCCATTTCGGATGCGCGTTTGGCCAGTGATACTCGTGTATTGGGTCCAACCAAGATTGATAGCCAGTCAAGCAAGATAGTGGTTCTTTCTTCATCGGACTCTAGGACTGCTCTGACAGCATTTCTACATGAGTTAATGCGACGCAGAAGTATCGCTAAGAAGAGTGATTCCAGCCTTCGAATAGATCCATATTCACTTTAGTATTTTTGATAGACTTCACCCATGTCGATTCAAGAGATTCGTTTATTCGGTGATCCGGTGTTGTTAACTCCGGCATCACCTGTGGTCGACTTTGATAAAGAGCTGCGAAAGCTGGTTGCAGATCTGACTGACACAATGCTTGAAGCTCCTGGTGCAGGCCTTGCTGCCCCGCAAATTGGCGTTCCGTTGAGAGTTTTTACGTGGCATGTTGACGACGTTTTAGGTCATTTGATCAATCCAACGCTAACTCTTGGCGATGAAATCCAAGATGGAGAAGAGGGTTGCCTGTCTTTTCCTGAACTTCGTTATGACGCTAAGCGAGCAATGAACGCAGTTGCCAGAGGTTTTAATATGTTTGGAGAACCAGTTGTCATCGAGGGGACTGAATTTCTAGCACGAGCGCTGCAGCATGAAACCGATCATCTCGATGGAATTCTCTTCATTGATCGCTTATCGCCTGAGGATCGCAAGCTAGCCATGCGAGAGATTCGTGAATCCGAATGGTTTAATGCGCAGAGCGAATCTGGAAACACACCAACTATTAAGACATCACCGCACTCTGTTTTCGGACGGAACACTTAATGCGTTTAGCGGTAGCCGCTACGCCCGAAGTTGCACTGCCAACTCTTCATTGGTTACAAACAAGCGAACACGATTTAGTAAGAGTCATTAGCCAACCTGATAGGCCCTCAGGACGAGGACAGGAACTGCATGCATCTCCAGTTAGCCAATGGGCTACAGCAAACTCCATCAATTTGGTCAGACCATCAATTATTGGAGAAATTGAATCAGCGATTGCCGATGTAGATTTACTCATCACTATAGGTTACGGACGCATCCTGCCTTCTACAACCATATCCATACCAAAGTTTGGTTGCATCAATCTACATTTCTCACTTTTGCCTAAGTATCGAGGAGCAGCACCAGTTCAAAGAGCTATTGAAGCTGGTGAAACACAAAGCGGAGTCACTGTATTTGCACTTGATCCTGGAATGGACACTGGCCCTATCTACACGTCAATCACAACACCTATCGAGCCCACAATGCGAAGCTTTGAATTGTTGAACAAGCTCTCACATATTGGAGTTGATGCACTCAAACAAGCTTTGGTCGAAATTGAAAAAGGTACGGTACCTTCTCCACAAACTGGTGAATCGAGCCTTGCTGCAAAAATAACTCGTGATGAAGCGCAGTTAAATTGGAATTCATCTGCGCATTCTTTGGTCAATAAAATTCGTGCTTTCTATCCGCAACCTCAGGCATGGACAGTATTCCGTGGGCAGCCACTCAAGATTTCTTCGGCAAGAGTTTCAGATATGGCGCTAAATGTGCAGCCAGGAGAGCTGCGAGTTGTTGCGAGTGATTGTGTTATTGGAACTCTGGATAAAGCGATTGTTTTGGAGAGAGTAACTCCGGCAGGTAAGAAAGAGATGTCAGCGTTAGATTGGTCGCGCGGAGCTCGCTTTGAGGACGCAGAACGCTGTGGTTGAGGCTAGACGCAACACATTCAAGGCTCCTAAACCTGATGCAGTTCGACTGTTGGCATTTGATCTCATCACCGAGGTTAATCGCAATGAAGGTTATTCAAATCTCTTGCTTCCGGCAGCTCTTAGCGCTTCGTCATTGGAAGATCGAGATCGCAATCTAGTTACCGAACTTGTGTATGGAACATTGCGCATGCAGGGAAAGCATGACTGGATACTGGCCCAAATATCAGATCGACCTTGGGCTGAAGTAGATCCAGGGATTGTGGATGTTGCACGCATGGGTGTTCATCAGATTCATGAGCTTCGTATTCCAGATCACGCTGCAGTCTCTGCAACAGTTGAAGTCGCACGTAAACGTCTGGGGGAGTCTAAAGCAAGTTTCGTTAACGCACTCCTTCGCTCAGTGACTCGAAAGAGCTATGAAGATTGGTTTGCACCTCTTGAACAGATCGCTGACACAGTAGAACGACTATCGATTCAGTATTCACATCCGCACTGGATTATTTCGGCCTACTTTGATTTATTGAAAGATTGGCAGGCAGTTGAGGCAGAGCTTGCAACAAATAATGTCCCTGCACTTCCAACGTTAGTTTCCTGGCCTGGGTATTCGACTCAAGAAGAGTTAGTGGCACTTGGCGCAGAACCTACGATTTACTCCCAGCTCGGCGCACGTCTCAAGGGCAATCCCGGAAATCTCGAATTGATCAAGCATCGTTTGGCTGGTGTGCAGGATGAAGGTTCGCAATTAGTTGTCACTGTTTTTGCTGCAGCAGCAACTGGTAAGTCGTGGCTAGATCTGTGCGCTGGACCTGGAGGAAAAGCGGCACTTCTTTCGAGTATTGCTAAAGAGCGAGGAATCGATTTCACTGCAAATGAAGTTTCAGAGCCTCGTGCAGATCTTGTGAGGAAAGTTGTGCATGGAGCAACTGTTTGGTGTGGTGATGGACGTGATATCGCTTCTCACGATCAGAGATTTGATGCGGTGATTATTGATGCTCCCTGCACGGGTTTGGGAGCCTTGCGCCGTCGCCCTGAAGTCAGATGGCGAAGAACACTGAGTGATCTTCGTGAACTCACCTCGTTGCAGAGGGAACTGATTGATGCAGCTGTTGCAGTCTTAAATCCGGGAGCGATCTTGGGCTATGCAACATGTTCACCCCACTTGGCCGAAACAACTGTGCAAGTTTTAGACATTTTGAAGAAGCATCCAGAGTTAGAGCAGTTAGATATTGCTGAGTTTCTACCGGCTAACTTGCGGGATGCCGTTCGCGGCAAATCAATGTCTCTCTGGACCCATAAACACGGCACGGATGCGATGTTTCTGGCTTTGCTACGTAAGAAGTAGCACCATGGCAGTTAGGCTAGAGATATGACTCGTGAGATTCGGATTACGCCAAGCATTCTCAACGCTGATTTTGATCACCTGGATCAAGAGATCGCAAAGATTGCAGATGTTTCAGATCTCATACACCTAGATGTGATGGACAATATTTTCGTCCCAAACTTCACTTTTGATTTTGAAAACGCCAGCGCAATCATTAAGGGTTGTCCTATTGGGGTTGATGCTCATCTTATGGTTTCTAATGTTGATGAAATCGGCCCTCGTTATGCCGAAATTGGTTGTGCAAGTGTGACTATTCATGCTGAAGCCAGTGAAAATATTGCTCAGACACTGCGAGCTATCCGAAGTGAAGGAGCCCGCTCTGGTCTAGCAATTAAGCCAAATACTGCGATAGATGAGTACGAACAATTCGGCGATCTTGTAGATATGTTTCTAGTAATGACCGTCGAACCCGGTTTTGGCGGTCAGAAGTTTATGAGTCAGATGATGGAGAAAGTCCGATCAGTTCGCCGAGTGATTGGCGATCGCCCTATATGGCTGCAAGTTGACGGTGGGATATCTCTTGAAACTATTGAAATTGCAGTCGAGGCTGGAGCTGA
>Ga0315907_10002500_pt1 | contig 22998 bp, 15 predicted proteins | sample LakEriMetagenome_3_FD_203525 | JGI IMG/M metagenome (GOLD analysis project Ga0315907, IMG submission 203525) | Freshwater fungal communities from buoy surface, Lake Erie, Ohio, United States - Buoy 12 MA123 | ecosystem: Environmental > Aquatic > Freshwater > Lake > Lake biofilm | place: USA...
TTTCAAGGTCGTTGATGACCGTCACTTCCTCCAACTTCTTTGCTTCCTCAATCATCTCCTCCTTTTTACGAAGGTTGATTTTCAGATCATGGTCCTGAAGCGACTTATAAATATTGATGTTGTAGAAAAACTCATGATTAAAACGCTGCCACTTCTCTTGCAGGTCATGATACTTATCGCCGGGCACATCGCCAATGGTATCCCACTGTTCTTTCAACGCTTTGTGCGTTGAGAATGCTTTACCAATGTTTTGCTCGTCCTTGATCAGCGCATCCATTTCATTCAGGATGTTCTGCTTCACTTCAAGGTTTTTCTGGCGCTCTGCAGCGAGTTTCTTCCCGTGTTCTTCGACACGATCTTCGTACACTTTCAGTACTTCCTGAAACTCACCTTCCAACTCGTGAGGGAGGTAGACAAATTCAACGTCTTCCGGATGTTCTTCAGCCTTAAAAGCTTCCATTTGAATTTGGCGTTCCTTGGCAGTTTCCGCTTTCCAATCGTTGCGGATTTCACGAACTCCATCACGGATAGAGGCAATCTCTTCCGTTTTGAGCAGTTCGCGCAGTTTAACAATCAATTCGTTTTTCATTACAACTTTAAATATTCTGTGGTCTTTATTAATGACCGCCTCGCAAAAGTAAGCAAAGCAGTACGTTCATAAAAGGGGTTAAAACGGATGCAACGCAGAAAGGTTCGCTTTTTCAATACAATTTACACACAGACCTTGTTGGCACTACCGTTTCGCATTCATTCAGCTATGGAAGCCCCAAAAAAGCTTCCTGATTACCTTTGACTCGGCGCTTCGCCCGCCATTCATGAAGTATCCCGAAGAAATAGCATACACCAAACTGGTTGATTGGTGCAACAAGGCCGAGCGATGCAGGTTCGACCTGGCGAGGAAGCTATCTTTATGGGGAGCTGAAAAGGCCTTCATCGATTCGTGTATTGAGCGACTACGGAAAAGCAACTTGTTTGATGATGCCCGCTTCGCTTCTGCTTTTGCTCACGATAAATCGAACCTGCAACGATGGGGCGCTCAAAAAATCAAGATGCATTTGAAAGCAAGATCCATTGCCGACGAATCCATTCGAGAAGCTTTATCACTCTTGGAGAAGGAAGTGCAACAAGACAATATCCGTGAACTGGCTAAGCGAAAATGGGCGTCCATTAAAGGAAATACACCCTTCGAACGCAATTCAAAACTGATTCAATTCCTGTTGCGCAAAGGCTTTTCCTACGCTGATATAAAGAAAGAGCTTTCTGCTATTGAAGAGTGGCCGGAGGATTTCAATCACCCGTAATTTCCTCATACGCACCGGCCATCGAGATATAATACACAGGTAATGCTGCCAGCAGTCCCACACAGCACAGCATAAAGCCGGCAATGAGGAGTATCCATAGCAATAAGTTGAAAATGAAAAACTGAAAATACTTTTTGCTTACGAGTTTCCAACTCGCTGCAATGGCCTGAAATGCCGAGTATCCACGATACACAATGAACATGGGGGCCAAGCAAAACAGTGTCATAACAGCTAATGCTACTAATGCCGCTAGCGCAGCAGCTTGTGCGATAGCAGGGGTGAACAACTGAAGAACAAACTCACCCATTTTCTCGGGAGCCATCGTTTGAATCTTTTCAAGCTCAGCGGCAAAGATTTGGAGGGGCTCATAATAAAACGGCAACACCAACAATGCGGCAGCAAGTGCCATGCTCAAGGTAACACTGATGCCTTGAGAAACCAGCGACGGCCAATTACCTCCACGAAAGCCACCGAAGAAATTCGAAAATTCACGGTAGTCATCGCGCGACTGCAAGCGCATGTAACACGCAAAACCTGCAACCAAAGGTGGCCCCAGCAACATTCCGGCTAAATCACCCACAAACGGCAGCGCACTTGCGGCCATTGAAAGTGCAATGTAGACAAGTGTAAAAGCCACATAGATTCCGAATTCATTGCTGAAATAAACTATGCCTTTGCGAATGAATGCAGGCCCGTTTACTTGAAATCCATCGGCTATGATTGCATCAATCGATCGTGGCTCATGATGCTCCGGTGTGCTCTTGAAAACGTCGTCCATAAATGAAATGGTATTGCTTTGTTGGTCTTGAGCGGTAAAGATAGCTACCTTCGCGGCCGCATTTATTCAAATTCAGTGATTAATCATTATGGCAATTACAAGCGATGCTATCGGTGAGCTGAAAGAGCGCGTGACCGCGCTTGGGAGGTACCTTTGACGTTGAAGTAAAACTACTTCAGATAAAGGAAGACGAAAAGCTAACACAAGACCCCGACTTCTGGAACGACGCCAAAAAGGCGGAACAGGTCATGCGTCAAATACGCAATAAAAAAATCTGGACCGATGCATTCAAGCATTGTTCTGATTCTGTGGAAGACCTGGCAGTTCTTTATGATTTCTTCAAAGAGCAAGCGGCCACTGAAGAAGAATTGGAAGCACAATTCAAACTCGCATCCACACGCGTAGAAGACCTTGAATTCAAAAACATGTTGAGCTCGGAAGAAGACGGCCTCAATGCTGTTCTTCAGATAACTGCAGGCGCAGGCGGAACGGAAAGTTGCGACTGGGCTGGTATTCTCATGCGTATGTATGTGATGTGGGCGCAGAAAAACGGACACACCGTTAAAGAACTTGACATGCAAGAAGGCGATGTAGCAGGAGTAAAACAATGCACATTGGAAATAGACGGAGAGTTTGCGTTCGGTATGCTCAAAGGCGAAAACGGTGTACATCGATTGGTGCGGATATCGCCATTCGACTCCAACGCTCGCAGGCACACCTCGTTCGTGAGTGTGTATGTTTACCCGCTTGTCGACGACTCCATCGAAATCGCCATCAACCCTTCAGACATCACCTGGGACACCTTCCGAAGCGGCGGTGCGGGCGGACAAAATGTAAACAAAGTTGAAACCGGTGTGCGCCTGCGACACGCGCCTACCGGCATCATCATCGACAATACGGAAACACGTTCACAGCTTCAAAACAAAGAGAAAGCAATGCAGTTGTTGAAATCGCAGCTCTATGAAATGGAGCTCGAAAAACGCAACGCAGCGCGAAGCGAGATTGAGGCAACGAAGAAAAAGATTGAGTGGGGCTCCCAGATTCGCAACTACGTTATGCAGCCCTACAAATTGGTGAAAGACGTTCGCACCGGAGTTGAAACCTCGGATGTAGATGCAGTGATGGATGGCTACATCGATGAGTTCCTCAAGGGCTATCTCATGCAAAAAGGCAAAGCCGCAGAAACCTTTTAATACTAGAAGAATTAAGCAACATATGGAATACAGAATTGAAAAAGACACCATGGGCGAGGTTAAAGTTCCCGCACATGTATACTGGGGCGCACAAACCGAGCGCTCACGCAACAACTTCAAAATTGGTCCGGAAGCATCGATGCCGAAAGAGATCATTCGCGCATTTGCAATTTTGAAAAAAGCTGCAGCTCACACCAACTGCGAACTAGGCGTATTGCCTGCAGAAAAACGCGATGCAATCAGCGTCGTGTGTGATGAGATCCTTGCAGGAAAACTCGATGACCAATTCCCGCTTGTCATTTGGCAGACCGGCAGCGGCACACAAAGCAACATGAACGTCAACGAAGTAGTTGCTAATCGCTCACACGTTCTACTAGGCGGAAAATTGGGCGAAAGTGAAATGTTGCTCGGTGCAAACGACGATGTAAACAAATCGCAATCTTCCAACGACACCTACCCTACCGCCATGCACATCGCAGCATACGAATCGGTGGTGAAGAAAACCATTCCGGGTGTTACGCTTCTCCGCAATACACTTCATGCGAAAAGCAAAGAATTCATGAACGTAGTGAAAATTGGCCGCACACACTTGATGGATGCTACACCGGTAACACTGGGTCAAGAATTAAGCGGATATGTTGCACAACTTGATCATGGCTTGCGCGCCCTGAACAACACGCTTTCACATTTGGGTGAGCTCGCTCTTGGCGGCACAGCTGTAGGTACAGGATTGAACGCACCAAAAGGATATTCTGAATTGGTCGCTAAAAAAATCGCAGAATTCAGCGGTCTGCCTTTCACCAGTGCTCCCAACAAATTCGAAGCACTCGCAGCACACGACGGCATCGTTGAAAGCCATGGTGCACTAAAGCAACTAGCAGTATCACTCAACAAAATCGCGAACGACATTCGCATGATGGCGAGCGGACCACGCAGTGGCATCGGGGAGATTTTCATTCCCGAAAATGAACCCGGAAGCAGCATCATGCCCGGTAAGGTAAACCCAACACAATGCGAAGCTCTTACCATGGTTTGCGCACAAGTAATAGGCAACGACGTGGCCATTACGGTTGGCGGCACTCAGGGACATTACGAGTTGAATGTATTCAAGCCGATGATGGCCTATAACTTCTTGCAAAGCGCAGAGTTGCTGGGTGATGCTTGCGTGTCATTCAACGATCATTGCGCAGTTGGTATTGAGCCCAACCACGATCGCATTCAACAACTCGTTGATCAATCGCTCATGCTGGTTACCGCACTCAACACAAAAATCGGTTACTACAAGGCGGCTGAAATCGCGAAGGCAGCGCACAAGAACGGAACAACACTGAAAGAGGAAGCTGTTCGTCTTGGACATGTTACCGCTGAAGACTATGACCAGTGGGTTATTCCTGCCAACATGGTAGGTACGCTTTCTTAACCTCAATCAACCTATGAAAACGCAGAGAGGAATTCCTTCTCTGCGTTTTTTTTTATAACGATGTGCTAAATGTTAGCGTCACAAGGGATCAACATCCACACTCAATCTCACCTGCTTAAAATCGGCTTCCGCCAATCGCAAACGCATCATTTGAATAACGGTTGCCTTGATGGCTTCACTCTCCTTTTTCTTGTCGAATCGCACCAAAAATTGTTGTAGAAAATAGTTGTTGATACGCGGGATATAGGGGCGTTCAGGACCTAGAATTCTATCTTTTAAAACAGGTGACAGCAAACGCTGAATTTCCTGTGCTGCGCGCTGTACGACAGCATCATCCTTGTGCTTAAGCGTTATGCGCATTAGACGCACAAAGGGCGGATAAACGAACTGATAACGTTCCTTTACCTCACGATCATAAAAAGAACGATAATCGCCCTTGCTTATCAAATCCAGCAGCCAATGATCCGGGTTGTACGTTTGGATAAGCACCTTTCCGCGCTTGTTCTTCCGACCGGCTCTTCCTGCCACCTGCATCATAATCTGAAAACTTCGCTCCATGGCGCGGAAGTCGGGATAGTTCATCATCTTATCGGCACTCAGTATTCCAACCAACGAAACGTTATCGAAATCAAGCCCCTTGGTGACCATTTGCGTCCCAACCAAAATGCGCGTGTGCCCTGATTCAAATTCACTGATAATTTTTTGATAGCTCGACTTGCTGCGTGTCGTATCCAAATCCATCCGCTGCACACGCACATCGGGAAAGTGCACTTGCAGATCTTCCTCGATTTTTTCCGTTCCGAAACCAAGCATCTTCATTTCGACCGAACCACAAGCATGGCAAGCGGGTACAGGCGAAGTTGAATAACCACAATAGTGACAGCGCAATTGATGGGAGAACTTGTGGTAGGTAAGACTCACATCGCAGCGAGTGCACATAGGCACCCAGCCACAGCTTTCACATTCCCACAATGGCGAATACCCTCTTCGATTCTGAAAAAGAATAATTTGCTCGCCGGCCTCCAACACACGCTGCATTTCACTCAACAACTGTTCAGTGAAATGACTGTGCATAGTCTTAGCCTTGATTTCCTTTCGCACATCACACAGCACAACTTCCGGCAATTGCATACCGCCAAAGCGTTCATTCAATTCCACAAGACCGTATCGACCATTGACCGCATTCCAATACGACTCAATGGAAGGAGTAGCTGATCCGAGCAACACTTTTGCCTGATATCGTGAAGCAAGCCACAGAGCGGTGTCTCTGCCTTGATAGCGGGGGGACGGGTCATTCTGTTTAAAACTCTGCTCATGTTCTTCATCGACAATTACTAGTCCCAATCGGCTAAATGGCAAAAAGAGTGCACTGCGTGCACCCAAGACTACATCACACTCTCCGGGCACATCGCTCAAAACTTTATTCCATACCTCGGTGCGCTCATTATCGCTATACCCGCTGTGATAAACACCCACCCGCTTCCCAAAGAACTTACGCAGTCGCTCAATAATCTGTGTCGTAAGCGCAATCTCAGGAAGTAAAAACAGCACCTGTTTACCAAGCGCAAGAGTTTCTTCGATAATAGAGGCATATACCTCGGTTTTACCACTCGACGTCACACCATGCAAAAGGCAAACATCCCTTTCGCTCCAACTTTCAACGATAGCATTCTTGGCACCTAGCTGTGCCGGCGACAATTCGCGCGTGGGATTAGTATGAAGTAGCCCGGCATTGAGTCTTCCCACCTCGCGAGTGATACACACAAAAATTTCCTTTTCGATCAAGGCCGAAACAACAGCACTCTGCACTCCTTGTTTCTGCAGCTTCAAACGTTCCAATTCAGGCAGTCGATTCCCATCCCAATTCACGAGTTGAAGAAATAGCATCAATGCTTCGCTTTGCTTTTGTGCACGGCGAGTCTCCAAGTCAGCAAACAACTTTTGAAGTGCAGACTCTGAAGCGTAAGCACTATGCAAGGAAAGAAAATCAGCTGTTTTGGGTTTGAACTTTTCCTTAATCTCCTCCTCACTGCGCAACCAACCGGCCTCAACCAAACGTTTCACAATTGGCTGCACTTGTTTTATGGACAACAACTCGGCTATTTCATCCAACTTCATACTTCCACGTGAACGAAGGGCGCGAATAACCATTTGTTCTCTATCGGGCCATATACTCTCATCCTCATCAATTACCAGTACAAATTGCGTTTCACTGGAAAGTTTCAATCCTGCAGGAAGTGCAGCATTCATCACATCGCCCATCGTGCAGCAGTAATAGTTGGCCATCCAATCCCACAACGCTAACTGCTGAGGTCTCACCAACGGATGCTCATCAAGCAAGGCATCTATGTACTTTGCCTGATAATTTGCAGGCCCTTGCTGATGCAAGCTGCGAATAATACCGGTAATGAGCTTTGATTTACCTAGCGGCACAACCACGCGCTGTCCAACAACTACATGATTGTTCCAGTCGAATGGCACCCGATAAGTAAGTGGCACGGGCAATGCTTGTGGCACAATCACATCTGCGAATAAAGTAACCCGTTCCATTAGCGCGAAGATAAGGTTCGCAGATTTTCTAATCGATTCGCTTTGGCATCGAATCGAAAAACAAAAGGCCCACCGAAAAGGCAGGCCAGTTGTTTTATCAAAAGAACAAAAACTTTTTATCGTACGATAGGCAAACGCTGAGTTACAGTTGATTCGCCATTACTGAATTGGATGAAATAGATTCCGCTGACGAATTCACTGGCATCGATATCAATTCTGCGAGACTCACCAGCGTTCAAATCACCAACAAACAGGTTGCTTACGCGGCGGCCATTCATATCGAAGGCATCCACTCCCCATCGGCCGGCTTCATGGGCTGTAAACTGCACATTCAAACGATCCAGTGAAGCTTGCCAAGTTTTCATTTGAGGTTGTTCCAACATTGGCGCAGACTGTGGCTGTTCGAAGAAAATTACCTGTGTGTGACAAGTTTCATTCCCACTACAATCAATTGCACACCAGATGCGCTCATAAATTGGGCACAATGAACCCGCCTCGCCCAGCTCAGTATAAATTACCTCGACATCACCTGAACAATTATCGACTGCAGTCACTTCAGGAACTTCAGGCAATGCGTCACCACACACCAAAACGATATTCTCCGGATACTGGCTCAGTACTGGCGCCGTTTGGTCTACATAGGTGATAATCTGAACCTCTTGCGTAACATTACCACATTCATCTTCAGCAGTCCAACGGCGTGTCATTACCACCGCACATCCAATGTTTTCCATGGTTTCCGTTAGTGTAAAGACAGGAAGCGCGGTGCAATTATCAACAACAAATACATCCGCATTTGGAATAGCTTCCCCACAATCCAAGGTTAAGTCGGCAGGAACACCTGCTATTTGAGGACCTTCTGTATCGCTCACATTCAGCGTATAAGAAGCAGAAGTTGAATTTCCGCACTCATCAGTAAGCGTGCAAGTTCGAGTTGTTACATAGCTATTAGGGCAATCTCCGGGCGTTATCTCTTCGCTCCAAGTAACGGTTACTTCAGAGCAGTTCTCGGTATACTCGATGTAAGATTCTTCTACCGGCATAACCTCATCGCATGAGACCGACGCAGAAACAGGGAAGGTCAAAAATACAGGTGCAACTAGATCGCTTACCACAAGCGTCTGTTCAGCTTGTGCACTATTTCCGCATGCATCTGTAGCCGTGTAAGTTCGTGTGCGAGTTCCACACGCACCATCAATGAAAGTGTCGTTAAATGTGACAATCACATCGCCACAATTATCCGATGCCGTAGCCAAAGCAGCTGAAGCATTCTCGCATGACAATTCAACTACCGCGTTGAATTCGTTGAAAACCGGCGGCACATCATCAACAAACGAAATGGTTTGAATGTGCGAAGAAGTGTTGCCACATGCATCAGTCGCCACGTATGTTCGGGTAATCGTATAAGAACCTGCGCAAGAACCTGTTTCCGTAAATTCTGTGAAAGTAACTTCAGCAGGCTCTGAGCAAGCGTCCGAAACCAGTGGCAGTTCAACGCTAGGCGAAGCATCGCCGCATGACAAACTAATGTCCGAAGGAGCATTCAGGAATACAGGACCCTCTTCATCTACAAATTGAATAATCTGAACAAAGGTGGCGGTATTACCACAGGCATCTGTCGCAGTATACTCACGCATTATCTGATAACCACAACCGAAGCTTTGCGACTCATCCGTATGTGACATAACCACATCACCGCAGGCATCGACAGCCACAACATCAGCGTTCGGAACTGCATCACTGCAACTTAAGATGATCGTTTGCGCGATACCATCAAAGCTTGGAACTTCGTCATCAATCACAGTTACTTGCTGCTCCGCCGTCGCCCAATTACCGCATCCATCTGTTGCAGTGAAGACTCGCACAAAGCTATTCCCGCAATCACCAATGGAGAATTGTTCCTCGGAAATGGTAACTTCAGAACAACCATCAATGGCAACCGCATCCTCCAGCGAAGATTCATCACCGCAATTGATTGTAGCTGCTGCAGGAACAGATATAAAGATTGGCGCAATGTTATCAATGAACGTAATTTCCTGAACAATGCTTGTAGTATTTCCGCAAGCATCGGAAGCCATATAAATACGCTGCACTGTTGTACCACAAGAAGATGGAAGTAATTGATCCTCCACAGTAATAACAACATCATCAGCCGATGAGCAATTATCCGTTGCAGAGGTAGCTGTGATAGGTAGCTCTTCACCACAGAAGATTGCAGTATCAGCAGGCACACCAACGAGAACCGGCGCTACTTCATCGACCACGTAAATATTCTGAGTTGCTGAAACACTGTTACCACAAGCGTCAGTTACCGTATAAGTTCTTTCAATGTTATATCCTCCCGGACAACCTCCCGGTACCAGAATATCATTGACAGAAGCGCTTGCCGCAGAGCAATTATCTTCAAAAACAATATCGGTGGCATCAGCAGTTGGCACTTGGTCGCAACCGGCAGTGACATCCTCGGGTAAAGAAAGAATCGTTGGAGCAGAGTTATCCGCATATTGAATTTCCTGATCGAACGTGGCAACATTGCCGCATGCGTCAGTGGCCATCCAGTGACGCACCAGAGAACCGGAACAACCTTGGCCTGCGGCGGCCTCATCTTCGAACGTAATGGTTACCTCCGAACAATCATCTTGAACTACCGGTAGCGGGCCATCTTCGGAAAGAGCACCGCAGGCAGACACAACATTCTCGGGAGCAGAGATGAAAACAGGAGGTGTAGTGTCTTCGAGAATAATGAATTGCTGCGCTGTCGCTGTATTGCCACAACCATCCACAGCAGTGTAATTACGCAACAATATGGAACCGCAATCAGACGGAATCTCTGTTTGCGTATAATCGAGAGAAGTAATTTGAGAACATGCATCGCTAACTTCCGGTGCAGGAAGTTCAAGCGCATTTATATCGTCGCCGCATGAAGCGTAAATTGTATCTACTGCATTCACGAACTCAGGTCCAACATTATCCGTCAAACTAAATGTACGCTCCTCGGTAGTTGTATTACCACAATTATCAGTTGCTGTCCACGTGTAGGTCACGATACTTCCGCAATTACCGGGAACCGATTCTTCAGACACAGTTACCGCAACTTCCGTGTCACAATTATCGCTAGCAGTTACCTGAGCAACAATCGACTCACCACCGCAAGAACCCTCGGTAGATTCCGGAATACCTGACAACACTGGAGCTTGTGTATCAATTAATGTAACAATGGTAGATTCTAAGGCTTGATTACCACAACCATCAAAAGCTCTCCAGATACGGATATAGCTTCCGGCACAATCGAACAATGACTCATCAGTCCAGGCAAGAGTTACTGGTGAACAATCATCATTGACGATTGCAGTATCCAACACAAACTCATCACCACAGTTAAGGGTAACCGATTCGGGTATATAGCTAAATTCCGGATCAGCGCTATCAACGAATGTAATTATTTGCGTCGCAGAAGAGGAATTTCCGCAAGCGTCGATTGCTGTCCAAGTTGAAGTAGTGATGTATCCACATGATTGATCTTCTGTGACCACATTCGCGGTGAGCGTGAACTCACTGCAGTTATCAGTAGCAGTAGGTTCACCTGTTGGAACTTCATCACCACAATCCAAATCAGCGCTCGCAGGAACATTCTCAATCAGTGGTGCCTGGTTATCGGCCACCTGCACTGTCCAAGCCTGAGAAACACTATTACCACATCCATCTGTAATTGTGTAGGTGCGAACAAGTGTGTAATTGGCGGCGCAAACTCCCGCTGTAATTACATCAGACTGTGCAAGCGTAGTATTGAAACAGACAGAAGTATACTCCACAACAGGATTTAAATCTGCAGCAGCTTCACAACTCAACAGTGTATCATTCGGGAAAACGGTAAACTCCGGCTCACCCTCATCGATGAGATAAATTGTTTGAGCAGCGCTGGAGGAATTCCCGCAACCGTCTGTTGCGGTGTAATTGCGAGTCACAATACCAGGGCAACCCGCCTCTTGAACGTCATCGGTGTATGTAATAATCACGTTAGAACAGTTGTCACTAGCTCCCGCATAGATGCTGTCTGCTAAAGCACATGTAACGAATAATGGAGATTCGATTGCTCCAAAAACCGGAGCAATTTCATCCACGATTGTAATTGTGCGCGTTGCGAAAGCAAGCGCTCCGCAGGCATCCTCTGCACGATAGCTATAGGTAAAAGCAGATGCTCCGCATTCAGCAGTTTCGGTTTCACATGCGCGATCCACATTTACATCGCCATTTCCGGCAACTGCTTCACCGTTGAACGTGCCCGAGTATGAGAACCAACCGCTCATACCATCATTAGCATTTTTGTTATTTGCAGCAACGCCCACCTGAAAACCAAAATAATAATTGGATGGTAAGTGCTGCAAGCTCAACTGAGAACCGGCAAGAGTACCGATACCCGTTATGTTTGAAAAGACAGGTTTCAATTCGTAATACATCCAATCGAGATAATTGCCCGCTGCAAGGCCAAGATCATTCTTGTAACCTCTACCCAACTCAGACCAATCTGTCCAACCAAGGCCGTTCTCAAAATACATGTCCACTGTCATTTGCCACGACGAGTTAACTGAATTTTGGATCGTTCCGGTGAGGCGCCCTGTTCCATTAGCATAGAATGTCAGCGCTTGATCGCCTATGAAATTCCATGCAACCGAAGGCGCATCCAACAGCGGAAGCCACACAGCCCAATCGACACCAGGGCCCACGGCAGTAGTCACATCACAGCTGGCTGTGACATTGCCGGTCTCAGCAACAAAAACGTCAACAGAAACAGGACCAGCGCAATCGCTAATGGCAGTAACACCATCAGCCGAAGGCAAAGCGTCGCCACAAGCGACAGTTGCATTAGCACCAACATTCAGCAATGTCGGTTGCGCCTGCACCCAGAGAAAAGAAATAGTGAACAGAACCGTGAAGAAAGTGCTAAAAAGCAAATTGCCGGCTCGCAAAGTGAGGTTAATAGGAAGCATGTAGAAAAAAATTAGGGTTGGTAATTGGCCTGCATGGAGCGTTCAAATGCTACATGCCGACGTTCAAATGAAACCAATGATTCGATGATTGTACATGACATGCATCCAATCTTTTCAACCATATAAATCATGTGATGAAAATCAATAGCAGCAAAGGGTAGCAAAAAGCGATGTTCAATACTTGATGTTTTTTTGCATCCTTGAAATTTCTACGAATCGATTAAACATATCGCCTAAATAAAAAAAGGCACCCAGATTGGGTGCCTTTTCAATATTACTCAGCTGACTAGGCCTTCTTCTTATCCAAAACGTCATCTATCATTCCGTATTCCTTCGCTTCAGAGGCAATCATCCAATAATCGCGATCACTGTCGGCCCAAACCTGATCGTAAGGCTTGCCGCTGTGATGGGCAATTATATCGTACAATTCCTTTTTCAGCTTTTGAATTTCACGCGCTGTGATTTCAATGTCGCTAGCTTGCCCGCGAGCACCACCCAGCGGCTGGTGAATCATTACGCGTGAATGCTTCAGTCCGGTGCGCTTACCTGCTTCACCCGCGCACAACAACACGGCGCCCATACTGGCAGCCATCCCGGTGCAAATAGTCGCCACATCGGGGTTGATGTATTGCATCGTGTCATAGATACCCAAACCTGCGTAAACGCTGCCTCCTGGTGAGTTGATGTAAATCTGAATGTCTTTTTTCGAATCTGCGCTTTCCAGGAAGAGCAACTGAGCTTGGATAATATTTGCGATATAATCATCGATTTCTGTACCGAGGAAGATGATGCGATCGGCCATCAGGCGCGAGAATACATCTACTTCGCGGAAAGGCATGTTGCGCTCTTCAATGACTGTGCGAGTCATATTTTCAGCACCGTAAACATGGCTTATTACATCATCGACTACAGTGCCGCTGATGCCATGATTACTTGTTGCATATTTTCTGAATTCTTTTCTATTAATCATTGTCTTACTAATTATTAGGCGCAAATTAATCTTGGATAACGAGAGTTACGGGCCTGAAAAAAGGAAGATGTTCACAATGACTTGATCACTAACAATCCGTGCATTGGTGTGTCAAATCAATTGTGTTAACTTTTATAGCTAACTTTCGCGCATGAAATTCCTAACTTTCATCTTCATATTTATAACCCCCATTTGGGTTTACGGTCAGTTCATCCCCATAAATCTTAAGATGGATCTATCAACAGGAAGCCATTTCCTCCATTCGCAGGTCACAGAAGGTTATAAAATTGAAAAATTGTTGCCACACAATGTAGCTGGCGGACTTAGCTATCTGCTGAAAGAGAACCTATACCTTCGTGGTGAGGTAGGTGTGGATCTCAACAGGCCCGCTGATGGTTCGCTCTACTTCCGAAACGATTACTTTCGAGTCACGATGGGTGTTTCCACAAATCTGTTACAGTTACATTTCTTAAAAACACCTGGTCAAAAACACGCCGTTCAACTTTGGCAAGACAAGTTCAAGCTATATGGTTTTGTCGGTCTAGGCGTGAGTGCAATGATTAATAAAATGCGATTCAGCACCGACTATGATCGGCGCATATATATATACGATTACATGGCCAACTTCTGTGCCTCACTGACACCTACCTTTCAAATAAACCGATACAACGCACTATTTGTGCGCGCTATGATGGTAGGTCATATACGTCAGGCCTACAATTTTGACTTAATGGGCAATAACGACAACCGAGGTTTTGATGGGGGATTCATGATAGCAAGCATTGGTTATTCCTTTACTCCTTTCAAGTCGATGGCAGGCGCGCGGACCATTAATTAAGATTGCAATTCATGAAATACCAGCTGGCTATTGATCGAGGAAACTCGCTAACCAAACTCTCGGTTTTCGATGGCAATGCAATTGTAAAAGTAGAATCACTTGAAGACTCTCTTCTGGCATCCGGGATAACGGCGATATGTTCTTCGTTCGATGTCGGTTTATCTATTTTTTCGGATGTCCGCGATCGGTATTCGAATGATGCAATTCTGAACATGCTCCCCTCAGGGTGTATGCTGGTTTCAATGGAATTGCAATTTCCTTTTACCATTAATTACAGCACACCGGAGACAATCGGACACGACAGGCTTGCCAATCTTTCAGGAGCTCGCTCCATTCGTCCACATGGCAATATTCTGGTGGTCGACTTCGGCACCTGCATCACTTACTCCTTGCTGTTGGATGAAGCATTCTGCGGCGGCTCTATTTCACCCGGTCGTCAAATGAGGCTTCGCTGCCTGCATGACTATACAGGAAGCCTTCCCCTTGTAAAAACGAGCGACACCCCACCCACTCTAGTGGGAAATTCAACGACAGGGTCAATCCTATCGGGTGTGGAATACGCTGTATTGCTCGAAACCGATGCGATGATTGCTGCTTACCACAAAAAGTTTAATGACTTGGAAGTCATAATTACAGGTGGTGATTATTCATTTTTTGAGAACAACCTGAAAAGTGCGATTTTTGCAGCACCTCAATTAACTCAGATCGGCCTGCATGAAATTCTTCGAAGTAATAAACATTAAGCTTTTTGCGGTCGCTCTCTTCATTCTGTCTTTCGGTAAGGCACAGGCACAACACAATCCAAATTCTGTATACTCCCGCTTCGGACTCGGCTTACTGGACAACACGGGCAACGTTACTCATTACGGCATGGGAGGCATCACATCACCTATTTCTGACCCGATTGCTCTGAATATTGCCAACCCGGCCTCATACTCTTTCCTAGAAGTAACCAACTTGCAATGCACAATCAAGGGAATCAGCTCAACTGCATCAACCAATACAGAATCGACGAATTACCTCAACGGACAAATCCATGAATTGAGCATGGGTTTTAAAAAACCCAATGCAAAATGGGCCATGGCTTTCGGTCTATCACCATACAGTGCGGTCGACTATAAATTCGCGACAAGAGATACTCTGAGTGACTCGCTTTTCGCCAGCTACAATTATTCAGGACGTGGAGGGCTCAATAAAGCGACACTAGGATTTTCCCGCCTTTTTCGAATGGGTGGCATGGCTTCCGGAGATAGCACAAGTAATCGACTGCATCAGTTGTCATTAGGTGTAAACGCTCATTATATGTTTGGCAATATCACGCGTGAAAACGTAGCCGCGTTCAGTCAATCAGAGCATTACACTACTGTCGAAAATCACAACCTCTGGGTGAAAGGAATTGCTTGGGAAGCAGGTTTGCAATACAAGGTAAATCTAACTACTCGTCGTGACCCCCAAAATCGTATTATCGGTGGTTCAGCTCTTCAACTAGGATGCACATATTCACTGAATTCTGATTTATCTGCTGAATACAGTGAGCTCCTCTATTCGTTGCGTATAGCCTCCAACACAGCGTACCGCGACACCGCTTTATTTCTAGATGCATTGAAGGGCAGGCTAAAAATCCCGCAAAGATTGCAAGGCGGAATTGCTTACAAGTTATTCAACAAGAAGTGGGGAACCTTTGTCTTGGCAGGCGAGTACAGATTGCAAGACTGGTCAAACTATCGCTTGGAAATCACGGAGGATGTCGATCTAGATAATGGTTTGCAAGCATCATCCAGCTGGGCGGCAGGCATAGAGTACAAGCCAACCACCGATGTCAGTAACAATATCTTCAACCGTCTTTATTATCGAGCCGGTTACCGCAGTTATCAGTCTGAGCTCGTTGTCAATTCAGTGCGCATTGTTCAGCAAGCTACCACAGCAGGCATTACAATTCCCATTACACGATCACAATCCAGAATTCATTTGGGCGCTGAATGGGGCACACGTGGCACTCGCGAGGCCAATTTAGTTGAAGAAAAGTATATCGGTTTCATGGTTGGCTTTTCGCTATCCCCTTCTTCATTCGATCGTTGGTTCCGACAAGTGAAATACGACTAATGAGTTGGACAGGGAGCATAGGGTTTTTGATGGTGATAGGTTTACTTGTGAGCTGTCGCAACGATATCGAGCAGGTTCGAGCTATAACCGACAAAAACACGTATCCCGTTCAGACAAGTCATAATGCACAGTATTCCTTTTCAGAAAAAGGCAAAATGCAAACACGCTTGGAGGCAACCTTGTTGGAGCAGTTCGCCTTGGACGGCGACGAAGACTATTTGTTGGCTAGCAATGGATTCACCATGATTTTCTTTGACGCCTCAGAAGTGGAGGAAGCAAGAATAACAGCAAGAAATGGCAAATATGAGGAGAAGAAAAAACTGCTTACAGCATGGGACCAAGTAGTGCTCACTAACAAGGCCGGCGAGAAACTAGAAACAGAGCAGCTCATCTATCTTCAGGACAGTGCGCGGATAGTGACAGACAAGCAAGTGGTTATCACACTCAGCGGCGGAACCATATTGCGCGGACGGGGATTGGAAAGTAACGACAGCTTCACTCAATACCGGATTATTCAGCCAACAGGCGATATTCTTGTAGAAGAAAACCAAGACAGCATACATGGAAAAAACGAATAAAATCATTGAAAACTTCTGGCTCGTATTCACGATTGCCTCCTTCGTTTTCGCATGTTATTCTATCATAGCCTTTGAACCGTGGCGTGCCGAAATCAATAAGTTTTTCATACCCGGTATTTCCTTCTTCTGGTGGATGTTTCGTAGAAAAATGCGTTTGCGCATTGAGCGCAACAATACGCCCCAATAGGACCTGCAAGGGCTCGCTTTCGATTTACTACCTTTGCTCGACATTATTCGGTTACGCAGGATTACCATTCCCTGATTAGCCGACTCACTTGATGGACTCCTATTGGCCCTTAGTCATTTTTCTCTCCTTGATAGCTTCTGCTTTTTCCAGCGGGATGGAAATAGCGTTCATCACTGCCAACAAGCTAAAAATTGAGCTCGACAAAAAGCAAGGGGTCTTTGCTTCCAACATCATAGGGCACTTCATCAATAAACCGAAACTGTTCATTGCAACGATGCTCATTGGAAACAATGCAGCTCTTGTTGTATACGGTCTCTACATGGGCGAAGTAATTGAGCATTCCATTGCATATCAATTTCCGGCTTTTTCCATCGCTGTTGGCGATTTTGGAGTAGTGCTCACCCAAACAATTCTATCCACCATTATCGTATTAGTATTCGCAGAGTTCATTCCGAAAGCGATTTTCAGCATCAATCCCAACCGATGGCTCAACATGATGGCCGTGCCTCTTGCCATATGGTATGGTGTGCTCTATGCGTTTGCTTGGATAGTAACCGGAATATCCGATTTGTTCATTCGACTAGTTGTGCGCAAGGAAATAAAAGATGAAGAAGTAGAATTCGGTCGTATCGACCTCGACCACTATCTTGAGCAGGCGACAGGCAATATCGATCAAAGTAAAGCCATCGATCACGAAATACAGATTTTCCAAAATGCCCTCGATTTTTCAAATCTCAAAGCACGCGATTGTCTGTTACCACGCAACGAAATAGTGGCAATCGACATTACAGACACCATCGAGAATTTGAAAAAACGCTTTATCGATACCCGCCTCTCTAAAATCCTGGTTTACCGTGAAAGCATCGATCATGTTATTGGCTACGTGCATTCGTATGAACTTTTCAAAAGGCCGGTTCACATACAACACATCCTTCGCCCTATTTCTATCATTCCGGAACCCATGCCTGCATATGAAATTCTAGAATTATTCATCAAACAAAAAAAGCAAGTGGCAGTAGTGGTAGATGAATTTGGAGGCACAGCGGGCATGATAACTATGGAAGACATTGTTGAAGAGATTTTCGGGGAAATCGAAGACGAACACGACAAAGAGGAAAATACCGAATTACAGCACGCCGACGGCTCATACGATTTTTCTGCACGTCTGGAAATCGACTACCTAAACAACAAGTACAAACTCGAGCTACCGGAAAACCAGGAGGCTTATGACACGCTCGGCGGTTTGATACTTTTCTTGCGGGGCGACATACCGGAAGAAATGGAAACCATCACGCAGGGAGTATATACGTTCACCCCATTAAAGGTGAGTGAGACCCGCATAGAATTAGTCAAAATTACAGTTCAGGCTTAACGAGGAACAGCGAAACCCATTCGTTATCGCTTCATTTTCAACGGTTTCAGAACAGCCGTTCGCTTTATAAATACTGAATGTCAATTATTTAAGGCCGCCTGCTTGAAGTATGGCGTCTATTCACGATATTCGCACCCCAAAATTTTAAGATAAACTGACTTATGGCAATGATTGAAAAAATCCGACAGCAGCGTGGTTTGTTGTTGGTTATGGTAGGTGTAGGCCTTCTCTCCTTCCTAATCCCTTACGACGCGGTGATGTCGCTTTTTGGAAATAATAATGCGGCAATTGGTGAAATAGACGGACAATCTATCAGCGCGCAGGAATGGCAACGTGCACTTCAAGACCGTGAGCCACTTTTTCAATACCAGGGCAACGAACAGAGCCTTTCTAACGACACCTGGAATCAATTGATGGAAAACATCATCTACCAGGATGAATATGATGCATTGGGAATTGAAGTCTCCGATGAAGAGTATGAGGAAATCACCTTTGGTGAATTGCTGTCTCCTTTCGTGAAGAGCACCATCTATGGTGGCAAAGACAGCACAGCTCTCAAAGAGCAAGTGCGCAAGAGCTTCGATGGTATGGATGCTAAAATGGCTGAAAACTGGAAGAAACTTATCAAGCAAAAGCGTCAAAAAGAAAAGTATGACATCATGCTTCGCAAAGCTGCATTCGCCAACAATGTTGACGCAAAATGGGCTTTCAAGACAGCTAATGACAAAGTGAGTGTTGACTTCGTTGTGAAGACGTTCACTGAAATTCCGGACAGCACTATTACTTGGACAGAAAGCGATGTGCGTGCTTATTACAACAAGCACAAAAACGATCGCGAATACCGTCAGGAAACAAGCCGTTCGGTAAAGTATCTGAACTTCCCGGTACAAGCTACTTCTACCGACAGTTCCTCACTTCGCGAAAGCTTGGAACAATTGTCTGCAGAATTCAGAACAGCTAAAAACGACTCCGCATTCGCGACAAGCAACGCAGGTGCACCAATCGAAGCATACGCGAACTACACCGATGGAATGCTTCCTGCCGACATTGAAGCACGCATCAAAAATGATTCATTGGGAACTGTAATAGGTCCATTCGCTCACAACGGACGTTTTTTGCTTGTGAAATCGAGCAAGCGTGGTGTCGACAACAACAGTGTTGAAGCACGTCACATTCTGATCAAAGACAAAGCAACCGGTAAAACCAAATTGGACTCCTTGAAAAACGTTATTACCAAGAGTAACAACTTCGCTGAGATGGCCAAGCAATACTCTGAAGACCCTGGTAGCGGTGCACAAGGCGGTGACTTGGGTAAATTCGGTCGCGGTCAGATGGTGAAGCCTTTTGAAGACGCTTGCTTCAATGGCTCTGTAGGTTCTCTGCAAATAGTAGAAAGTGATTTCGGTTGGCACTTGATTGAGGTTACAGGTAAAAACTTCCCATATACTAAGATTGCGCAAATCGACCGCGCTATCGAACCAAGCAGCAAAACAGTGAAGAGCGCCTATGCATTGGCAAAAGAGTTCTCACTCAATTGTGCCGACACCGCTTCATTCCGCATGGCAGCCGACACTCTTAACGGCGGTACCAAACTCATCGATGGTAAGAACATCAAGCCAAACGCCACCTCAGTAGCCAGCCTAACAGAAGCCGGCGAATTGGTTGGCTGGGCTTATGGTGCTGAATTGGGCGAAGTTTCTCAGCCTATGATGATTGGCAAGGATTACATCATTGCAGCTTTAACTGAAGTGAAAGAAAAAGGGGTTCCTACTTTCGAAAATGTTTACGATGTAATGAAGGCTGAAACAATCAAAGAAAAGAAGGCTGAAAAATATGTGGCAATGATGAACGAAGGTTCATTGGCTGATATCGCAGCTCGCATTGGCAGCGATGTAAAGAAGGCCGAAAACGTTTCTATGCGCAACTCCAACCTTCCTTCAAGCGGTGTAAGCATGCCGGAAAACGCAGTAATCGGAGCATGCTTCGGTTTGAACACGGGTACCATGTCGAAGGCCATCGTTGGCAAGGGCGGTATCTACGTTATTCAGCGCAATGCCGACATAACCACTGCCGAATCGGTAGACAACTACCAGTCAGACATGGATCGCGCCTCTGCTTCTTATCAGCAGAAGGCAGCCAACAGCATTTACAATTCATTCAAGGAAGCGGCTCAGGTTGAAGACAACCGTTACGAGCGTCGTTAATTGATGCATACAGAATTGGAAAAGCCCGACGTTTGTCGGGCTTTTTTTATTCAAGCACTTTCGATAAAAGACCATCAATTGTTGATTGTTTCAACCAAGCATCAACCGCGGTGACACTTCTCTGCAGATTACATTTGCTGCATGATTCAACAGCTTTCCCCTGAAGAAATAGTACGTCGAGAATCGCTCGATAAACTTCGTGCATTGGGCATCGACCCTTTTCCTGCCGCAGCATTTCCAACAGATAGCACAGCACAAGAAATTCTAGCAAATTACGAGGAGGGAAAATCCGTGACCATTGCCGGCCGTTTGCACAACATGCGCGACATGGGCAAAGCCAGTTTCGCACAGTTGCAAGACTCTACGGGCAAGATACAGATATACATCAGCATCGATTCCATTTGTCCGGACGACGACAAAACACTCTACAAAGAAGTAATCAAACACCTCATTCACTTCGGTGATTTTGTTGGCGTTAGTGGCAAACTGTTTACGACACGTATGGGTGAAATATCCGTGCATGTTGAATCCTTTACACTGCTTGCCAAATCGGTTAAGCCGTTGCCCGTGGTGAAGACGGATAAAGAAGGTGTTATACACGATGCCTTCACCGATCCTGAACTTCGTTACCGCATGCGTTACGTAGATCTGGTAGTAAACGAAAAAGTACGCGACACATTTATTGCTCGCACTAAAATCGTGAATGCCATGCGCAACTTCTTCAATGCCCAAGGGTATCTGGAAGTCGATACTCCGGTGCTACAAGCAATACCGGGTGGTGCATCTGCTCGTCCTTTCATTACGCATCACAATGCGCTCGATGTGCCCATGTATTTGCGCATTGCCAACGAGCTCTACCTGAAGCGCCTCATCGTGGGTGGGTTCGAAGGTGTATACGAATTCAGTCGCAACTTCCGTAACGAAGGCATGGACCGTACACACAACCCTGAATTTACCGTAATGGAAATTTACGTGGCGTACAAAGATTATTACTGGATGATGGACTTTACGGAAGCCATGATTCGCCATGTGTGCAACGAGGCACTGGGCACTTCATCTGTGCAGTTTGCCGACCGCACCATCGATTTCGGTAAACCCTTTCAGCGCATCACCATGACGGATGCCATTAAACAATTTACAGGTTTCGACATTACTGCGAAGACAGAAGAAGAACTTGCAGCATTCGCAAAAAGCATCGGAATTGACGTCAACAATGCCATGGGCAAAGGCAAACTCATCGATGAAATTTTCGGAGCAAAGTGCGAAGGCAATTTCATTCAACCTACATTCATCATGGACTATCCGGTAGAGATGTCGCCGCTCTGCAAGCGTCATCGTAACAATCCGGAACTCACCGAGCGCTTCGAACTCATGATTAATGGTAAAGAAGTGGCGAATGCATACAGTGAGCTCAACGACCCGATTGATCAGCGTCAGCGATTCGAAGATCAAATAAAACTGCAAGAGCGAGGCGATGATGAAGCTATGTTTATAGACCAAGACTTCTTGCGCGCCTTAGAATATGGTATGCCTCCTACCTCGGGAATGGGCATTGGCGTTGATCGACTGGTGATGTTTTTGACCAACAACGAAGCCATTCAGGAAGTACTCTTCTTCCCTCAAATGCGTCCCGAAAAGTTTCAGGCAGGCCCTAATCCACAAGATTTCATCGCGCTCGGAATACCGGAAGCATGGGCAGAGCACATCATCAAAGCCGGTTACGATACCCTAGAAAAACTGAAGAATAGCAAACCTACTGCAGTGCACCAACAGTTAAACGGTTATCGCAAGAAGAACAAACTGGAAATTCCGGCTGTTCAACTGGAGGAAGTGCAAGCTTGGCTAGCTTGATAAACTGCACATTGCGCGGTTAAAAACATTCGGTCGCCTCGAAATCGTAAGCCTTTCAAGGTTGCATTTTTGTGTGCAACCCATACTACCATGAAGAACTTTCTCTTTGCCGCTTTTGCAGGTATTGTTTTACTCAGCAGCTGTGTTCCACAACGCAAGTTTGCAGAAATGGAAACCAAAAAAAACACATGCGAGAAAGATCTTGAGGCTCTGAAAAAATCAAATGAACTACTCGAAGCGGGCAACAAGGACCTTCAGAATAAAGTAAAAGCTCAGGACGATCAGGTTCGGGAGCTGTCAAGTGATACTATGCAGTTCGGAAAAGAGTATCGCCAGCTGAAAACGCAATACGATAAAATCAACGAGTTAAACGAAATCCTATCCAAAAAGAGCAGCGAGCTACTCACACAGGCCACAGGTGAAAATAAAAAGTTGGTTGAAGAGTTGAATCGCACTCAGGAGTCACTGCAGAAGAAGGAAGACATGCTGAAAGATCTTGAAAAGGATCTAAATGAAAAACAATCTGCTATAGACAAGACAACAGCCGAACTTGCCGATAAACAAAAGCGCCTGAATGATCTTGAAAAACTACTAGCCGACCAACAAGCAGCAAGTGAGGCACTGAAAAACAAAGTACAGGCTGCATTGTTGAGCTTTAAAGACAA